>ENA-OQIO01001636-OQIO01001636.1-human-gut-metagenome-genome-assembly--contig:-NODE-1636-length-10814-cov-7.540938_pt1 | contig 10814 bp, 9 predicted proteins | sample MGYA00242573_ERZ504737 | MGnify/ENA primary metagenome ERZ504737 (study PRJEB26092, sample SAMD00036203) | human gut metagenome | host: Homo sapiens | study: EMG produced TPA metagenomics assembly of... | reverse complement strand
TCCTTCTTGAAGTTGAGGACCAGGTCTTCGGCGTTCATGCTGCCCCCATCCGTCGCGGTCTACGGGGCTAACGATATGGCACCGTGGGGACACATGTATGTCAATCCTGGTCTAACAGAGCCTTAAATAATCATTTGGTACAAATTGATTATTTAATCCCCGTCCCAGAAAAATCATCGGGCGTGGCCTTGGGCAAACAGTCTAGTTGCGCCTAAGGTGGACGACGGTCTCGCAGTGGAAGGTTTGTGGGAACAGGTCGACTGGCGTGATCTTTACGGGGAAGAAGGTGCCTTCTTCGACAAAGCGTTTGAGATCGCGCGCCAGGGTGGCCGGGTCGCAGCTCACGTAGGCGACATCGCGAGCACTCGTGCTGGCGATAAGGTCGATCGCCTCGGGGGCGAGGCCTGCGCGTGGCGGGTCGACCACCAAGACGTCGGCATCCTGGTCGGGGAACTCGCGCACCGCGTCTCCGCCAATGACGTCGACGTTATCAAGCTTGTTGATCTCCAGGTTACGGCGCAGGTCGCGCACGGCGGGGCCGTAGGCCTCGACGGCGCGACAAAGTCGCAGCGGCGGGCGAGCGGCAGGGTAAAGGTGCCGGCACCACAGTACAGGTCCACGGCAAGCTCGTCTTCCTGCGGGTCGAGTGCTTCCATGACAAGCTCGATCAAAATCTCGGCACCCTTGGTGTTGACCTGGAAAAAAGACGGGGCAGACAAGCGCATCTGACCCTCGGCGATATTCTCGGTCCATGAGCCTCTCCGGCGAGCATTTCGACCTTGGAGACACGGCGGGCCTTCTTTTCGCCCTTGCTCATCACGCGCACGATGCTCGTGGGGTGAGCGGCGTCCGCCAGCACGCGGGAGACCTGCGAGCGCGGAAAAGAGCCTGTGGGCGTCCAGAGTGCGACCTCGAGTGCCTTGGTGCGGCGTGATGCGCGAATGCCCACGCGTTCGAGCCCCAAGTCATGGCTGCCGCTTAGATAGTTGAGTGCGCCGACGACCGATTTGAGCGCCTTCGGGAAGCGCTTGTCGAACAGCGGGCACGTATCGACGGTCACGATTTTGCTGGGGTCGACACCGTGCATGCCAAGACGCACGCGACCGTTGACGACGGTCGGTTCGAGCTCGATTTTATTGCGGTAGCCCCAGTCGTCCTTGGTGTGGCAGATGGGCTGTACCAACTCATCGACCTGCTCAGGAGCGAACTTGCCGATGCGCTCGAGCGTGGAGCGCAGGTTTTGCTCCTTGGCGGCGAGCTGTGCCGTGCGTGAGAGATTGCCCCACGAGCAGCCGCCGCAGATGCCCACGAAGGGGCAGGGAGGCTGAATGCGATCGGGGCTTGGCTCCAGAATCTCGGTGGTGCGGGCACGCATGAACGACTTGCCGTCCTGTACGACCTCGGCCTCGACGGTGTCGCCTGCCACGGCGCCTGCACAAAGACGGCCTTGCCGTTGTCGGCGTGCGCCAGCCGTCGGCGCCGTAGGTCATCGATTCTATAGTGAGCTTCATATTCCTGCCTGTCATTCGCGTTGTTATTCGCACCATGGTAGCAGGGAAAAGCGCCCCGCATCCGAGGCTTTCCTCAAATGCGGGGCGCTTCTACAAACGACTATTTCGTCTTGCCGGTAATGAGCGTCTTTAGACCAGGCCGATCAGGCCCAGGCCTATGCGCACGCGACCGGGGCGATGGCGCTCGATGGCCTTGGTCTTGCCGGCGGGCTTATCGCGACGGGCGCTCGTCTCGGGTGCGGGCTTGGTGACCTGCGGCTCGGGCTGAGGTGCAGGTGCAGGCTTGGGCTCAATGACGGTCGCCTGGACCTCTTGGACCTTGGGTGTGGCCGGCTGCGGCTCAGGAGCAGGGGCGGGCTTTGCCTCGGCGGCGGCTCCGGAGTCGCAGTAGCGCCTCGGGCGCTTTCTCCACGGCGGGCTCTGCGGCAGCCTCGGCTCATTCACCGGGAGAGCGGCAACCGCTTCCGGTTTGGCAGCCGCCCCATGTTCAATCTCGTCCTGGATAACTTTTTCGGCCACACGTTCCTTCTCCTGTGCGCGCTGCTGCGCGGCGGCCTCGGCGTTGCGATACGCGCGCTCCAGCAGAGCTTCCTGCGAGTTGAAGGGTTTCTCGTCCTCTTTGCGCTCCACCGGAACCCAGGTGCCGTCACTCGTCAGGCTGCGTGCCTTCACGTTGTCGCGCAGCTGCATGCCCATGTACTCGTGCACCAGCGCGGCAGGTGGGGTCGAGCACGGGGAAGGCGATCTCCACGCGGTGCTCGGTGTTGCGCGTCATCATGTCTGCCGAGCTCAGGTAGATCATGTCCGAGTCCACGCCAAAGGCATAGACGCGCGCATGCTCCAAAAAACGTCCGACGATGGATCGCACGTGCACGTTCTCGGTCTTGCCCGGAACACCGGGCTTGAGGCACGAGATGCCGCGAATGATCATGTCCACGCGCACGCCGGCACACGATGCCTCGGCAATCTTGTCGATGACCTCGCGGTCGGTAAGCGAGTTGAGCTTAAAGAACACGCGGGCGGGCTCGCCGACAAGGGCGCGCTGAATCTCGCGGTCCAGGCCGCGCATGATGAGCGGCTTGAGGCCCACGGGCGCCACGCCCAGGAAGCGGTAGTCGCCGCGCAGGTTGCCCAGCGACAGGTTGCGGAAGAACAGGTTGGCGTCCTCGCCGATGCCGGGATGCGCGGTCATGAGCATAAAGTCGCTGTAGAGCTTGGCCGTCTTCTCGTTAAAGTTGCCGGTACCCAAAAGCGTCAGGCGGGTAAGCGCCATGCCCTCGCGATAGGTGAGCTGGCAGATCTTTGAGTGGCACTTAAAGCCCTCGGAGCCGTAGATAACGGTGCAGCCGGCCTCTTCCAGGCGCTCGGCCCATTCGATGTTGTTTTGCTCGTCAAAGCGGGCACGAAGCTCCATGAGCACCGTGACCTCTTTGCCGTTTTCGGCAGCATCGATGAGCGACTCGCACAGACGGCTCTGCTTTGCCACACGGTAGAGCGTGATGCGCAGCGAGATACACTCGGGGTCATAGGCTGCTTCGTGCACCAGGTCCAAGAACGGGTTCATTGCCTCGTAAGGGTAAAAGAGCAGCTTGTCGTGCTGCAGCACCTGCTCGCGGATGGAGCGGGCCATATCGATGGTGGGATTGGGCTGCGGCTTAAACGGCGTAAAGAGGAGCTCATTGCGCAGGTGCTCGGGAATCTTACCCTCAATGCCAAAGACGTAGCCAAGGTCAAGGGGGATATCGCAGGTAAAGACCGAGCGGCGAGAAAGCTCGAGCGCCTTGCGGATGGTCTTGAGCGTTGCCTTCTCGAGCGAGCCCGATACGGCGAGCACCACCGGCTGCAGGCGCAGGCGCTTCTTGAGGATGCGCTTCATGTGCTGGCGGTAATCCTCTTCCTCCTCGACGCCTTCGCCGTCCGGGTCGATATCGGCATTGCGGGTGACGCGGATCAGCGCGCGGTCCAGCGGCTTATAGGAGCCAAAGCAACTGTCCAGGCAGGCGAGGATGACGTCCTCGAGCAAGATGTAGGAGTAGGTGCCGGTGGGCGAGGGGATCTCGACCACGCGGTTCATCGAGGTGGGAATCTCGATAAGGCCCAGCAGGCTCTCCTCGTCGGTGACGCCGTCCAGGCCACAAGCCAGATAGAGTGCGCCGTTGCGCAGGTTGGGGAAGGGATGGCGCGGGTCAATGACCAACGGCGAGATGACCGGCGACACGTAGGCTTGGAAGTAGCGGGTTACGAAGGTGCGCTCCTCGGGCGTAAGCGAATCGATGCGGGCGCGGTGAACGCCCAGAGCGTCGAGCTTGTCCTCGATGCTCTTAAAGATGGACTCCCAACGGGTAAGGAGCCCGGGCAGCTCTGCCATGACAGCATCGACCTGTTCGGAGGCGGTCATATTGCTCTTGTTGTCGACAGGCTGTTTTTTGAGCTCTGCAAGATCGGACAGGCCGCCCACACGCACCATGAGAAACTCGTCGAGGTTAGACTCGAAAATCGACACGAACTTAGACGCTCGAACAGCGGAACGGTCTCGTCGAAGGCTTCGTCAAGCACGCGGTTGTCAAAGCGCAGCCAGCTAAGCTCTCGGTTTTGCGTGTACGAGAAGTCGCGCGGCGGCTTGCGCAGCTTAGCGGCCTTTTGTTTCTTTTCGATTTTGCTCGGCATATGCATCTGTCCGTTCAGTCCCCGCAGGGGACGGTAGCCTAACTCTAATTCACTATTGTCTCAATTTAGTCGACCGCTGGCACGGACGTATCGCGTGAACGGTATCTTTACCTACTTCTTACGCTGACAAGCCGAAGCACTAACGTCCGGTGCTTTGAGCAAGCGATCTATATCCTCACTCAACTGGTGAGAATGTATGAATAAGAATGATAGCAAGCTGAATATAATCGAATGTAGGTCGAATCGAGGGCAAGCGTCATTTATATGCAGAAAACCGTTTTCACTATGCAATTTTGAATCATGGATAACTTTGAGTGTTCAAGCTTGATTTCCTAGAAAAATAACGTTTACCTAGGAAAATCTGCTTTACGAAACTGAAGTGCATCATGGGAAATCATATGCGATATACCGTTCATCGTACTTTGCTGACCGTTCGGGGGCGAGGTAGCATTACGAATGGAATTTGGATATAACTAGAGCTGTCAGCAAGCAGCGTCCCATATGGAGGGGCGCTGATACATTCGGCCAGTAAGGCCCGAAAGAAAGGTAGGAGGCCATGACGAAAGGTCTGCACGTGCCTTCCGAGATCGGCAAGCTCAGGAAGGTCTGCCTGCACCGTCCCGGCGACGAGCTCCTCAACCTGCCGCCCGACGAGCTCGAGCGACTCCTGTTCGACGACGTCCCGTTCCTGGAGGTCGCACAGCAGGAGCACGACACCTTCGCCCAGATCCTGAGGGACCAGGCGTCGAGGTGCTCTACCTCGAGAACCTCGTCGCCGAGGTGTTCGACCAGGTCCCCGGCGCCCGCGCCGAGTTCACCGACCAGTACATCGCCGAGGCCGGCATCCGCGGCCAGCACATGCCGCAGATCGTCCGCGAGAAGCTGGACTCCATCGAGGACAACCTCGAGTTCGTCAAGAAGACCATGGCCGGCATGACCAAGGCCGAGATCGACATGCCCCTCACGGCGTCCACGACCCTCGACTCCCTGGTCAACTCCGAGTCCGAGTCCGACCTGATCATCGACCCGATGCCCAACCTCTACTTCACCCGCGACCCGTTCGCGGTCGTCGGCGAGGGCGTCAACCTCAACCGCATGTACTCCGTCACCCGCAACCGCGAGACCCTGTACGGCAAGTACATCTTCAAGTACCACCCCGACTACAAGGACGTCTCCCTGTACTTCCGCCGCGACTGCCAGTTCCACACCGAGGGCGGCGACGTGCTGAACATCAACGAGAAGACCCTCGCCGTCGGCATCTCCCAGCGCACCCAGGCCGCCGCTATCGACGTCATGGCCCAGAACATCTTCTGGAACTCCGACTCCAAGGTCGAGCGCATCCTTGCCTTCGACATCCCGGTCTCGCGCGCCTTCATGCACCTCGACACGGTCTTCACCCAGATCGACGTCGATAAGTTCACGATCCACCCCGCCATCATGGGCACCCTGCGCGTCTACGAGCTGACCGCCGGCAAGAACCCGGGCGACGTGAACATCCGCCTGATCGAGGACACCCTCGAGCACGTCCTGGAGGACGCCACCGGCGTCGACCAGGTCAAGCTGATCCCCTGCGGCGGCGGCGACCCGATCGCGGCCTCCCGCGAGCAGTGGAACGACGGCTCCAACACCCTGTGCGTCGAGCCCGGCAAGATCTGCGTCTACGCCCGCAACACCGTCACCAATGACGTGCTGTACAAGGAGGGCCTGGACCTTCTCGTCGTGCCCTCCGCCGAGCTCTCCCGCGGCCGCGGCGGCCCGCGCTGCATGAGCATGCCCTTCTGGCGCGAGGACCTCTAAGGTTTTCATAGACCGTACGGGTCTTAATACAAACATCTAGCTGCCATTAGATGTCTCCCAATGGGGCGGTGCGGGTTTTTCGCACCGCCCCATTCTTGTCTAATAAGTTAAATTAGCATCAGATAAGGTGTCCATTATGTCTAGAGGCGGTCACGTTGATACCCCAACGGTGTCGGCTTCTTTGTCTTTTGGGCATCATCTCGATTCCCATGACCTTTGCCGGCATCATCCCCGTGTTCTAGCGATTGGAGCTTAGTCATGGATATCAAGACAATTGGCGTTGAGGAATGGCTCAACGTTTGGGAGAAGAGCGCTACGTGGGACATTGCCCAGTCGACGATTTCGTCGCTGACCATGGGCGAGCTTCGCGCGCTCGACGAGCAGGACGGCGCTACGTTCTACGAGCGTCTGGATCGCGAGAAGATGAACTACGGCTGGATCGAGGGTTCGCCGGAGTTTAAGGCCGAGGTCGCCAAGCTGTATCGTTGCGAGGTCAATCCCGATCACATTCTGCAGACCAATGGCTGCACGGGCGCCAACCTCAACGCCATCATGGCCGTTGTCGGGCCCAGCGATCACGTGATTGCCGAGTGGCCTACCTATGCGCCGCTCTATGAGATCCCGCGTACGCTTGGTGCCGAGGTCGAGTATTGGGAGCTTCGCGAGGAGCTCGGATGGAAACCCGATATCGAACAGCTCAAGCGCCTCGTTCGCCCCAATACCAAGCTTATCTGCATCAATAACGCATCGAACCCCATCGGTACGGTGCTCGATGCAGACATGCTCGGGCAGATTGCCGAGATTGCCCGCTCGGTGGGCGCCTACGTGCTGTGCGACGAGGTGTATCTGCCGCTCGAGAACACCGAGTCCTTTATGTCGATGGCAGACGTGTACGAGAGGGCCATTGTCACCAACTCGGTGTCCAAGACCTATTCGACGCCTGCAGCCCGCGTGGGCTGGGTCGTTGCGGATGAAGAGGTGTCCAACCGCATCCGCACCTACCGCGACTACACCATGATCTGCGGTGGCGTGTTTAACGATGCTTTGGCGACCTACGTGCTCGAGCACAAGGACAAGATTCTCGAGCGCAACCGCAAGATCGTGTTTGGTAACCGAGATATCGCACAGGCTTGGATCGATACGCAGCAGCGTGTCTCCTGGACGGCCCCGCAGCGTGTCAACCTCGTTTATCCAGCTGGATATTCCCGAGGATGACGAGGAGTTCTGCAAGCGCCTGCTGGCCGATAGGGGAGTGCTGTTGGTCCCCGGTAGCCGTTTTGAGCTTCCCTGCGGAGCGCGCCTGGGCTACTGCGCGAGCGAAGATGTTCTTCGCGAGGGCCTGAGGCTTCTGGGCGAGGCACTGGCCGAGCTCGATCGCTAGTCCCTTGAGGTTCTCGAAGGCCTAAACCTTGCTGGACCCTAGGTGTACCGAATGCAGACCCGCTCCCTTTTGGGGAACGGGTCTGTTTGTCTTTGCTGCCGAAAAAGTCAAGTTGTTACAAATGGAGACGCAAGATCGATCGGGTATTCGATGGGCCTTATACTGAGCTTCCGGTGAACGGTATCCAACGTCTGGTAAACGGTAATCTGTTTGTCAAAAATGAATAGGACGCACTTTTTTCTGAATAAAAATCAAAATGGTTGAGACACAGCGAGAATTGCGAATTATATTCATATCGTTGCGTGAAATATGCAATTTGGGGGTGGTTTAACAAAGGTTAGTTTCAATTGATCTTGCGGTTAAAAAGCGTTTAAGCACGTAAATCCACTTTATTTAATCAAAGTATGCCATGCGTGAAGTATATGTGTATGCCGTTCACCCCTCATATAAAACCGTTCGGGGGCGAGGTGGAAGTATGGATTGATTTTGGATATAAATATGTCGTCAGCAATAACGCCTCACACGGAGGGGCGCTAACGAATCGGCCCTGACAGGGGCCCGAAAGAAAGGTAGGAGGCCATGACGAAAGGTCTGCACGTGCCTTCCGAGATCGGCAAGCTCAGGAAGGTCTGCCTGCACCGTCCCGGCGACGAGCTCCTCAACCTGCCGCCCGACGAGCTCGAGCGACTCCTGTTCGACGACGTCCCGTTCCTGGAGGTCGCACAGCAGGAGCACGACACCTTCGCCCAGATCCTGAGGGACCAGGCGTCGAGGTGCTCTACCTCGAGAACCTCGTCGCCGAGGTGTTCGACCAGGTCCCCGGCGCCCGCGCCGAGTTCACCGACCAGTACATCGCCGAGGCCGGCATCCGCGGCCAGCACATGCCGCAGATCGTCCGCGAGAAGCTGGACTCCATCGAGGACAACCTCGAGTTCGTCAAGAAGACCATGGCCGGCATGACCAAGGCCGAGATCGACATGCCCCTCACGGCGTCCACGACCCTCGACTCCCTGGTCAACTCCGAGTCCGAGTCCGACCTGATCATCGACCCGATGCCCAACCTCTACTTCACCCGCGACCCGTTCGCGGTCGTCGGCGAGGGCGTCAACCTCAACCGCATGTACTCCGTCACCCGCAACCGCGAGACCCTGTACGGCAAGTACATCTTCAAGTACCACCCCGACTACAAGGACGTCTCCCTGTACTTCCGCCGCGACTGCCAGTTCCACACCGAGGGCGGCGACGTGCTGAACATCAACGAGAAGACCCTCGCCGTCGGCATCTCCCAGCGCACCCAGGCCGCCGCTATCGACGTCATGGCCCAGAACATCTTCTGGAACTCCGACTCCAAGGTCGAGCGCATCCTTGCCTTCGACATCCCGGTCTCGCGCGCCTTCATGCACCTCGACACGGTCTTCACCCAGATCGACGTCGATAAGTTCACGATCCACCCCGCCATCATGGGCACCCTGCGCGTCTACGAGCTGACCGCCGGCAAGAACCCGGGCGACGTGAACATCCGCCTGATCGAGGACACCCTCGAGCACGTCCTGGAGGACGCCACCGGCGTCGACCAGGTCAAGCTGATCCCCTGCGGCGGCGGCGACCCGATCGCGGCCTCCCGCGAGCAGTGGAACGACGGCTCCAACACCCTGTGCGTCGAGCCCGGCAAGATCTGCGTCTACGCCCGCAACACCGTCACCAATGACGTGCTGTACAAGGAGGGCCTGGACCTTCTCGTCGTGCCCTCCGCCGAGCTCTCCCGCGGCCGCGGCGGCCCGCGCTGCATGAGCATGCCCTTCTGGCGCGAGGACCTCTAAGTCTTTCCGTTTCCGGTGCGGTCCCCCTACAACCGCACCGGTTTCGCCCGTCAAACGGGCAACACTAATACTTACGTAATTCATTTTTTCGAAAGGAAACGAACCATGGGTGTTAACCTCTCCGGCCGTAGCTTCCTCAAGCTCCTCGACCTCTCCACCGAGGAGATCGATACTTGCTCAAGCTTTCCAAGAACTTCAAGGACATGAAGCGCGCTGGCGTTCCGCACCGCTATCTCGAGGGCAAGAACATCGTTCTGCTCTTCCAGAAGACCTCCACTCGTACCCGCTGCGCCTTCGAGGTCGGCGGCATGGATCTGGGCATGGGTGTCACCTACCTCGATCCGGGTTCGTCGCAGATGGGCAAGAAGGAGTCCATCGAGGACACCGCCCGCGTTCTCGGCCGCATGTATGACGGCATCGAGTTCCGTGGCTTTGCCCAGGACGATGTCGAGGAGCTCGCTGCTAAGTCCGGCGTGCCCGTGTGGAACGGCCTGACCACTGAGTGGCATCCCACCCAGATGCTCGCCGACATCCTGACCGTCCAGGAGAACTTCAACTACGACATCAAGGGCAAGACCCTCGTCTTCATGGGCGACTGCAAGAACAACGTTGCTCGCTCCCTCATGGTTGTCTGCTCCAAGCTTGGCATGAACTTCGTGGCCTGCGGCCCCGAGGAGTGCATGCCCGCTGACGACGTCATCGAGGCCTGCAAGCCCATCGCCGAGGCCAACGGCTGCACCATCAAGCTGACCACCGACGTCAAGGACGGCGTCACCGGTGCCGACGTTATCTACACCGACGTGTGGGTCTCCATGGGCGAGCCTGACGAGGTCTGGGCCGAGCGCATCGCTCAGCTCACCCCGTATCGTGTCACCTCCGAGGTCATGGCTATGGCCAACCCGGGTGCCATCTTCCTGCACTGCCTGCCCAGCTTCCACGACACCAACACCACGATTGGCGCCGAGAAGTGCGAGCAGTTCGGCATCACCGAGCAGGAGGTCACCGACGAGGTCTTCGAGAGCCCCGCTTCCAAGGTCTTCGACGAGGCCGAGAACCGCATGCACACCATCAAGGCCGTCATGTACGCCACGCTCAAGTAAGTGCATCTAGCATCTCGCTCGGGGTGTATTGTTGAACACCCCGAGCGGCTTTATCTGGTAAAAATCTCGATCGAGCGGCAGGCACGGCACGGAAGAGCCGCTTCGGGCGAGATCAGTAAATGATTTATGAAGGGGGGATGAGAACTATGACTGAGACCGCTAAGAAAAAGCGCGGTATGCCTTCATCGTTCACCATTCTTCTTGCTCTGCTGGCAATTGTTGCAGTGATTACCGTTATCGTCTCCGGCACGTCCGGCGGCGCGGTTACTGCCGCCCGTCTGAGCGATTTCTGCACCGCCCCGATTAAGCTTCGCTGACGCTCTGCCCGTCTGCCTCTTCGTTATGATCCTGGGCGGCTTCCTCGGCATGATGACCGAGACCGGCGCCCTGGACAACGGCATCGCGTCCTGGTGCAGAAGCTTAAGGGCAACGAGATCATGCTCATTCCCGTGCTGATGCTCATCTTCTCCCTCGGTGTACCACCTATGTATGTGCGAGGAGACCGTTCCCTTCTACGCCCTGCTTGCCGCTACCATGA
>ENA-OQIO01001635-OQIO01001635.1-human-gut-metagenome-genome-assembly--contig:-NODE-1635-length-10819-cov-2.072204_pt1 | contig 10819 bp, 12 predicted proteins | sample MGYA00242573_ERZ504737 | MGnify/ENA primary metagenome ERZ504737 (study PRJEB26092, sample SAMD00036203) | human gut metagenome | host: Homo sapiens | study: EMG produced TPA metagenomics assembly of... | reverse complement strand
CCAAAAAAGCCGTAGACGACTATATCACTTCTGAAAGCGGAATAAATACATAAGGTATCGCAATAAACACAAAATGGTGAGGTACGTCCTCACCATTTTTAATGTTTTGTGATACTTTATCTAATATTATTTACAAATTTACATTGTACTATTGTATTTCAAATAATTCTATGATATACTTCTTTTAAGATATTTTAGAATTAACAGAGAGGGTGTTTAAATGGACGCAGTGGCATACATCAGGTTTCTACAAACAAGGAAGAACAAGAGCTAAGTCTGGAAAATCAGCGTGAATTTTTTGAAAAATACGTTGGCAATCGTAACGACACGCTCATTCGCATATACAGTGACAAAGGCAAATCAGCCACCAAAATGAAAAACAGAAAAGATTTACAAAGGCTTTTGAGTGCGGCAAGGCGTGGCGAGTTTCAGCGTTTATATGTCAAGGACATAAGCCGTCTGTTCAGAAACACTCTTGACTTTATAACGGTTTCAAGGGAGCTTGCAAATCTCGGTGTTCAACTGCACCTTGTAAATATGGGTGAGGGCAAAGATATTGACATGTTTACGCTCAACCTTATGGCTATGATTGCGGAAAACGAGAGTCAGAAAATCAGTGAACGTACAAAATTCGGCAAGCAATTCAGCAAAGAGCGAGGTATTGTTCCGAATTTTGTTTTCGGCTACGACAGAACAGACAAATACACTCTTGTACCCAATCCCGAAGAAAGCCGTTGGGTACAGAAAATCTTTGACTTATACACCGAAGAAGAATGGGGTATGGCGAAAATTGCAAAATTCCTTTATGAATCACACGTCAAGACAAAAAAAGTTTAAAAGACGGTCAACCTAATTATAATTGGAGTCAAATTTCTGTCGGCAGAATTTTAACCAATCCGATTTATATAGGCACTGTCATTAACGGTAAAGAGAGTATGAAAGATATATTTACAAGTCAGCGACAAAAAAATCCTAAAGAAGAATGGTATGTATCGGAAAGACCGGAATTTCGCATTATATCGGACGAGCAATTTGAAAAGGCACAACAGATAAAAGAAAAGAACGCAAAGCAATACTGTCAACGTGAGAAACGCAGTAACAAGCATTTATTTTCAAATCTTATAAAATGCAACAGTTGTGGCTTTTCATACAGACGATACCAAAAGCAATACTCCCCCAACCGACCGCCTAAAGTTTGGTGGACCTGCTCAAAACGAAGCTCATACGGCAGCGGCAGATGTGATTCCGAATACATCCGCATTGATGAAGATTGGTTGAAATCGGCTTTGAATACATTGTTTAAATCATTGCTTGACGACCGAGAAAGCTTTTTTACACTTGTCGAAACAAGGTGCAACAGTATAATCAAAGAATACATCAGAAATACAAGCGGTATTGTGTTGGAGGAAGTCGAAAACCGTCTTGACGAATTAAAGCAAGAACGTGAACGATTAAAAACACTTGCCGTAAAAGCACTTATCACAATGGACGAGGCGGAACATGATATGATTCCTATAAACGAGGAAATCGAAAAGCTTAGCTTTCGTCTTAACGAAACAAACAAAACAAGAGAAATCACTCAAAAAATCAAAGCAAGTATTCAAGCATTTCTTAATATATTCAGTGCATTTGATTTTTCGGGCAACATCACAAATGAGGAATTGAAAAAGGTTGTAAAAGAAATTCGTGTTGTTTCAAAAAATGAGATATATGTTTACTTTAACATTGCCGAAGATATTGAGGGACTGAACTTCCCTATCAATATTTCAGACGTGGTTGAAATCGACACTGATAGTAACAACTGTGCACAAAGATGTACATGAACGACTTTATAAAATAAACCCTGCACTGTACAAAGAAGCACAGGCGGTTTTGGAGCAGAACAAGGCAGAACGTCACATTCGTGGGGGTATGGCAACAAAGGAAAAATATTTGCTCGAAAAATTGAAATAAGAAAAAACGTGTTCACGACGAACACCGTTTTAAATTATACAAACATCGAAACAAGAAATACGGCTGATATTATTATAAATACAATATGCAGCCAAAATATTAAATTAACCGCATTGTAGTTACCGTTTTCCATACATTGCTTTATTATTTTTATAAGCACAAGCGCCGCACCGAATATGATTGCCGGCAGAAAGAAAAATCCTAATAATCCGCCGCCGACAGATGTGTGTGACAGTATGAATTTTAATACTACAATATAATACGCACAACCGCTTAAAAGTGCAAATATGAGCATTCCCGCTGTGCTTTGCAATAATTGAATAATCTTGTTCTTCATAATCTAATCCTTTGTTAATGTTTGTGTTTAAAACCCGCAAATTTCAATTCAAGTTAGTTGGTATAGATGTACAGTTTTTCACTGCCGACGTATGTTTATACTTCAAGTTTAAAATATTGTGCAGATATGCCCAAAATCGCTTGAATTAGTCTTCTGAAGGCATATCCCAGTTGTGGTATACATCCTGTACATCATCATTGTCTTCAAGCATATCAAGAAGCTTGGTCATTGCATTGATTTGACCTTCTTCTGTAAGTTCAGTCATTGTTTGAGGAACCATACTGACTTCGGCAGAAGAAATAGTATACTTTTCCGCAAGTGCGTCACGAACAGCACCCATATCAGACGGAGCAGTCACGATTTCTGCAACGCCGTCCTCTACTTCAATATCATCTGCACCGGCTTCAAGAGCGTCCATAGTGATTTCATTCTTCGTCCATATCTTCATTTTCGATAATGATAATGCCCTTTTGGTCAAACATAAAGCTTACGCAACCTGTCTGTCCCATATTACCGCCGTTCTTATCGAATGCGTGACGTACGTCTGCGGCAGTTCTGTTTCTGTTATCTGTTAAGTGCGTTTACGAATTAACCGCAACACCTGCAGTCCATAACCTTCGTATGTGATTACTTTCGTAGTTATCACCGTCTGTATCGCCTGTCCGCCTTTTTAATTGTTCTGTTTATATTATCGTTAGGCATTATTATTTGAACGAGCCTTTGCGATAGCGTCTTTAAGACTTTGAGTTATTATCCGGATCCGACCGCCTGCCTTTACGGCAACTATAATTTCACGAGCGATTTTTGTAAATATCTTAGCTCTTTGGGCATCGTTTGCGCCCTTTTTACGCTTAATTGTACTCCATTTTGAATGTCCTGACATAATTAAAACTCCTTTTAAATTTGTTCATACTAATTTATTTTATCACATTCTATGCGGTTTTTCAAGTTTTTTCTATAAATATTTTCTTTTTATTGACGTTTTATACTGCACAGATGATATAATAAATTATAACCATTAAGGAGGCCGGAAATATGTGGGCATATGAAAGTGTATTTTATCAAATTTATCCGTTAGGATTTTGTGGTGCACCGTTTGAGAATGACGGTGTTTTAACGCACAGAATTTTAAAAGTAAACGATTGGATTGAGCATATAAAAAATCTCGGAGCGAATGCAATATATTTTTCACCTGTATTTGAATCGGACACACACGGTTACAATACTCGTGACTACAAAAAAATCGACTGTCGTCTTGGCACAAATGACGACTTTAAAGAAGTATGCGAAAATCTACACAAAAACAACATCAAAGTTGTTCTTGACGGCGTATTCAACCACGTCGGACGTGGATTTTGGGCATTTCAGGACGTCTCCAAAACAGGGAGAACTCACGTTACCGCGATTGGTTTTTCATTGATTTCAACGGTAATTCAAATTACAATGATGGTCTTTGGTACGAAGGCTGGGAGGGTAATTTCGATCTTGTAAAAATCAATCTTCGCAATGAAGAAGTTATAAATCACATCTTTGAATGTATCAAACTATGGATTGACGAATTTGACATTGACGGTTTACGTCTTGACGTTGCATACTGTCTTGACAAGGATTTTCTAAAGAGATTGAGAAGTTACACTGACAGTTTAAAAAATGATTTTCTTCTGCTCGGCGAACTTCTTCACGGTGACTACAATCAATTTGTCAATGACGATATGCTCCACAGTTGCACTAATTATGAATGTTACAAGGGTGTTTATTCAAGTTTCAACAGTATGAATATGTTTGAAATTGTACATTCATTGTTACGTCAATTCGGTCCCGAACAATGGACATTGTACCGCGGCAAGCACCTATTGAGTTTTGTTGACAACCACGATGTTTCAAGAATTGCAAGCATACTTACAAACGAAAAGCATATACCGCTTACTTACGGTATGATTTTCGGTATGCCTGGTATTCCTTGTGTATATTACGGCAGCGAATGGGGTGCAAAAGCACATAAAAACGAGGGTGATCCTGCACTTCGTGTATGCTTTGATGAGCCTTTGGACAATGAGCTTTCAGAATTTATATCAAAACTTGCTACGGCACACAAAAACAGCAAAGCATTATGCTACGGTGATTTCCGTTCGGTTGTTTTACAAAACAAGCACTGCATATTTGAAAGAAAATATGATGATGAACGTGTTCTTGTCGCTATCAATGCAGACGAAAATCCTGTTACAGTGCATTTTGACGCCGGTTGCGGTACGGCTGTTGACTTAATCAGCGGTAATATGCACGACTTCGGCGGCGGCAGTGAATTACCGCCTTACAGTGTACAGTATTGGAAAATGGAAAGATAATAAAAACATGTATAATACTTGACAATATCGTTATTTTATGATAATCTACTAATTGATAACGGAGTAACTGAACCCCTCGGCAGACTTTGTCTGGCAGGGACTCCGTTATTTTTTTGTTTTAGATGATATAAAGAGCACTAAAACTGAACCGACCCCAAAAAGTTAGACCAAAAATCTAACTATTGGGAGGTCGGTTTTTTCATGGCAAAATATAGTTTTGAATTTAAAATGGAGGTTGTGCAGGCATATCTAAATGCTGAAGGTGGGTATAGATATTTAGCAAGTAAATATAACATTCCTGCAAAGAGGAGAATTGAAGAATGGGTACACGCATACAGAGAATTTGGTGAAGAAGGGTTAATGCGTTCGAGACAAAATAAGAAATATACTTTTCAATTTAAGCTTTCTATGGTAGAATTGTATCTATCAAGTGAGGTCTCATATCAGGAATTAGCACTATCACAAGGAATTAGTAATCCATCATTGATTGTAAAATGGGTCAATGATTTCAGAATTGCCGGACCTGATGCTTTGAGACCTAAAAAGAAAGGTCGTAAGAAAACATTGGATATAAGAGAATGTAAAAAGCCTTCTAAATATGACGGAGAAAAACCCGTGGATACAAGTGCCGAGCATGTCAAAGAACTTGAAGACGAACTACTTAAACTTAGAATAGAAAATGCATATTTAAAAGAATTGAGGAGACTGCGTTTAGAGGAGGAAACTCTTCTGAAAAAACAGCGAGAATTGTCCACAGTCTCCGAGGACAGTTCAAATTAAAAGACATTCTCGCAGTAGTCGGTTTTCCAAAGGCAACATATATGTATTGGCAAAAACGATTTGACAGAGAAAATCCTGATAAACAGTTGGAGGATGAAATCACTAAAATCCATATAGAAAACAAGGATTACGGTTACAGACGGGTATATAGAGAATTACGAAACAGAAAGATTTTTGTGAATAAAAAGAAAGTTCAAAGAATCATGCAAAAATTATGTTTCCAGGTCACATCATTTACTCGAAAAAGTCGCAGATATAATTCGTACAAAGGCAATGTTGGTAAAATAGCACCAAACAGAATTAACAGGCGATTTAATACATCTGTACCGCATCAAAAGATAACTACTGACACGACCGAATTTAAGTATTATGAGATTGACAACAAAGGCAGAATGGTAATTAAGAAATTGTATTTAGACCCATTTCTTGATATGTTTAATGGTGAAGTGTTAAGCTATGGTATAAGCAAAACTCCATCAGCGGCAAGTGTTTTATCGGCACAGAAACAAGCAATAGAAATAACATCTGATTGCCCATACAGAAGAACATTCCATTCAGACAGAGGTTGGGCATATCAAATGGGTGCATATTCCTCTGTTCTTAAAGAAAACAAAATATTTCAAAGTATGTCTCGGAAAGGAAATTGTTATGATAACTCTGTGATGGAAAATTTCTTTGGAATATTAAAGCAGGAAATGTATTATGGAACTACATATTACAGCTTTGAAGAGCTTAAAGATGCTATTGAAAGATATATAAAATATTACAACGAGAAAAGAATAAAAGAAAAACTTGGGTGGATGAGTCCGGTTGAGTATCGGCTCAACACCTTGGCTGCATAAAAATAGCGTAGCAGTCGTTAAAACTACTACGCTATAAAAAGTCTAACTTTTGGGGGTCACATCAAATTTAGTGTCCCCTTTATTATATACTCATTTACACTTGTAATTAGCTATATTTGTATGTTATACTGATATTAACAAATATATTTTGAAAGGGAGTTTTTATATGAAAAAGGATTTTGTAAAAGGAATTGCAGTCGGCTGCGCATTGTCAATCGCAATCGGTGGTGCGTCCGCGCTTGCCGATACGTACAGAAAATTTCTTGAAGTGGCTTACACTGACATCAAAGTTGTCGTAAATGGAAAGCCGACAACACCGCGTGACAGTGACGGCACCCCTGTTAAGCCGTTTATCTCCAGCGGCACGACCTATCTGCCCGTAAGATCCATTTCAAACGCTCTGGGACAAAACGTTGATTGGGACAGTGACACAAGCACTATATATATCGGCGATAAATTAGAAACAGACAAAGTTAATATGGCAAAAATCGAGCCAGTTGAAGGTACCCATATTTTAAACGATTCAAGCGCTAAATTTTCCCTTAGACAAGTTACAATTGTTCCTGATAACCGTTTTGCTCCTTATAGTAGTACTTTATTTATTCTTGACGGCAAATATTCTTCTTTAGAAGGCTTATTTGCGTACCTGATCGTGATAATGATGATGACATAAATGCTGTACAATTCATAAATGAAGATACCGATGAGGTACTTGCAACAGTTTCAAATAAAAGACTCGAAAAAGCCGTAGATGTCAAAGTAAATCTTATAGGTGTTGATAAGCTTCGAGTTAAAGCCGGTCGTATTTCAGATGATAACAACTTTGAGTTTGGTTATAACGGTGGCTATTTATACAATCTCTACTTAACACCAATAACTCAAAAATAATTCAACCAAAAAGGACGCTGAAATCAGCGTCCTTTTGTATTCAATTTCTTTTGACATTTATCACAATAGCCGTATATTTCAAGTTTATGTCCCGTCACCGTAAAATTATCTATATGCGGTGAATGTACGGGGCATATATCGACGTAACGCATTTCCTTACAGCCAAGACATATTGCATAATGACGGTGTTCGCCGTTTATGAGTTCATAATAAAACTTATCACTGTCTTGAATTGTATGCTTACTAACTATACCCTTTTCACACAGCTTTTCCGCAATTCTGTAAACAGTCGAAAGCGACATTCCGTCAACCTTGTCATATATATTTTCAACCGTAAGAGGTGCGTCCGCGTCCGACAGTACCTGCATAACACTTATACGCTGTTTTGTACATTTTAAACCTACTTTTGAAAGTATGCTGTTTATATCCTCCATACTCTCACCTTCTCCTTTTACTTGTACAAGCCATTATTACAATCAAAAATACCACACCCAAAAGCACAATCGTACCTCCCGGTCTGAGGTCAAGATAGTACGATATGAAAAGTCCGGCAACAGTGAAAAATTCCGCAAACGCGATTGACCACCATATTGTCTGCTTATAGCTTTTCGCAATCATCATTGCCGCCGCAACAGGTATAACAAGAAGTGACGAAATCATAAGCGCGCCGACAATTCTTGACGCAACCGAAACCGTAACTGCCGTTAAATAACATAAGTACAAGATTAATACCGCCGACAGGCACTCCCGCAAGCTTTGCCGCTTCTTCGTCAAACGTAACGAAGAACAATTCTTTATACAATAATATTGAAGTTATAATAACCGCTATGCCGAGTCCAATCGTTAAGTACAATTCAAAATCGTTTATCGCAACTATCGAGCCGAACAAAAAGCTGTTTATATTAGTTGAGCCGTTGGTTATAAATCCCGACAACACCGCCGTAAGACCGATACCTGCCGACATAACAACCACCGTTGCAATTTCCGAATATTTACCGAACGATTTTCTGAAAACCTCTATTCCGATAACCGCAAAAATCGAAAACATCACCGCACCCAAAATCGGATTAATTCCAAGCAAAAGTCCGAATGCGATACCTGCCAGCGCCGAATGTGACGTTGCGTCACCTATCGCCGAAAGTCTTTTAAGTACAATCGAAACGCCTATACACGGTGCAATCACCGCAATTATTGCCGCAACTACAAATGCTCTTTGCATAAATGCGTACTGAAAAATATTATCCATGATGATGCACCCTCTTTCCTGCAAATATTTCGTTTATCTGTTGCATTGTAAGGTCGTTTCGGCTTACAAATTCGCCGTTGCCGTGTTCGCAGAATATTAAAAGTTTGTCCGATACTCTGACAAGTTCCGGAGTATCGTGGTTTGTCATAATAATCGTCATTCCCTGTTTGTTGAGTTCGCTTATTATGTCCATAATCTGTCTTACCGACTTTGCATCAACTCCGACTGTCGGCTCGTCCATGAGCAACAGTTCAGGCTCTGAAATCAACGTTCTTGCAATAAATATCCTCTGTTGCTGACCGCCCGACAAATTACCGATCAGTCGGTTTTCGTATCCCGACATTCCCACTTTTTCAAGCACTGTACTTAGTTTTTCGTAATCCTCTTTTCTGTAGCGTTTAAAAAGTCCGCGTCTGCTGTACAGATTTGCCATTACAACCTCTTTAACCGTTGCAGGGAAATCGCTGTTAAACGAATTTGCTTTTTGAGAAACATAACCGATTTTATAATTTTCTTTAAACTTCGATAAATCTTCTCCGAAAAGTGTTATTTTACCCTTGTTGTACGGCAAAATTTTTAAAATTATTTTTATCAGCGTACTTTTTCCCGCACCGTTTGCACCGATTATACCGAGAAAATCACCCTTATGTAATGTAAAATTCACATCACGCAATACAGATGTATCGGAATAATCAAAATACAAATTTTCAATTTTTAAAATTTCCTGTTCCATATTATCCTCAATCTTCCTTATTAATAAGCATAATCGAAAACGCCGTTATCAGCAATATACTGCTTACCAAAATAGCCTTTTCACTGAACAATCTGACAGATACGTTACCCATAATCGCACCTATCGTAAATATTGCAATTATGCCGAAAAACAAAAATCCTTTTTCCATTGCGGTTTTGTCTTTCGTAAACCAATAATCACATATCGATTGCGTTGCCATACGCAAGTTACCTATGCACATTGTAGTCGCCATACCGCTGCCCTGTATCTTTCTGAAACTTTCAACCTGTGCACCGCACGCAAGCGATGTAAGGCTGTTTGCAAGCAAATTCAGTTCCTGCGGTATAAACATTACGCCGAATAATATCGCAGCCTCGCAAAATACAATTATCTGTCGCCAGTGAACGTGTTTTCTGTTTGTAAACTTTCTTCTCACAAATTCCGCCGCCGCAATACCAATCGCAAATGCCAAAACAGGACACACATATTGGAGTGCCTTGCTCCAATGCCCCATTGACAAATTAACACCGAACAAAAGTATGTTACCCGTCTGTGCATTTGCAAAAACTTCACCTCTGCAAAGATAACTGTATGCGTCCATAAATCCGCCGGACAATGTGAGCAGTATCATAATCGGAAGTGATTCTGAAATCTGTTTTGATGCTTTCATTTTAAATCCCCTTCTTTAGTTCCTCAAGATTTGCTTTCATAACCGTTACATAGTCACGACTTTCGCTGTCACCCTCAAAAGTATAAAGCGGAAGTGCCTGAATATCAGCCTCATTCGCAACCGCCTGTGCCATTTTGTCACCCTCAAGCGGATCATAGAAAATACAGCTTACGCCCTCGCTCTTTATTTGGTCAACCACCTTTGCCATTTGTGACGGTGACGGATCACTGTCACCTGTAACCCCCTCAAGCGCAACTTGTTTCATACCGTAATCGTTGCAAAGATAGCTGTACGCACCGTGCGTTACAAATATCGTCTTACCGTCAAGTTCGGCATTTTTGTACTCGGTGTCTACCTCATCAATTTGAGTTAGATAACTGTCAAGTCTATTTATATAGTTCTGTGCATTTTTGCTGTCCACCTCTGACAACACGTTGCATATTGCCTGCATTTGCAATTTTGCATTCTGCGGACTAAGCCAAATATGCGGATCGTTTCCGTCTGTCGGTATCTGTTCCGATGTGCATATAACTTTTACGCTCTGCGGAAGTGTTTCGATTATTTTGTCCGCCCAGCTTTCCATTCCGATGCCGTTATATATAAATATGTCAGCCTCCGAAAGTTTCGCCATATCAGACGCAGTCGGCTCAAAATCGTGCGGCTCTGTTCCTGTCGGTACTATGTTTGTTAGATCTATATCGTCACCGCCGATTGTTTTCGTAAAGTCATACATTGCGTAAAATGATGTATATACCTTTGGTTTGCCGCTATTTTCAGCGCTTTTTTGACACGATGTCAATGCCAAAACAAGTATAAGCATTAACGGTATCAGCTTTATGATTTTTTTCATATTTTTATTTCCTTTCGTTGTTGTTTTGATGTAATAATCGCACATACGGGACGTCGTGGGTGTCGTCCCCTACGAATTTATCTATTATCTATACTTGCTACCCCTCAGTCGTTTCACGACAGCTCCCCTCAAGTGGCGCCTTTTATGCCTCTCCTTGAGGAGAGGTGGCACGCAG
>ENA-OQIO01001632-OQIO01001632.1-human-gut-metagenome-genome-assembly--contig:-NODE-1632-length-10823-cov-2.971952_pt1 | contig 10823 bp, 13 predicted proteins | sample MGYA00242573_ERZ504737 | MGnify/ENA primary metagenome ERZ504737 (study PRJEB26092, sample SAMD00036203) | human gut metagenome | host: Homo sapiens | study: EMG produced TPA metagenomics assembly of... | reverse complement strand
ATGCCTCTAACCGTGCTTGTACATTGATATGCAGGACGTGTAGCGTACACGATCGATGCTCAGACGTACGTAGCTGTACATTCGATCGATGCTCAGACGTACGTAGCTGTACATCGATGATGCTCAGACGTACGTAGCTGTACATCGATCGATGCTCAGACGTACGTAGCTGTACATCGATCGTGCTCAGAAAATGTGGTATGTCAGGGATGGACAGATCCTGATGAGCACGGATATTGTGACGGGACTTCCGACCAGGGCAAGGCAGACCCCGGAAGGTGTTTATACGATTCTTGAAAGGATGAGAAATAAGACATTACGAGGAGCTTTGAAGCCGGACGGAACTTATGAGTATGAGACACCGGTAGATTACTGGATGCGGGTAACGTATTCAGGGGTTGGATTCCATGATGCAACATGGCAGAGGACATTCGGTGGTGATGTTTATACTTATCGTGGATCACATGGATGTATCAACATGAGCTATTCCGATGCAGGACAATTATATGATCTGATTCAGGTGGGAGATCCGGTAGTGATCCATTATTGATCAAGATGTCAGGACTGTTGACAGTCATGAATTGGCAGATAAAAACTCAAAAAGATATGAGATTGTCATGAGGAACAGATTAAAAAGAACAGATAAGGAAGTCGAGAGAAGATGGACAAAAGAAAACTGAGTAATATGCTGTTGATTCTGACAGCGTTAATTTGGGGAAGTGCATTCGTGGCACAGAGCATCGGAATGGAATATATCGGACCGTTTACATTTGGTGCAGTCCGGGAGCATTTTAGGGGGATTGACTTTGCTCCCGGTCATCATTTTTCAGAAAGAAAAAGTCACAGGCAAATAAAGAGAAAGCAGAACCGGATGAAAAGAAAGAAAAAATGAGCAAAGAAAGACTTTGCTGGCAGGAGGTATCTGTGTGGTATCTGTCTGACGATCGGAAGTATGGCACAGCAGATCGGACTGCAATATACCACAGCAGGAAAAGGCGGATTTATTACAGCTCTCTATATTCTGATTGTTCCACTTTTGGGACTGGCATTCGGGAGAAAAGCAGGGAAAAAAGTTTGGTGCGGTGTTATTTTGGCCGTGGTTGGAATGTATTTCCTTTGCGTAAAAGACGGATTTTCTATTTCAAAGGGAGACTGGATCATTTTGGCAGGTTCTTTCGCTTTTGCGGGACACATTCTTGTGATCGATTATTTTTCGCCGAAAGTGGATGGAGTATGTCTTTCGTGTCTTCAGTTTTTTATTTGCGGGATGATCTGTGCCATTCCGATGCTGGTGTCAGAACAGCCGACAGTGAATGCGGTACTGGTATCCTGGCGACCGATCGTATATGCAGGTGTATTGTCCAGTGGCGTCGGATATACGCTTCAGATCATTGCACAAAAAAATACAGACCCGACGGTAGCATCATTGTTGATGAGCCTGGAATCTGTATTTGCTGTACTGGCGGGATGGGTCATTTTAGGAGAAAGACTTTCCGTCAGAGAATTTGTGGGATGCGTACTGGTATTCTCAGCAGTGATTATTGCCCAGCTCCCGGAACGGAAAGCAGTCAGTTCCGGAAATCGGACAGTTTCAGAATAAACTGCAGGGTTGCAGAATATGCCCCTAACGCATGAATAGATTAACAACATGAAGGACTCCGTCTTCATCATTCGAGCGGGTGATGAAATCAGCGGAGTCTTTTATAATTGGCTGTGCATTTTCCATGGCGACACCGAGTCCGGCATATTCGATCATGGAAAGGTCATTAAAGCCGTCACCGCAGCAGATCATGGAATCAGCAGTCAGTCCGATACTGTTGAGAAGTTTTTGCAGAGAATGAGCCTTATCAATGTTCTGAGGCATGATCTCAAGGAAATACGGTTCGGAAAGATAAATATTGAGTAGTCCGTGGTATTTCTCTTTCAGCAGTTTCATCAGCTCCTGAAGGACATCTGCGGGTCCTGGGACAAGCAGCTTATTGATCGGGAAATCAATATAGGAGACAAAGTCATCCGGCTGATAAATCTCCATACGGTTGATCCCCGATTCGATCCGGGTATACTGGTTCGGAGCGATCGCAGAGATAATCGTTGTATCAGTATAAGTGATCAGATCAACCTCCTGTTCTGCATAAGAGCGGACGATATCACAAATCGGTCGGATCATCTCAGGCGGAATCTGCTTATTATAAATGATCTTCCCATCTGAACAGCGTGTCACTCTTGCACCGTTAAAGGAAAGCATATAGCCTCCGAAATCCTGAAGACGCAGTTGCTTTGCCAGTGGAGCAACCCCGTTGATGGGGCGGCCGCTGGCAAGAACAACTGTCTTTCCGTTCTTTTGAATGTCGATGAGAGCCTGACGGGTCGGTTCGGTGATCTCCTTTTTTGAATTTGTAAGTGTGCCGTCCAAATCCAGCACGATAACCTGATATTGCATAATTCTCCTATTTATGTGCTTCATTCAGAAGCTCAGTTTTTGTATCATATAATTTCTGAGAAAGATCCACATATACTTTATGAGGATTGAACAAACGCTTTGTCTCATCCCAGAGAGTTGCTTTTTCTTCTTTACAGAAAGCTGCGATCTCTTTGACGGAAGGGGACTCATACTTACATTCTCCGTGAATAAAAATTGGCTGTAAAAGTTCTTTCATAGTATAGGTTCCGCCTTTGAGAAGTGTCTTTTTCCAGGTTGCATTCGGATCGAAAAGAAGAAGGTCTTCTTCAGGATCATAAACCTCATCAGCGAAACAAATAAGGTCTGCACGAAGCATATGAGTTTCTTTATCATAAATTCTGTAGATCGTCTTATTTCCCGGGTTTGTGATCTTCTCTGTATTTTCGGAGATCTTGATCTTCGGGATAAACTGTCCTTCTGCATTCTGGATCGCTGCCAGCTTGTATACACCGCCAAAGGACGGGCAGTCTTTTGAAGTGATCAGATTCGTTCCGACCCCCCAGGAAGTAATGGCAGCACCCTGCATTTTCAGATCGTGGATGAGGTATTCATCGAGGTCATTGGATGCAGCAATAACGGCATCCGGGAAACCGGCATCATCCAGCATCTTTCTTGCCTTTTTGGAAAGGTAGGCAAGGTCACCGGAGTCAAGGCGGATTCCATAGCTCTTCGGTTTGATACCTGCCTCACGAAGCTCTTTAAATACACGGATCGCATTCGGAACACCGGATTTTAAAGTATCATAAGTGTCTACCAGCAGGGTACATGCATCCGGATACAGTCTTGCGTATTCTTTAAATGCAGTGTATTCATCCTTAAATGTCATGATCCAACTGTGGGCATGTGTTCCCATAACAGGCACATCAAACATCTCTCCTGCGAGTACATTGGATGTACCTACGCATCCACCGATGACGGCAGCTCTTGCACCGTAAAGTCCGGCATCCGGTCCCTGTGCCCGGCGGAGACCAAATTCCATGATCCATCTCCCTGTGCGGCGTATACAACACGGGATGCCTTGGTAGCGATCAGACACTGATGGTTGATGATGGTCAGGATCGCAGTTTCTACAAGCTGTGCCTCCATGATCGGGGCAACCACTTGATGAGCGGCTCTCGTGGGAAAATCACACTTCCTTCCGGAATCGCATAAATATCCCCGCTGAAATGGAATCCGCTCAGGTAATGAAGAAAGTCTTCACTGAAAAGCCCCAGCCCTCTCAGATAGTCCACATCTTCATATGAAAAATTCAGATTCTTGATATAATCGATGACCTGATCAACGCCGGCATAATGGATACCCACCTTTATTTGGGTTCTCACGGAAAAATACGTCGAAGATTACGGTCTGGTTTTCCTGAGTTTCAAAATAGCCCTGCATCATAGTAAGTTCGTACAGGTCTGTCAGTAAAGTAAGGTTCTGTGCACTCATAAATTTCCCTCTTTTCTGTAGCATTGAATCAATTATACATAATTAATGCGTGTAAATCAATAAAGAATCCATTGACAAGGGACTGTCAAATAGCTTAATCTATATGGAAGATTAGGATGAAATCCGATTGAATGACAGGAAGATCAGTGAAGTGAGTGCTGCAGGGGCAGCAGATTGGAGTAGAGAATGAGATTAGGAGTAAAGCAGGTACTGACGGTTGTAAAGATCGTAGATTTTGGAGTGTATCTGGGCAGCGATGAAGAGAGAGTGCTTCTGCCAAAGAAGCAGGTTCCGGAAGGAATCGAGGTCGGGGATCCGATAGAAGTCTTTCTTTATAAAGATTCATCAGACCGCATGATTGCGACGACGAATGAGCCGAAGCTGACACTTGGGGAGCTGGCAGTGCTGACGGTAGCAGATGTTGGCAGAATGGGGGCATTTCTTGACTGGGGATTGGAGAAAGATTTGTTCCTTCCATTTAAAGAGCAGACAGAGAAAGTGGAAAAAGGGGATAAATGTCTTGTGAGTCTTTATATTGACAAGAGCGAGAGACTTTGTGCCACAATGAAGATCTATCACCTTCTGCGGACGGATTCTCCTTATAAAAAGGATGATACAGTCAGAGGTACGATTTACGAAGTGAACCGGGAGATCGGTGCTTTCGTGGCGGTAGATAATCTTTATTCTGCACTGATCCCGAAAAGAGAGATGTACGGAAGGATGTCTGCAGGACAGGAGATCGAAGCCCGTGTAGCAGCCGTAAAAGAGGATGGCAAGCTTGATTTAAGTGTACGTGGCAAGATCCCGCAGCAGATGGACGAAGATGCAGAACTGATCCTGGACTGTATTGAGACGTGTGGGGGCAGGCTGCCATTTACGGATAAGGCAGACCCGGAGCAGATCAAGATGGAGATGGGGATGAGCAAGGCGGCATTCAAGCGTGCGGTCGGAAGACTTTTGAAGCAGAGAAAGATTCAGATCAGGGAAGACGGGATTTACAGACTGTGATCTGAAATAAAAAGATCAGGCAGAGCCTATGGAGAGAGAATGTCAGGTGTCCGGTCAAAAAAAGAAAAATACTACTTGAAATTAAGCTGGCAGAAGCGATAGATGGAACTTATTGATAACTGCAAAAGAAAGGACAATGAGGTGAAGGTATGAGTTTTGCACATTTACATGTCCATACGGAGTACAGTCTTCTGGATGGCTCGAACAAGATCAAAGAGTATGTTGCAAGAGTGAAAGAGCTGGGGATGAACAGTGCGGCAATTACGGATCACGGAGTCATGTACGGAGTGATCGATTTTTATCGGGAGGCACGTAAGCAGGGGATCAATCCGATTCTCGGATGCGAGGTCTATGTAGCTCCCAATTCCCGGTTTGACAGGGAAGTGACAGGCGGAGATGACCGGTATTACCATTTAGTGCTGCTGGCTGAGAATAACGAAGGATACGAGAATCTGACAAAGATCGTTTCCAAAGGATTTGTGGAAGGGTACTATTACAAGCCGAGAGTAGATAAAGAACTTTTAAGAACCTATCATAAGGGGATTATTGCGTTGAGTGCGTGTCTTGCAGGAGAAGTTCCAAGATATCTTACCAAAGGGATGTATGAAGAGGCAAAAGACCGGGCTTTGGAGTATCAGGAGATTTTCGGAAAAGGGAATTATTTTCTGGAGCTTCAGGATCATGGAATCCCGGATCAGCAGTTGGTAAACCAGCAGTTGATGAAGCTGTCGCAGGAGACCGGGATTGAACTGGTTGCTACGAATGATGTGCATTATACCTATGCAGATGATGAGAAGGCACATGATATCCTGCTCTGTATTCAGACGGGGAAAAAGCTGTCGGATGAGAACCGGATGCGTTATGAAGGCGGGCAGTATTATGTGAAGTCCGAAGAAGAGATGGCGGCTCTGTTCCCGTATGCAAGGCAGGCACTGGAGAATACGCAGAAGATCGCGGACCGCTGTTCTGTGGAGATTGAGTTCGGAGTGACGAAGCTTCCTAAATATGACGTGCCGGAAGGCTATACTTCCTGGGAGTACCTGCAGAAGCTGTGCTATGAAGGACTGGATCAGCGTTATAGGACACCGTCGCAGGAGCTGAAAGACCGGCTGGCATACGAGCTGGATACGATCCGGCATATGGATATGTCGATTATTTCCTGATCGTATGGGATTTTATCAAATATGCAAAAGACCATGGAATCGCAGTCGGACCGGGGCGTGGTTCAGCAGCGGGAAGTATCGTGTCCTATTGTCTGGGGATCACAACCATTGATCCCATCCATTATCAGCTCCTGTTCGAGCGTTTTCTGAATCCGGAACGTGTATCCATGCCGGATATTGATGTGGATTTCTGCTATGAGAGACGGCAGGAAGTGATCGATTATGTAACGAGAAAATACGGAAAAGACTGTGTGGCTCAGATCGTTACATTTGGAACGCTTGCGGCAAGAGGTGTCATCCGTGATGTAGGAAGAGTCATGGATCTGCCTTATGCCTATGTGGATTCGATTGCCAAGATGATTCCCCAGGAGCTTGGAATTACGATTGATAAAGCTCTGCAGATGAATCCGGAGCTTCGTAAGCTTTATGAGTCGGATGAGACGGTGACGCATCTGATCGATATGGCGAAGCGACTGGAGGGACTGCCGAGGCACTGTTCGATGCATGCGGCAGGAGTGGTGATCTGCCAGAAACCTGTAGAGGAGTATGTACCTCTTTCAAGGGCAGCAGATGGGACAATCACGACCCAGTTTATTATGACAACGCTGGAAGAACTGGGACTTTTGAAGATGGACTTCCTGGGCCTGCGTACACTGACCGTGATTCAGAATGCGGTACAGCTTGCAAGAAAAAAGCAGCCGGATCTTCAGATCGACAAGATTGACTACAATGATAAGGCAGTGCTGGATTATATCGGTACAGGAAAGACGGAAGGAATCTTCCAGTTGGAAAGTGGCGGGATGAAGAATTTCATGAAAGAATTGCAGCCCCATAGCCTGGAGGATGTGATCGCGGGAATTTCTCTGTACCGTCCGGGTCCGATGGATTTCATTCCACAGTATATCCGGGGAAAGAACGACAGATCATCCATCACATATGACTGCCCACAACTTGAACCAATCCTTGCACCGACTTATGGCTGTATCGTTTATCAGGAACAGGTTATGCAGATCGTGCGGGATCTTGCAGGTTATACACTTGGACGAAGTGACCTTCTGCGTCGTGCCATGTCCAAGAAAAAAGCAGCGGTCATGGAAAAGGAACGGAAAACTTTCGTTTACGGCGATGAAGAGACCGGTGTACCGGGATGTATCAAGAACGGGATTGATGAGCAGACTGCAAATAAGATCTATGATGAGATGATCGATTTTGCAAAATATGCTTTTAACAAGTCTCATGCGGCTGCTTATGCAGTAGTATCTTATCAGACGGCGTGGCTGAAATACTATTATCCGGTAGAGTATATGGCAGCCCTGATGACTTCTGTGATCGATAATCCGACGAAGGTTGCAGAATATATTTACGTCTGCCGTCAGATGGGGATCAGAATCCTTCCGCCGGATATCAACAAAGGGGAGGCGGATTTTTCAGTAGACGGCGGAGATATCCGTTATGGACTGGCTGCGATCAAGAGTATCGGCCGCCCGGTGATCCGTGCCATTGTGAATGACAGAAAGGAACTCGGAGAGTTCAGAAATCTGGAAGATTTTATTACTAGGATTTCGAGCCGGGAGCTGATGAATAAACGGCTGGTGGAAAATCTCATCAAAGCCGGGGCATTGGATGTCCTGGGGGGAACAAGAAAGCAGTTCATGAGTATTTATATTCAGATCGTCGACCATATGCAGCAGGAAAAGAAAAATTCCATGGTCGGTCAGATGAGCCTGTTCGATATGGTGAGCGAGGAGCAGAAGGAAGAGTTTCAGATCAGAATGCCGGATGTCGGAGAATATACAAAGGAGAACCTCCTTGGATTTGAAAAAGAGGTACTCGGAGTGTATGTCAGCGGCCATCCGCTGGAGCCTTATGAAGAAGAGTGGCGGAAGGTGATTTCTGCGACCACTGCTGATTTTCAGGTTGATCCTGAAGTCGGATATACGAAAGTAAGAGACGGAGCCAGGGAGATCATCGGCGGTATCATTGCGGAAAAGACGGTGAAGCATACCAAGACGAACCAGATGATGGCATTTCTGACGGTAGAAGATCTTTTCGGAACAGTAGAAGTAGTTGTATTTCCGAGGGACTACGAGAAGTATCGACAGTATCTTGAGGAAGATAATAAGATCTTTGTAAAGGGAAGAGTTTCGGAAGAAGATGACAAGGCAAGCAAGCTGATCTGCGAGAAGATCCTTCCGTTCGGGCAGAAGAAAAAGGAATTATGGATCCAGTTTCCGGATAAGGAAACGTATCTGGAGGAAGAGGCGATAACCTATGGATATCTGGCTGATTCAGAGGGAAATGACGAAGTCATGATCTACTGTGAGAAGGAAAAAATTGTGAAAAAATTACCTGCGAATAAGAATATCAGTATAAATCCACAGATTTTGAGCAGGTTAATGAACCATTTTGGTGAGAATCGGGTAAAAGTAGTAGAAAAAGCTATTGAAAACCACTTCTAAATAAGGTAGAATATTTGCGGAGTTGATAAAAAATAGACAATAGAGATCTTTATCAGACATTGCAGAGAAAGGGTGGAGATAACATGGCAGAGAAAACTATGAATGAAAAAGAAAAATATCTGGACGAGATTGAGGATAAGATCCGTACGATCGGAGTTCTGACGAGTGGAGGAGACGCTCCTGGAATGAATGCAGCAATCCGTGCAGTCGTAAGACGTGCCCTTGCAAAAGGATTAAAGGTTCGCGGAATCCGCAGAGGATATCATGGACTTCTGAAAGAGAGATCATCGATCTGACAGCACGTGATGTGTCTGATATTGTTCAGCGTGGTGGTACAATTCTTCAGACAGCACGTTGCAAGACAATGCGTACAGAAGAAGGACAGCAGAAGGCAGCTGCTATCTGTAAAAGTATGGCATTGATGGTCTTGTAGTAATCGGAGGAGACGGATCATTTGCAGGAGCTCAGAAGCTTGCAAACCTCGGAGTTAATACGATCGGTGTTCCGGGAACGATCGATCTGGATATCGCCTGCACAGATTATACGATCGGATTTGATACAGCGGTTAATACAGCTATGTATGCGATCGATAAAGTCCGTGATACTTCTACATCTCATGAGAGATGCAGTGTCATTGAGGTTATGGGTCGTGACGCAGGATATCTTGCACTGTGGTGCGGTATTGCCAACGGAGCTGAGCGTATCCTGATGCCGGAAGAGCATGGATTTGATGAGAAAGCCCTGATCGAGGACATTCTTGAGAATAAGAAACGCGGTAAACAGAATTATATCATTATCAATGCTGAGGGTGTTGGTGATTCTATCAATCTTGCAAAGAGAATCGAAGATGCAACAGGTATTGAGACAAGAGCTACGATCCTTGGACATATGCAGCGTGGTGGAAGCCCGACATGTAAGGACAGAGTTTACGCTTCTACAATGGGAGCTATGGCAGTTGACCTTCTCTGCCAGGGCAAGACAAACCGTGTTGTAGGATATCAGCATGGCGAGTTCGTTGATTTTGATATTGAGGAAGCTCTTGCAATGAAGAAGACCATTTCTGCATACCAGTATGATGTGGCTAAATCACTTGCGATCTAAATAAGCATTGCAAATCCTGGTGATTCAAATTATAATATTATAAGGCAACGACATGATGATAATTCAGCCTTGTGGAGTCTTCGGAGTCCGCATGGCTGAATTTGTGTCATTATAGAAAAATAGGGGAGAATATAGTCGGATATGATGGATAAAAAGACAGCTCCTGTCGGAGTATTTGATTCGGGAGTCGGAGGACTGACGGTTGCAAGAGAGATCAGCCGACAGTTACCGGATGAGAATATTGTTTATTTCGGAGATACTGCCCGCGTTCCTTATGGAAGTAAGTCGCAGAATACGATCATTCGTTTTTCGGAACAGATCATTCGTTTTTTGAAGACCAAAGAGGTGAAGGCGATCGTGATCGCCTGCAATACTGCAAGTGCATTGGCACTGGATGCGGTGAAAGATGAGTTTGATATCCCAATCCTGGGAGTGGTTATTCCGGGTGCGAGAGCAGCCGTAGAGGCGACGAAGAACAGGAAAGTCGGAGTAGTTGGGACAGAGGCAACGGTTCAGAGCGGGATGTATACGAAAGTGATCCAGGGAATGAACCCGGAGATCACGGTCATTGAGAAGGCCTGCCCGTTGTTTGTTCCTCTGGTGGAAGAAGGATTTAAAGAGCATCAGGTAACAGAGGAAGTAATCGAGTATTATCTGGAATCTATGCGAAGTACGGATATTGATGCCATGATTCTTGGCTGTACGCATTATCCGTTGCTCAGATCCAAGATCCGGGCTTATATGGGGGACAAGATTCAGATTGTAAACCCTGCTTATGAGACAGCGATGGATCTGAAATGTCTGCTGGAAGAGAATGATATGGCGAATGACGGAACAGAAGGGCAGCACAGCAATTATTCATTTTATGTAAGTGATGCGGCAGAGAAGTTCAGAAAATTTGCAAATACAGTCATGCCATTTGATGTGCCGATAACGAATGTAGTGAATATAGAAGGATATTAAAGATTATGACAAAGGATGTATTTGTAAGCATTTCCGGTATGCACGAAGAGATTGCAGAGACGCTGCAGTTGAAAGGGACGAGGCAGAAGCGATCGAAGTTGTGACTCCGGGCAGCTATTACTTCAGAAACGAGAAGCATTATATTGTATATGATGAGGCTGTGGAAGGGTCTTCTGAATGATCAGAAACCGGATCAAGATCACAGGAACTGGATGCGTGGAGATCGTAAAGAGCGGA
>ENA-OQIO01001631-OQIO01001631.1-human-gut-metagenome-genome-assembly--contig:-NODE-1631-length-10827-cov-3.063178_pt1 | contig 10827 bp, 10 predicted proteins | sample MGYA00242573_ERZ504737 | MGnify/ENA primary metagenome ERZ504737 (study PRJEB26092, sample SAMD00036203) | human gut metagenome | host: Homo sapiens | study: EMG produced TPA metagenomics assembly of... | reverse complement strand
CCTTGGTCATGTACAGCATCTGCGCATCCTTCAGCACGGCGAACGCGTCGGCTCAACCGGACGTCCGCAACGGCAAGACCGTCGGCGAATCGATGGCGATTGCGGCGCTCGTCGGCACGTCACGCAGCGTGACGGTCAGGCTCAGCGTTTCCGCATCGTACGCGACTTCCGGAGCGGCGGCAGAGCCGTCGACGGTCGCGCGGACGGCGTGCATCGCTTCCGGAGCGATGCCACGGAACGTGACCGTCCAATCGCGGGAAGCCGGAATGACGTCCGTCGCACCTTCCGCAGGGGCGATCGAGAACTGTGCGGAATCGCCCTCAAAACGCAGCGCCATTTCGGTGGATGCCCAACGATCCTTGCTCTGTGCGGCACCGTCATCCTCCCACAGCGTGAAGCTGTTTTCGGCACCCGGGAACACCACTACCTGCAGTGCGCGCGGGTTGGCCACGGAGTTGAGCGCCTCACCTTCGGCGGGCATCTGCAGCGGCACGATCGCGCCGGGCTTGGCGAACACCGGCATGCGGTCGAGATCGCGCCAAGCTCCAGACGGCGGCCTTCGGCCGGACGAGACGTGTAATGGCGACCGTCGAAGAAATCGAACCATTCGCCCTGCGGCAGCCACACGTCGGCCTTCGCACGCTGCACGGAACGCTCGGCTGGATCGACGATCGGCGCGACCAGCAGCTCGGTGCCGAAACGGAATTCGTCGGTGAGCTTGTATGCGGCTTCGATTTCCGGATAGTCCCAGTACAGCGGCTGCACGAGCGGCTCGTTGTCGAATGCGGCGCGACGGTTCATCGTGTACAGGTACGGGATCATCGCATGGCGCAGGCGCAGCGCGGACGTCATCGCACGTTCCGCATCGCCGTGGAAGTTCCACGGCTCCTTGCCGTTGAACGGCGAATCGGTGGAATGCAGACGGTTGATCGGGCTGAACGCGCCCAGCTGGTACCAGCGGACCTCCAGCTCCTCGTCACGGTAGCCGAACATGTGGCCGCCGATGTCGTGGCTCCACCAGCCGTAGCCGATGTTGGAAGCGCAGGCGGTGAATTCCGGCTGGAACTTCAGCGACTCCCACGTCACGACGGTGTCGCCGGAGAAGCCGATCGGGTAGCGGTGCGAGCCCGGGCCGGCGTAACGCGAGAAGGTGAGCGGGCGCGGGTTGCGTTCGCTGTAGTCGCTGCCGTCGTTGCGGGCGGAATCGAGGTAATGCAGGTGGTTCAGGCCCCACAGCGGGTCGAGGCCCGGCTGCCGCGTCAGGCCGCCCTGCTGCCAGTCAATCCACCAGAAGTCGACGCCATCTTCCTCCATCGGGTGGTGGAGCTGGTCGAAGTAGACCTCCATGAACTTCGGATCGGTCAGGTCGAACTGCACGGCCTCGCCGCTTTCCGGATCGATGCTCATGGCCTTGGCGACCTGCGGATACAGCTCTTCGAACGCGCGCACGCCGTCCCTCGGGTGGACGTTGAGCGTGGCCTTCATGCCATGCTCGTGCAGCCAGTTGAGGAAGCGCTTCGGATCCGGGAAGAAGTCCTTGTTCCACGTGTAGCCGGTCCAGCCGGAGCCGTACTTCGGGTCGACGTCGTCAACCAGGTGCCAGTCCATATCGATGACGGCCGTGGTGAACGGGATGCCTTCCTTTTCGAAACGTTCGACGAGCTGACGGTATTCGGTTTCGGTATAGCGGTGGTAGCGGCTCCACCAGTTGCCCAGCACGAAGCGCGGCAGCAGCGGGGTCGGGCCGGTCAGGCGGTACAGGGCGTGCACGGCCTCACGGTAGCGGTGGCCGTAGCCGAACAGGTACAGGTCGGTGGTCGGCTCTTCCTTCGGGGTCACCCACGTGCCGAAATCGTTGTGGTTGCCGTTCACTTCGGCGGTTTCGCGGATGACGTTCGACTTGGAATCGTCGATGATCGCCCAACCGTCGGTGCTGTTGACGCCCGGATCGACGGGGATGCGGCCGTTCGCCTCGTCGAGCGTACGGTAGGTGCCGCCGAGGTTCCTGCGCTGCACGTCGCCGTAATGCCAAGTGTTTTCGATGGCGTTGACGTGCTTGACGGTTGCGTACAGGCCTTCCGGAGAGAACTTGCGCTGGTTGTAGGAGATATGCAGCGACGGGGTGTCGATTTCCAGCCAGCCATTACGTTCGGTGACGGTGAATTCAGCTTTTCGCCGAAATCACGGACCATCGCCATCTGCGTGGCGTCATCCACGAAACGGCCGCTGTCGGACCATTCGAAACGGACGAGCGCGTCCGTGATGAGGCCGATGCGCCAATGATCGCCCTGGATCACCGAATCCGGATTCATTGCCGGATGGGCGTTGAGCGTGGCCAGCGAGAACAGTGTGCTGTCTACCATGTGGGGCTCCTTTGAGTGTGGGAAAAATCGGGAGAACTGGATTGGGACCGTGTCATCATATGCGACGGTACGGTCCTGTTTGAATTACTTGATGCGCTTGATGGTCAAGACCGACGCGCCAGCGCACAGTGCGATGACGATGGCGTTAAGCACGGTCCAGGCGAGGAAGCCGAAGAGGTACCTCCACTTGACTGCCGGTTTATCGGCCTCCTGCTGGACGTCCGTATTGGCGTCCAGGGCGATGCTCGTGTCGCTGCTTTGCTGGTCGCGCATCTCATTATCCTTTCTGTGCGCTGCGAAACATCGCTCTCCGCGTTGAGTGATCAAAGCATGTTCTGCATTGAAGAAAAGTTAGCAAAACTTACTTTCGTTAAGTATGATAGCGCTTGCGCAAAAAGGTATCAATATCGGCGAGTCGCTTGAAATTGCAACGATATACGCATATCGAAACGCTTGCCATCGATTGCAAAATGGAACGATGCGATTTTTATGCGCGTTCTGCGCCACCGCATACCCTCTTCGCCGCGCCATATGCCGATTGTGCGAGCAAAACGACAGGTTGTGTAATACGGCGGTGATGGCATCGCAAAAGCTGGTTCAATCAAACTAGCGGCGAAATCCCGCGTGCGGCACGGTGCGATGCAGCGCGGTACGGCAGCGGGAAATCGCAAGAAAACAGCGCAGTCGGGCGGAGCGGACAGGGCAGGCTCGGCAAAGCAGGTTTTGGCAACACCTAGTGCGAGGGAGAACCCATGGAACTTGAAGATCTTTCGATCGTTGAAAAGGCGGCGATGCTGTCCGGCGGATCCGAATGGGATTCGCGCGGCAACGATCGCGCCGACATTCCCGGCTTCGTCATGAGCGACGGCCCACACGGCGTGCGCAGGCAGCTTGGCGAAGGCGACCACCTCGCATCGGCTCATCCAAGCCGGCCACCTGCTTCCCGACCGCCTGCACCGTGGCCAACACCTGGGATCGGCGCTCGCCGAAGAGATGGGCGAGGCGCTCGGCAAGGAAGCTCACGATCTCGACGTGAACGTGTTGCTTGGACCGGGCATGAACATCAAACGCAACCCGCTGTGCGGACGCAACTTCGAGTACTATTCGGAAGATCCGATCGTCGCCGGCCGTATGGCCGCCGGCCTCATTCGCGGCATCCAGAGCAACGGCGTCTCCGCATGCCCGAAGCATTTCGCGGTCAACAGCCAGGAGCTGCGCCGCCAGGCCAGCAACTCCGTGGTGGACGAACGTACCATGCGCGAATTGTATCTGACCGGTTTTGAAATCGCCGTGCGCGAGGCCAAGCCGATGAGCATCATGACCTCCTACAACGAGGTCAACGGCGTCTACGCCCACGAAAACAAGCATCTGCTGCAGGATATCCTGCGCGACGAATGGGGCTTCGACGGCATGGTCGTCTCCGATTGGGGCGGCTCCAACTCCGCCGTCGCAGCCGTCAAAGCCGGCGGCTCGCTGGAAATGCCGTCGCCAGGTTTCACCTCCGTGCGCGAGCTGGAAGGTGCGGTCAAAGCGGGCACGCTCGCCGAGGCGGACATCAACAAGCGTGCCGCGGAAGTCGCCAAAATCGCGGCGGCGACCAAGCTCGTCGGCGTCGGCCGCGACGATCTGCTGTCGGACGACATCGCGAAGGCGCACCATGATATCGCCAGAACGGTCGCGGAACATTCCAGCGTGCTGCTGAAGAACGACGCCGCCACGCTGCCGCTCAAGCCGGGCACTCGCGTGGCCGTCATCGGAGATATGGCCGCGACCGCACGCTATCAGGGTTCCGGCTCATCCAAGGTGAACGCCACCAAGGAGGAGAACATCCTCGACGAGGTCAAGAACGCCGAAGGACTGGTATTGGCCGGCTACGAGCAGGGTTACGACCGCCAAGCAAGCCGGATGAGGTGCTGCTGAACGACGCCGTCGCGCTCGCCAAGAAGGACGCCGTGGATGTGGTGCTGGCCGTCGTTGGCCTCGACGAACGCAGTGAATCCGAAGGCCTTGACCGATCCACCATGGCGATTCCGCAGGTGCAGAACGATCTCGTAACGGCGTTGGCGAAGACCGGCAAGCCGGTGGTGATCGTGCTCGTTGCCGGTTCCCCGGTGGAATTGCGTGGTTCGACGATGTTGCGGCCATGCTGTACGTAGGATTGTCCGGTCAGGCCGGCGCTTCCGCCACCGTGCGTGCGCTGATCGGCGAAGTCAACCCATCCGGACATTTGGCCGAAACCTGGCCGATGCAATACGAGGATTGCCCAAGCTCCGGCTGGTATCCGGCCATTGGGCGTGACGCGATCTACCGCGAGGGCCCGTTCGTCGGCTACCGCTATTACGAGACCGTGGGCGTGCCCGTACGCTTCCCGTTCGGCTACGGTCTGAGCTACTCCACGTTCACGTACAGCGCGATCACCGCCACCGCGACCGGTGTGGATTTCGTCGTCACCAATGATTCCGATGTCGCCGGCTCCACCGTGGCCCAGTTGTATGTGCGCGCGCCGCAGGGTGGCGTGCTCCATCCCGACCGTGAGCTGAAGGGCTTCGTCAAGGTAGAGTTGGCCGCGCATGAAAGCAAGAGTGTGCATATCGATTTCGACCGCTACACGTTCCGTCATTTCGATGTTGCCGCCAATGCATGGAAGACGGAAAGCGGCGAATGGACGCTGCTGGTCGGCGACAATGCGGAGCATTTGCCGCTTGCGATTCCTCACACCGTGGCCGGCGATTGCACGACCGCCGATTGCGCCGCCGATCCCGCGCTCGGCCACTATCTGACCGGCCGGGTCAAGGACGTGACCGACACCGAAATGGCCGTGCTGTTCGGCCATGAGGTGCTTGCCCACGGCAAGCCGACGACGTTCGCGTCAACGATCCGATCATGTCGTGGGTGGATTCCAAGGGCTTCGTGGCGCGTACCGTCGCCAAGACACTGACCAAGCGCGAAGCGAAGATCCGCCAGAAGACCGGCTCGCCGGATCTGAACACCCTGTTCATCCTGAACATGCCGCCTCGCGCCATGAGCAAGATGACCCAAGGCATGGTCGACTCGGCGATGGTCGACGCCATCGTGAACATCGCCAACGGGCATACCTTCCGCGGATTGGGCGGCGTGATCGCCGGCTTCTTCCGCAACCAATCCGCCAACAAGCGCACCGCAAAGGAGCTGAACCATGACTGACAACAATGCTGCGAAGCCGGCCGAAACCGCTGCCGGCGAGAAGAAGGTCGGCCCGATCCGCCAGTGGATCAAGGATCATCCGAACATCTGGGAGTTCATCCTGTTCAACGTGCTGTCGAACATCTCCACCATCACCCGCTTCGTGGTGACGTGGATCGGCACCGCCATCTTCATCACGGGTCTGGGACTCACGCAGCCGTTCCACTTCCTGATCTTCAACTATGACACCAAGGGCAACGGCCTGGGCGGATTCCTCACCTTCCTGCTGGCCGAGGTGCTTGCGCAGGTGGTGAACTTCTTCGTGCAGATGAAGTGGGTATTCAAGTCCGACTCCAGCTTCAAGGACGCCGCTTGGAAGTATGTGATCCTCGCCGTGATCATCGTGGTAGTGAACCTTGTGCTGCCGGGCTACGTGACCGGTCTGTGCCAGGGATGGGGCATGAACGCCGCATCGCAGGCACGATCGCATCCGTGGTCAACACCTTGCTCGCCGTGATCGTCAGCTATCCGCTGCTCAAGTTCTGGGTCATGCCGAAGAGCGACGACAAGAAGGAGGCCGCCAAGTAAGTCTGCACTGATTCCTCTCTTCCTTTCCTTGTGCCCGTCCAGGTCTTCCCTTTTCCCTGGACGGGCTTTTCATATCTGTTCCGCGAATGTGCGCAGCCGGCGCAGACCTTCGCGCAGCTCATCCGCATCGCCGGCGAGTGCGCGGTCGAACACGTCGCGGATGCCGGAGCGGGGTACGGCTTTGACAGTGCTGGAAATAGGCATCGAAGGGTGTGATGGGGTTTGCGGCGGCGTTTGCGGGATCGCTTGCGCGGTTGTGCTGATGCTGGCCATGGCTTCTCTTTTCCGTATTGCTTGATGCTTCGAATGAGCCGAACGAATATTGCGATTCCATCGATATCACGCTTATGAAAACGGCAAAACAGGAACATGGTGCTAATATTTCCGGACTGCGGCGGTTGTGTTACGGGTGGATTCCTTCTCTGGTGCTCATGGTTGCTCATGTTTTCAACATGCGAGCCATGCACGTAACTCTTCTGCGTTTCACATTGCGGATTTGCGCTTTCCCTGGTGTGGCGGAGGTTTGATTTCCTTGTCTTTGGCTGTGGCGGAAATTATCTGTTTTGTGCAAAAACGGCGATTTGAAATTGTCTATTTTGTGCATCTTGTGTCTTGAATGCTATATATTCCAATATATTTGCCGCCGATGAATCTGCCGCTGTACGCCTTATGGTGTTTGGCGGATGTGGCCGGCCTTGTTGCCGAGGACGACGAGCCTGATCGGCCGTTCACTATGCAGACGCAAGTTGTGTGACTGACATTGGAATTCATGTTCTGGTGGGGGATGTTGGCGAATAAATCCGCCGTCGGTGGAACGATGGTGATGCGGTAACACGTATGACGAGACGGACTGGAGACGAGGTACACACAACGTGAGAGAGGCAATGGTGTCGGATCAATCGCAGGACGAGGCGGAACAGCAGCCGAAAATCGGCAGAATACCGGCGCTGATCGCGGCGGTGGCCGTCGTCGGCATCGCGATCGGCGCGGCCGCAGGTTTGCTGACGCTCATGCTGTACCAGGTCGAACGTTTCGCGCTTGGATACATCGAGAACGCGCATGAATCCGGCCCGTTCAACGTGCCTGCCATCCGTCGTGCGATTTCCGTGACGGTCGGTGCCGCCATCGCGGCCGTGATCTGGTGGCTGCTGCGCACGCGTACCACAACAGTGCCATCCGTCAAGAAAGCCGTCGGTGGTGCGCTGATGCCGGTCTGGCAGACCATCGTACATGTGCTGCTGCAGATTTTTATCGTCGGTACCGGCATGTCGATCGGCCGCGAGGTGGCTCCGCGCGAGCTTGGCGCGATGTTCGGCCAACGATTCGCCCGCTGGGTGCGTCTCGACGTGAAAGACACGCGTATGCTGGTGGCCATTACCGCCGCGGCCGGTCTCGCGGGCGTCTACAACGCGCCGCTTGCGGGCACGTTCTTCGCGGTGGAGATTCTGCTCGCCGACGTGACGCTCGAAACGGTCTCACTCGCGTTCGCCTGCTCGGCGCTCGCCTCATGGGTGGCGAGCCTGGTCAAGGGCACGCACACGTTCTATTTGATTGGCGAGGCGGACGGCCTGTTTACCCCCGACTACATGGTGTTCGCACTGGTTGCCGGACTGATGCTTGGCGCCGCCGGCGCGCTGTTCCGCCGCGGCTCCCAGTGGGCGGAGAAAAACAAGCCATCCGGAGCGGGCATTCTGTGGATGATGCCGCTCGCCGGCCTGCTGACGGGCGTTGTGGCGATTGTCGTGCCGCAGGTGATGGGCAATGGCCGCGCCACCGCGCAGCTGAGTTTCTCCTCGAAGGCCGATTTGGCCGTGCTGCCGATTCTGCTGTTGAGTTTCGTGGCGAAGGCGATTGTCACCTTGCTGACGATTCGTTCCGGCGCTTCCGGTGGCGTGCTGCAGCCGGGCATCGCATTGGGCGCTTCCGGAGGTGCGATTCTGGGCATTCTTTGGATGCAGGTGTTCCACACGAATTCGATTGGCATGTATGCGCTGCTGGGTGCATGCGCGCTGCTCGCCGCCTCGCAGCAGGCGCCGTTGATGGCGATTTGCCTGGTGATGGAGTTGGCCGACGCTCCGATCAACCTGTTCGTGCCAATCAGCCTTGCGGTGGCCGTCAGCGCGTTCACCGCCTCCCGTCTGGCCAAGCCGCTTGCCGCTTGGCATCTACCGCGGGCGAAAGCTGCAGATCGTTAGCCTTCGCATTGCCGGCTCGCCATCCTCACATGGACGCCATCCTCACATGGCCATCAGCCGGTCTGGCGGGGAAGCAGCACGGTGAGTACGAACCAGTGGTCGTTGGTGCGGATTGTCACTTCGCCGCCGTACTGCTGCGCGATGTGCCGAATCGACTTCACGCCGAAGCCATGCCGATGCTGGTCATCGCGCTTCGTGGTGCGCAGATTGCCTTCGGCATCTTTCTTCAGCCGCGAATCGTAATAATTTTCGACGCGGACCACGGTGAAGGAATTCTGCTCGAACAACGCCAGTTTGATGAGCCGTTGTTCCGGATCGGCCAACTTCGACGTGGCCTCGATCGCATTGTCGAGCGCATTGCCGAACAGCGAAGCGATATCCATCGACGACATATTGGACAAGAGCGACCCATCCGCCACGGCAGTGAAACTGATGCCACGATCGGCGCAAGTGCGCTCTTTTGTGGTGAGGATGACGTCGAGCACGGGATTGCCGGTATGCTGCTGGGCGCTGTAGCGCTGCACCGACTTCTCCAGCTGCTCGAATCCTGCCGCCGCGTGCTCAGGATCGACTTCGGCACGCAATGCCGCGATCTGATGCTTCAGATCGTGCGCAAGCCGACCAAGCGATTCGATGTTCTCCTTCGACTGCAGGTACTCCTGATGCTGGCTTTCCAGCTGCGCGTTGATTGACGCGATTTCCGCGCTCGCTTCAATGCGCCGAGCCTGCTCCTGTTGCGCGTATAGAATCGCGAATCCGCAGAAATCCACCAGTGTGCGGATATAGAAGATTTCCTGGCCCATCGAACCGGAGAATGGCGTATTGGTCGAAACGAAGCTCAGATTGCTCATGGCGAAGGTGACGATGGTGATGGCCACCGTCGCGGTTGCCGCGGAGGCGGTCGGTAGCGTGGGTGTGGTTTGGCTGAAATTGCCGCGTTCCACCAGCCATGCCAGGCCGAAACACAATGCGTAGGTGGCAACGAGCAGTAAGACGGCATGCCAATCGTAATCCGCGAATCGGCCGTTGCGCATGCCGATGAACGTGACGATCTGCCAATGCAGCGACGCCACCAGTTCGGCCAGTACGAACGCGCGCGCCGTGATGTACAGTCCTTCGCGTTTGCCGGTGCCGGCGCCGAACAGAATCGTCAGGTACATGCAGCCGAAGGCGAGCAGCATGCCGACGATCCAAAACCAGATCGGCATGCTGCCGTCGAAATACTGCACGGCGATGAGCGCCGCCAGTCCGATTGCGCTCACAACGACGGAGCGGCGCGGCGGCACGCGGCGGAACAGTACCGCGATATACACCACGCATGCCGCCCATTCGCAGATGGCGGTGTACGAACGGGGGATGTCGGGCAGCGCGTTGGTGATCATCGGCCGCCGCCCATGTAGTCGGCCAAGGCGGCGAGGAACGCTTTCTTCCGTGGTCTGCTCACGCGCAGCCGCTCGTCGTCGGACATGATGCAATCCTGGTCGGCAACGCCCGTCACATGCTTGAGATTGACCAGATAGCAGGAGTTCGAGCGGAAGAAGTGCCGGTCGGCGAGCTTGGCTTCCATGTCTTTGAGTGTGCCGTTGATAGAGTATTTGCCGTCAAGCGTGTGGATGACGATGGTGTGCCGGATCGACTCAAGATACAGAATGTCGGCAAGATTCAGGCGCATCTGTCCGTTGCCGGTTTCGATGAGCATGGAATCGTCGCCATTGCGTCGCACCATGTCGATCGATTTCTTGAGCTCCTGCGAAAACGCGAACCACGGTAGAGGTTTAAGCAAGTACGACAACGCACGCACCTCATACCCGCTGATTGCATATTGCGGGGCAGCGGTGATGAACACGATCACGACTTTGTCGTCGCGCTCGCGGATGCGTCTCGCGGCGGCCATGCCGTCCATTTCGCTCATCTCGATGTCGAGCAGTAAGATATCGTAAACGGGGGTATATTTTCTACGATTCGTGCGCCGTCGTCGAATACGGAACGGTAAATTGCTCGCCATTTTCCTGTTGATATCGGTTGAGATAGTCAAGTACCAGTTGGCAGCTTGCGGGATCGTCCTCGACCACGCCGATTCGAATATTGCGCATTGCAACCTCCCTGTTCTGTCTTTCGCTCCGTACCATTGTCTTGCATGATGGCGATAAATGCGTGTATTTACTACGCTGTTAATCCCCTTTTGCCAGCGGAGGCAAACAGCGCGACTCGCGACACGCATTGACAGTTTTAGCGTTGTATGTATCATGGAACGTGGCTCAACGAAGAGAACCTTCGCTAAACCAAAGAAATAAATTAACGCTTTGAATTGTGGCTTTGTCAAAGTAGTAAGCCGCGAGGATGGGCACCGAACAAAAATCCCTTTACAACGGATCGTGAGGCACGTACCTGCCTCTGAAAGGATGACAAATCATGGACAGAAGTCGTAATTCGACCATGTTACTCGTATCTACCGGGCAATGACAAGCCGTCTGATGGATGATCTGAACCTCGACATCAAGGATGGCGAATTCCTGGTG
>ENA-OQIO01001629-OQIO01001629.1-human-gut-metagenome-genome-assembly--contig:-NODE-1629-length-10831-cov-2.547179_pt1 | contig 10831 bp, 16 predicted proteins | sample MGYA00242573_ERZ504737 | MGnify/ENA primary metagenome ERZ504737 (study PRJEB26092, sample SAMD00036203) | human gut metagenome | host: Homo sapiens | study: EMG produced TPA metagenomics assembly of... | reverse complement strand
AATGGTAAAACCAAGTCCCATGCCGAGTCCGTCAAATGCAGAGCAGAACCGGATTTTTAGAAGCGTAAGCTCCGCACGTCCTAAAATAATACAGTTTACAACAATCAAAGGAATATAAATTCCCAGTGAATCATAAAGGGATGGCAGATAGCCTTGCATTAAGAACTGTACCATTGTTACAAATGAAGCAACGATAACGATAAATGCCGGCATTCTGACACCGTCCGGAATTACTTTTCTAAGTAATGAAATCATAAGGTTTGACATTACCAGTACGACAGTAGAGGAAAGTCCCATACCGATACCGTTAATTGCCGATGTTGTAACGGCAAGTGTCGGACACATACCCAGTGTTAAAACAAATGTCGGATTTTCTTTAATCAAACCATTATAAAGTCTTTCAACGCATTTATTCAACTGAAACACCTCCTACTGTTACAGCTTTTGCTGCATAAATTTCTTTGTAAGCAATTAAAGCGGAGTTGACACCACGTAAAACTGCCTTTGATGTTACAGTAGAACCACTGATTGCATCAATCTTTTCATCTCCTGCGGCAGCACCGGAACCATCCTTTACAAGTACGAACTTGTCTGTATTGGCACTCTTAAACTGCGCGAGGAAATCCGGCTTGTCTTTACACGCATACCAAGACCGGCTGTTTCTGAAATCGACAGAATTGATGTTCCAAGGTATGTACCGTCCGCACCGACGCCGACAGAAAACTTAATATCTCCGCCGTAGCCGTCACCTGCTACAACTGTTACAACAAGACCGATAACCTTACCGTCCTTGACACCTGCAACAACCTCTGTGATTTCATCTGCTGTGTAATTTTCAGCATCTGCCTGTAAGGCAGCTGCAAATGTTGCTGTAATATTGGCTTCTGAATAAGCATCGCCGCTTAATGCTTCAAAGCTGTCGGCATCTGCCATAACTTCTTTATAAGCTTCCTGCTTTGCCTTTTCATTCTGTGCCGCAATCGGGTCTTTGGTAATGTCATAGACAAAACCGAGAAGCACTCCTGCTACCAGCGTAATTGCAAACAGAATTAACGCATCTTTTACAATTTTATTCATAATCAGGCTGCCTCCTTTTCCGGTTTTTTCTTACCAAATGACTTTGGAACCGTTACCTTTTCAATTAACGGTACTAACAGGTTCGAGAAGATAATTGCATAAGAAACACCTTCTGCCGAACCGCCGAACATTCTGAAGATGAATGTTAAAAGTCCTAAAATCACACCAAATACAAGCTTTCCGTTTGGTGTAATCGGTGATGTTACATAGTCGGTTGCCATAAAGAATGCACCGAGGATTAAACCACCGCCGCAAATCTGTTCTGCTGTGTACAGCACATCAAACTGATGTCCCGGAGCAAACAGGAAAATTAAAACGGCAAAGGTTAAAATGTAGGCTGCCGGTATTCTGATAGAAATAACCTTGCGCACTAACAGATAAATTGCACCGATTAACAGGAATAATACGGATGTTTCACCGATTACACCGCCTGTTCTTCCGATAAACATATCAAGCAGCTTCACTGCGCCTTCTGCTTCTCCGCCCGGCTTTAAGACTGCCAGTGGTGTAGCACCTGCAACACCGTCATAAACGAACTTTGTCATAGGACCTGTATAAGCAATTAAAAGGAAACATCTTGCTGCAAGCGCCGGGTTCATGAAGTTCTGACCCAGACCGCCAAATAACTGTTTTACAATAATAATCGCGAAAAGACATCCGACAATTTCATAACCGATGTTTAATGTCGGGGGTACATTTAACGCAATTAAAAGACCTGTAACCGCAGCACTTAAATCGCTGATAGTTACTTTTTTGTGCATAAAATACTGGTATGCTCCTTCTGCTGCCACACAGACTGCAATGCCGATGACAATACGAAGCAGTGCGCCCAGTCCAAAATTATAAATTCCAAATATACTTGCAGGTGTCAGTGCAATCAGAACGTCACGCATGATTGTCTGTGTCGTATCCTTGCTTCGTACATGAGGATTTGTCGATACATTAAATAAATCGCTCACCTGTTTTGTCCACCTTTCTACTTCTTTCTTCTGTTTGCCATGATGGTTCTTCTCATGGACTTAATCTGCTGTGTTAATGGACGTTTGGCCGGACAGACATATGAACAGCTGCCACATTCCACACATTCCATACCGTCAAACTTCAAGAAGCCTGCTTCGTCATTTCTGCTTGCAAATCCTGCAAGCTTTGCAGGAAGCAGATGGCTTGGACATCCGTCACCGCAGCGTCCGCAACGGATACATGCTGATGTTTCAAGCTTTGAAACAACATCTTCCTTGAATACTAAAAGCGAAGAACTGCCCTTTACAACCGGAACGTCTAAGCTGTACATCGCAAAGCCCATCATCGGACCGCCTGAAATGTACTTTTCCGGTTCGCCGACAGGACCGCCTGCCGCTTCTAAAAGCTGTCTGTAATTGGTTCCGAGCCATACATAGAAGTTACCCGGTTCTTTTACGCCGTCACCTGTTACGGTTACAATTCTCTTTGTCAGCGGCTTTCCTTCGATAACTGCCATATAGATAGAGTAAATCGTATCGACATTATGTACGATACAGCCCGCATCTGCCGGTAACATTGATGAATTGATGCTTCTGCCTGTTGTTGCATAAATCAGACAGCGCTCACCACCCTGCGGATACTTTGTCTTTAATTCCTTGACTTCAATATCCGGCTCATTCGCAGTCTTTTCCTTCATAATTCTGATAGCTTCCGGCTTATTATCTTCAATGCCGATAATACCCTTTGCATGGTCGAACAGCTTTAAGGCAACCTTTAAGCCCATAACAACCTTGTCAGATTCTTCTAAAAGTCTGCGGTAATCTGAAGTAAGATAAGGTTCACATTCTGCACCGTTTACAATGATGTAATCGATGTTCTCAGGATTCTTTGGTGTCAGCTTGACATTTGTCGGGAAACCTGCACCGCCCATACCTACAACACCTGCCGCCTTGATTCTTTCGCGGATTTCATCTCTTGAAAGGTCTTCAAGCTTTGCCGGTGTATATTCTACTTCTTTGTACTCACCATCATTTTCAATGATGATTGCATTGCACTTGCCGCCTGTTGCAAGTGTTCTTGGTTCGATTGCTTTTACAGTACCTGAAACGGACGAATGAATATTTGCTGAAACAAATCCACCCGCTTCTGCAATCAACTGTCCTGCAAGCACGTAGTCGCCTTTTGCTACGACCGGGACTGCAGGTGCACCGATGTGCTGTGAAAGTGGGAATACCATCTCACCCTGTGCAGGGAATAATTCTTTTACAGGTTTATCCTTAGAAAATTCCTTACCATCATAAGGGTGTACTCCACCTTTAAATGTACACTTTCCCATGACATAAATCTCCTTATAAATTTAATCTTACATTGTATTTTATCGCAAAATCGACAAAAAATCTACTTTTTTTTGTGTATATATTAATATATAATAAACAAAAGCTGATACAATTTTTAACATTTCATGACATATTTTAACAGTATCTGATATTTTTTTAACAGTTTTTCACAAAAACAGGAGTTTGTGCAAAAAACCTGCTTTTTACCGGTTTTATACAGCAGACTCCGGAAATGAGGTTTACAATGAAAGTGCTTACATCTACAATCCCTGCTACTGCCGCACCGTCACAGACTGCGGCGCTTTTATGTGCCTGTTTTCATACCGCGCACGCCGCAGGAGATTTTATATTTTTTGATATTGAAACAACCGGACTGTCCGCAGACAATTCAATGTGCTGGCTGATTGGCACTCTGGTTTTACAGGATGATTCCCTGATTCTGACACAGTATTTTGCAGATTCACCATCCGATGAAAAAGAACTGATGGAACAATTTTTAGGAACACTTTCCGCCACAAGCTGTCTGGTGCATTTTAACGGCACACGCTTTGATATCCCGTTCTTACAGGAACGCGCGGCTCTTTTAGAATGTGATGCACAGCTTGCTGCAAAGCTTACAGACTGTGACAGCATTGACATTTTTAAAATGATAAAATCTTATGACAGCCTGCTTCATCTGACCAATTATAAGCAGAAAACCATTGAAAATTTTTTGAATTTTCCACGCACGGATAAATTAGACGGCAAAAAGCTGATTGCCCTGTACAAATCCTACGTACTCTCTAAAGATACCGATTCTGAACGGCTGTTACTTTTACACAACAGCGACGACCTTGCCGGACTGCATGAAATCTGTGCCGTCCTCGCCTACGGACAGCTTTACGATACCGCCTTAAAAAAGGATTCTGTAGATAGTTTTAAAAAAGTTTTTGAAAATATTTCAATGGAGTTCAACTACGCCTCTGATTATGAAGGGAATGAAATTACCGAACTGATTTTAGAAACCGCGCCGGTTTTTCCTTTTCCAAAGGCACTCGACTGTAAACAGCCGGACGGATACTGCAAGATTTTCCCGGATAAACTGCGCCTGTGCGTTCCGGTTGTCAATGACCGTGTCAAGTTATTTTACAAAGATTATAAGAATTATTACTATCTGCCGGAGCAGAACTGCGCCATACATAAAAGCGTTGCCGCCTACGTGGACAAATCCAGACGCACCGCCGCAACTAAAAACACCTGCTATACATGGGTTGAGCCGCACACCCTAAACACCCCTGTCGCACTGTATCACTTTCTGACTGCCTATTTATGGCATTTGTTACAATAAATCTATGAAATCAGCCGGACGAAAATCCCGCCCGGCTGATTTATTGTTTATATTGATTTTGTGATATTTGCTCTCGTCAGAAAATAAATACCTACAGCTTGTACACATTTAACGTTTAGATGCCCTGTACCTTCCGGTAGAAGAACAGTTTATCAAAGGTGTATCCCAAATCCTTGTGATTGATAATCTGTTCTGTGTTACCTACAAACAGACAGCCGTCATTAACTAATGCACGATTGAAGTTCTTGTAAACATCCAGTTTTGCTTCTTCTGTAAAATAAATCATAACATTTCTGCATACAATCAGATGGCAGCCGGTCGGATACTTATCCTTTAACAAATCCGCCTTTTTAAATTCTACACACCGCTTGATGTCATCCGAAATCTTGTAATAACGGTCGCCCATTTTCTCAAAGTATTTCTTTTTATATTCATCCGGCAGTCCATTCAGGCTGTTCGCACCGTATACGCCGTCCTTTGCCTTTGCAAGTACCTGCTCATCAATATCGGTTGCGTAAATATGGATCTTGTTCATCGGCACTTTCTTTGCCATGACCATTGCAAGGGAATACGGCTCATCCCCTGTGGAGCATGCCGCACTCCATATTTTTAAATTTTCCCCGAACTTGCTGATTAAGTCCGGTAATATTACATCTTCCAGCGTCTTCCAAAGCGCCGGATTGCGGTAAAATTCAGATACATTAATCGTAATATAATTGATGAATTCTTCCATCAGCTTTTTGTCTTTTTTAATGGCCTGACTGTAACTGTCGTAGCGTCATACTTATTTCTACTAATCAGCGTATCAATACGGCGCTTCATCTGACGTTCCTTATAGGCATTTAAATCAATCGTTGTGCTTTGCAAAATAAATTTTTTAAAGTCTTCATAATCTTTAATCATGTTGCCCTCTTTCCTGCAAATCTTATGACTTCTGCCAATCATCCAGTGCAGCATGTCTATCTTGCATATGTATTGCATATATTTTACCACATTTCACCATGGAAATCTTCCTTATTTTGAAATTATTTGAAACTTTTTAAAAAATTCTTTACAAAATATGTTATACTTTTGGCACGCACCGGCGCCGCCATATCTGAATCATGCAGTCTTATGCGGCAGCCGGGGTCTGATTTTATAAAATGCCTTAAAAATTCTGAAATAAACTAAAATAAATACGAACAGGGGAAACAATATGGACGAAGAAATTCTTTTAAAACGCAGACTCATTGATACTGCCAATAAGGCTTACCGCCAGAATATCTATACCTATACTAATTTTTTAAGCATGTCTGAGCTGGACACGTATTACCGGACACTGCCCGAACTATCCTTTATCCACTCGGAAGCCTTTGGCGGCAGTGCTTCCTGTGAACGGCAGATTGTACGTTTCGGAAGCCCGGACGACTTTGGATTTGACGAGCCGTATCCGATTGACTGTATCAAAATCTCGCCCCTGCTCCGCAAATTTGCCGATGACCTTACCCACCGCGATTTTTTAGGGGCTATTTTAAATCTGGCATTGAACGCAGCCTCATCGGCGACATTCTGATTCGTGACAATGTAGGATATCTGTTCTGCCTGTCCCACATCAGCACATTTATTATGGAAAACCTTATCAAAATCAAACACACCAATGTAAAATGTGAACCTGCCGCACCTGATACCGATGACTTTGCACCGGTTTTAGAAGACCTTGAACTCATCTGTGCTTCTGCCCGCATTGATGCCGTCACCGCTTCAATTACCAAGCTTTCCCGCAGTAAGGCGGTAGAGCTTTTCCGCACCCAGAAAATCTTTGTCAACGGAAAATGTATGGAAAACAACAGTTATGCGTTAAAACCTGACGATATTCTTGTTATCCGCGGCACAGGCAAGTTCATCTACAAGGCTGTGGAAATGAAACACGAAAAGGCAGGGTCTATGTCCGCCTGCAAAAAATACGTGTGACATTCCCTGCCTGTATACTGTTTTATTATACTATTTTATTATCCTGTTACTGCTTGTTCTTATTTTTGTTCAGACGCTTTGCGCCAATGCCTGCTGCCGTTGCTGCAGACGATGCCATCAGCAGCAGACAGGTCCAGATATTTGCAGTATCAGCAGTCTTCACCATTGTCTGTGTATACAATGCTTCCATCAAAATCCTGCGGTGTATTGACCACAATTTCATCAAACTGCGAGGTCAGTGATGTGCTTTTGATTAAATCAAATCCATTGTCCGCGTCCATATCCACTGTAACATCTGTCGCAAATGCACCGTAGCCGTTTGAGGCTTCAAACAGATTTAATCTGCCCCAGCCTTCTGCGCCCTTTGGCACAACCATTTCTTTTGTGGTATCTGCATTGTTGAGTTTCAAAGTGTTAAAGTTTAAACTTAGATTTTCTGACTACTTCTTATTTCTTCTGAATATAGAAAACAGCCCTTTTCTTTTAGGCTTTGTACGCAGTTCCTGCTCCCGCAGTGCTTCCATGCGTTCATCTGTGTGTTCATCTGTTTTCATATCGTCATAAATCTTGTCTTTAAACTGTAAACCGAGTGTTCCATCATGCTGTCACCGCCATTTAATTCTCCAAACATAACTGCCTCCTTTTCTGCCGCACCCCTGCGGCTGACCTGTACTTCCTATATCTGCCTAAAATGCACTTTCACTTTTCACACGATTACTTTGTTTCCGCAGATTATTTCTGTGTATCCGCTTTCCCTGCCGTATCACACCGATAAGTCCTGCGCCCATAACTGCAATTTCAATACCAAATTGTGTTATCCATACCCAGTCTGCCAGCAATGGAACTGCCTGTGAAAAGTCATCCCCGATATAATACATTTTCACGGTATCACCCTGGTCTTTGTAGATGATACTTTTCTTACAAACAGCAAACCGGCTTTTTCCTGCTTCAAAATACTGATATGCATTATGTCCTTCATAGTACTCTGCCATAATACACGTTCCTTCCCGTCGGAGTTTTTCGGAAAACTGATACTCCCGGATTGTATTAACAAAGCACCACATTGCAATACCAATGATTATGATACAAAAAATCAGCCAGAATACTGCGTTCTTTTGTTCTGCCTTTTCTTCTTTTTTTACCAGCCAGCTTTCATAATCAGACATCTCTGCCACCTCCTCACATTCTCTTTTACATTTGCTTCCTGCCATTCTGCCCGTGCTGTCATTCACGTTCTTTTAATTTAACCCTTTTAATTTCTTTCCCTTGTTCTGATTACAGTATATACCAAATTTTCCAAAACAGAAGACATAATCACGCAATACCGCATCTTTGCCCCGCAACTGTCACTTTCAGGAGTTCAAATGTCAGAAAACAATAATTGTCCTTGTTTCCGGCAAAGAACTGACAAACAAACCACGTAAAAAAGCTACCGCCACCACATATGAAATGTGGCAGCGGCAGCTTCTATGAATATAGACTGTCTGATGACCGTTCTAAATTATTCTTCTGTTGATTCTTCCTGAGCGTTATCTGATGCAAGAGCCTTCATGCTGAGACTGATCTTCTTTTCAGCTTCGTTCATGTCAACAACCTTTGCTTCGATTTCCTGACCGATTGAAAGAACATCTGAAGGCTTTTCAATATGTTCCTTCGCAATCTGTGAAACATGAAGTAATGCGTCAACACCTTCTTCAAGCTGTACGAATGCACCGAAATCTGTCATTCTTGCAACTTTACCCTTAACAACGTTACCTACAGCATACTTTGTAGCTGCATCGTTCCAAGGATTAGAATCCGGATACTTCACGCTTAAAGCAATCTTATTGCCGTTGATTTCCTTAATGAAGCACTTTACAGAATCGCCAACCTTGTATACTTTCTTAGGATTTTCTGTTCTGCCCCATGACATTTCTGAAATATGAAGAAGTCCGTCAACACCGCCGAGGTCGATAAATGCACCGAAGTCTGTTACATTCTTAACTGTTCCTTCGATTGTATCTCCTTCGTGAATCTTTTCTAATAATTCCTTCTGTGCTGCTTCCTTCTGTGCAACGATTAACTGCTTGCAGTCACCGATGATTCTTCTTCTCTTTGGATTGTACTCTGTGATTACGAAAGAAACTTCCTTATCCTTGTATACAGATAAATCCTTTACATATGTGTCTGAAACAAGACTTGCCGGAATAAATACTCTTGCTTCGTCAATGACAACACCAAGACCGCCATTCATAACCTGACTTACTGTTGCTGTTAATACTGTCTGGTTTTCAAAAGCTTCTTCAAGCTTCTTATTACCGTTATCAGCTACAAGTCTTCTGTATGTTAATAATACCTGACCTTCGCCGTCGTTTACTTTAAGGACCTTAGCCTGCATTGTATCACCAACAGATACAACTGTTGTTAAGTCAATGCCCGGTGTAGATGAGTATTCATTACGTGTAATAATACCATCTGCCTTATAGCCGATGTTAAGGATGATCTGGTCTTCCTTACGTCGATAACAGTACCGTCAACTACCTCTCCTGTATGTATTGTCTTAAATGTTTCATCTAACATCTCTTCAAAGCTCTGTTCTGACATTAGTGTAAACCTCCTGAATAATATTGTTTGGGGTCGATGCCCCTGCTGTAATACCTATGCAGTCTGCCTTGCCCAAACTTGTCATGTCAAGGTCATTAAGCGTCTGAATGTAATATGTATCTTTACACTCGTTCTTACAGATTTCATACAGTTTTCGCGTATTGGAACTGCTGCTGCCTCCGACTACTATCATTGCATCAACACGCTTCGCTATCTCCCGTGCTTCTGTCTGACGTTCCTCAGTTGCATTACAAATTGTATTACGAATAATAATATTGTACCCCTTTTCGGATATAATTTCAACTAATTCTTTAAATTTATTGTAATTAAATGTCGTCTGGGATACGATACACACTTCCCGCTGTGGGTCTAATTGCAGATTTTGTGCCTTTTCTGCGGTATCAACCACATGTACTTGTGTTTTGGACCACCCATAATTCCTTCGACTTCGGGGTGTTTTTCATTGCCGATAATAACAATCTGCTTGCCATTTGCACTTTCCTGTTTCACAATATTGTGAATTTTTAATACAAACGGACAGGTGGCATCTACAATTTCCACGCCTTTCTTCTGCAATGCTTCATAAACCGCACTGGATACTCCGTGTGAACGGATAATCACCGTTCCTTCTGTAATATCGTCTAATTCCTCCATTGTATTAATAACAAAGACGCCTTTTTTTTCTAAATCTTTAACAACTTCTTCATTATGAATAATCGGTCCAAATGTATAGACGTTTTTTTTTGCCTGTCTGTTCATATACGGTATCCACCGCACGCTTTACACCAAAACAAAATCCTGCCGATTTTGCAAGAATCACTTCTTTCATGATGCCTTTTTCTCCTCAATAATCTGTGTAAGCTTTGCAACGACTTCTTCGATATTCATATCAGATGTATCCACCAGTATTGCATCTTCTGCCTGCTTTAACGGGGAAATTTCACGGTGCATGTCAGCATAGTCACGGCTTTCGATATCTGCCGCAATTTCTTCCAGATTACACTGCTCACCTTTCTGTGTAAGCTCGTCAAATCTTCTTTTTGCGCGTGCCTGTGTACTCGCTGTCAGATAAATTTTTACAAAAGCATCCGGAAGCACGGTCGTTCCAATGTCCCTGCCGTCCATAATGACATCGGTTGTCTTTGCCAGCTTTCGCTGTAAATCCACCAGCTTACTGCGCACTGCCGCATACTTTGATGTCTTTGAAGCCATTTTTCCTGTTTCTTCTGTGCGTAACAGTCCTGTGACATTGTCACCGTTTAAAATCACCTGCTGTACGCCGTCCATATATTCAATCGTAATGTCCACATTGGACACTGCCGCATTGATTTCACGCTCATCGTCCGGGTTGACGTGATTCTGCGTAAAATATACCGCCATTGCACGGTACATTGCGCCTGTATCCACATAAATATAATTCATCTTTGCCGCCAAAAGCTTGGCAATCGTACTTTTTCCTGCACCAGCAGGTCCGTCAATCGCTATTGATACTGCCATTTTTTCTCCATTCCATTACATTTATTGTAATATTTTACATTTTATATTTAAAATATTTATAAATTTTTCGTCTTACTGCCATTTATCAAAACTTTTTACG
>ENA-OQIO01001628-OQIO01001628.1-human-gut-metagenome-genome-assembly--contig:-NODE-1628-length-10833-cov-2.103493_pt1 | contig 10833 bp, 14 predicted proteins | sample MGYA00242573_ERZ504737 | MGnify/ENA primary metagenome ERZ504737 (study PRJEB26092, sample SAMD00036203) | human gut metagenome | host: Homo sapiens | study: EMG produced TPA metagenomics assembly of... | reverse complement strand
ATGAATGAGGCGGATTTCCTACCAAGATGCATGCGACATCATCAGATTCGGACGCCTCTCCCTCTGAATCGAATGGCGAGCAGCGTCGAACGACAATCCCGACTCCGATTCCGACGCCGCAACGCCGGACAACACAGGGCAGACGGACCCCGGTAAATAAAGCCACGGTCATCCTCCCTCCCCCGATTCGCCGATGTCGAGTAATTCCCCGGCATCGGCGGACTCTTTTTTTTCCAGCAACGGTTACGATCCAGGCGGATTCATCACGAGACTTTTCATCGTCCATGCATGCTTCTTATTGAGAATGATTGTCAACACCGTTTGTGAGAATACTATCGTTGACTTATCAAGGGAGCGAGCCATGCACGACAAGGCATCATTCTGTATCGAATTCGACGACGCAGGGGTCTCACGCGGCGGACACATCATCTGGCAGCATGGCACCTTCGTATCCCGCAAGGCTCGGTGACAGCCATCGTCGGCACCAACGGAGCCGGAAAAACCACCATGATGAAGGCCGAACTCGGATTGATTCCCATCGCCCACGGCGACATAACCGTGCTCGGCAAGCCGGCCGGCGACATGAATCACCGTATAGGGTATGTGCCGCAGAGCTACGCATCCGACATCGAATCGAACATCACCGCCGAACAGTCGGTGCTGCTTGGCCTGACCGGGGCAAGGTTCGGCATTCATCCCATCACCCGCCTGCAAAAAGACAAAGTACGCAATGCGCTGGAATTCGTCGGCATGCAGGACAAGGCGAGATACCGGCTGTCGGAACTCTCAGGAGGCCTGCGGCAACGCGTCGCCATCGCCCAAGCGCTGGTGTCGGACCCCCAACTACTCATGTTGGATGAACCGCTCGCCAATCTTGATCTGGCCAGCCAACGCGCCACAGTGCACGTGCTCGCCAAACTCAACCGAGAACTCGGCATGTCCATTCAAGTAGTGGCGCACGATTTGAACATGCTTCTGCCGATTCTCACCGGAGCCGTATATCTGCTCGACGGGCATCCGCATTATGCGAAGATGAACGAGGTACTGGATTCGAAGCTGCTCACCCATCTATATGGCACCACGGTGCAGGTGGTCACCACTCCCCAAGGAGATATGTTCGTCACTCCAAGCGAGGATGAGCCCGATGACATTGACGTCGACGCCCACGCGCCGGAGGAAATCGCAAGATTCCACCAACACAACCGCATTTCGCAGGAGGCATGATCATGAACGAAACCGCTTTCTCCTTCGATCCGGATTGGATGGGCACGCTGACCGCGCCATTCATGACAAACGCTTTCCTCGCCGGCCTGTGCATCGCCTTGGCTGCTGGAGTGATGGGTTACTTCACCATCGCCCGTCATTCCACGTTCGCCGCACATGCGCTGGCGCACATCGGACTGCCAGGAGCGACCGGAGCCGTGCTGTTGGGTCTGCCGGTCAGTGCCGGTCTCGGCGTGTTCGCTCTCGGCGGAGCATTGGTGATCGGCGCACTGGGCAAAAAGGCATCGCAACGCGAAATCGCCACAGGAACCGTATTGGCGTTCGCCACAGGCATGGGTCTGTTTTTCGCACGCTTGTCCAGTTCCGCCTCGCAGCAGATGCAATCGATTCTTTTCGGCTCCATCCTGACGATCACGGACGGGCAGATCGTCGGATTTGCGGTTTTCGACGTGTTGTTGCTGGCCGTTTTGGCCGTTATCTATCGACCGCTGCTGTTCAGCTCGCTTGATGAACAGGTGGCGCAGGCAAAAGGCGTGCCGGTGAATCTCATGAACATCTGCTTCATGGCCATTATGGCCGGTGTGATCACCATCGCGGTGCCCGCCGTGGGCACATTGCTGATATTCGCTCTTGTGGTCACGCCCGCCGCGACTGCGAACATCATCTCACGGTCCCCATTCGCCGCGATGGTCGTCTCCACCGTGATCTGTTTGATCTCCATTTGGGGTGGACTGTTGGTTTCCGCCATGTTCCCCGCTCCCCCTAGCTTCATCATCGTGACGATTTCCACACTGTTCTGGATTGTCGCCAAAATAATCGAATCGGCACGCCGCAGGTAGCGAAAGTATCAGCCGATCGGTTCCACCAAGGCGCTGGCGATGGCCGCGATGCCCTCGCCCGAACCGGTGAATCCCATGCCGTCGGTAGTGGTGGCCGTCAGCGACACTTCACAGCCGATGGCATGGCTCAACGCCTGTTGCGCCTCGTCACGACGCTTGCCGATTTTCGGACGATTGGCCACGACGACCACGCTTGCGCTCACCGGCCTCATGCCATGCGCACGCAAATACGCAACCGTCGCGCGGAGCATCTCGTCGCCGTGCTTGCCGGCACCGGCGGAATCGGAACCGACACCGAAAAGCATGCTATATCACCCAATCCGGCTGCGGAAAGCAAACGCGTCAATCAACGCATGGGCTGCGACATCACCGTCCGAATCACCTTCGATGCCGTCACCATCCCAACGCAAACAGGCAAGCCATAACGGCTTGCCTGCATCATGGGACGCGAATCGATGGGCGTCAAATCCCTGACCGATACGCATGGAAATTCCCTTACTTCTTCTTGGACTTCTTGTTCTCCGCCTCGACGCGCGCCAAAGTGTCCATGGCCGCCTCTTCAGGAGCTTCGGTGTGATGATCCTCGTCGCCAGGGCGCGGCGGTTCATAACCAAGGTTCACGTCAAGCAGACGCTGGGCCTCATTCTCATCAAGATGCTCCGACAACGCGATCTCGGAAGTCAGGATGCTGCGAGCTTGGTGAGCATGCGCTTCTCACCGGCGGACAGCCCATGCTCGTCGACATCACGCTGGGCGAGGTCTCGCACGACTTCGGCGATTTTATTCACATCGCCGGTGGCGATCTTCTCAACGTTCAGCTTGTACCGGCGGGACCAGTTCATTTCCTTTTCGATGATCGGAGTACGCAGAATCTCGAAGACCTTCGCGACCTCCTTGGCGCCGACGATGTCTCGGACACCCACTTTCTTGGCGTTCTCCACCGGAACATTGATGACCAGCCCGTCGGACGACAGCACCGACAGCTGCAGATATTCTCGGGTCACACCCTTGACCGTTCGCTCGGTGATGGCCTCCACCTTCGCTGCGCCGTGACGCGGATAGACGACCATGTCGCCGACCTTGTAACCCATGAATCCTCCGTGAAAAGCTTACACAAAACCCGAATTATTGTGCCATCAGGGTTGGACTTGCCTAAAAATCCGCCAAAAAACCAAAAAAAGACGCGACACGGGCCAATTTTCAAGCATTTCATGCTTACACTTTTCCCATGGCTACAGAATCCAAGATCAAAGAAGATAGCGTTGCCGTTCCTGTTGCACAGGGCGACCTGGATGCAGTAAGCAACGGTACGTTCTACAATCCACACGAGGTGCTCGGCGGGCATCTCGGTCCCGACGAGCATGAGGATGTCGTCACGATCCGCGTGCTTCGTCCGTTGGCGAAATCCGTGACGATCATCACCGAAAATGCCCGAACCCAGGCGGTGCATGAACACAATGGCGTTTTCATGGCACTCATTCCGGCCATCAAGACCGATGACGGCTTCGACGTGCCCGATTATCGCATCAGCACCGAATATGAAGACGGTTCCACCGTGGTGTCCGACGACCCGTACCGTTATCTGCCCACCATCGGCGATTTGGACATGTACCTGTTTGGCGAGGGACGCCATGAGCGCCTTTGGGAGGCTTTGGGAGCGCGCGTGCTGCGCTATGACGATCCGTTGGGCTCCAATGACGGCGTCAAGGGCGAACAGCTGGTGGGCACCGCATTCACCGTGTGGGCTCCGAATGCCCATGCGGTACGTGTGGTGGGAGATTTCAACGGCTGGAACGGACGCACCCACGCCATGCGTGAACTGGGCTCCTCTGGAGTCTGGGAGCTATTCATTCCTGGTGTCGAAGCGGGAACGATTTACAAGTATGAGATCCTCAACGCCAACAACGAATGGGTCATGAAGGCCGATCCGATGGAGCGTTCGCATGAGATTCCGCCGCGCACCGGTTCCATCGTCGTCGACTCCGTCCATGCGTGGCATGACGAGAACTGGATGGACCAGCGAGCCAAGACCGACCCGCACAACGGTCCGGTCAGCATCTACGAGGTCCATGCCTCTAGCTGGCGCAAGGATGTGAAGAACTATCGCGAACTGGCCGACAAGCTGGTCCCCTACGTCCAGAAGGAAGGTTTCACCCATGTGGAATTCATGCCGCTGGCCGAGCATCCCTTCTCCGGCTCGTGGGGTTATCAGGTAACCGGCTATTACGCGATTGATTCGCGCCTTGGCGGCCCTGACGACTTCAAGTATCTCGTCGAGAAGATGCACGAGGCCGGCATCGGCGTAATCATGGACTGGGTTCCGGCGCATTTCCCGAAGGACGCGTTCGCCCTTGGCAGATTCGATGGCACGCCTCTGTACGAGGATCCGGACCCGACCCGTGGCGAGCATCCGGATTGGGGCACCTACGTGTTCAATTTCGGACGCCGCGAAGTGCGCAACTTCCTGGTGGCCAACGCCTGCTTCTGGCTGGACGAGTACCATATCGACGCGCTGCGCGTGGACGCGGTCTCCTCGATGCTGTACTTGGATTACAGCCGCAAGCCGGGCCAGTGGCATCCGAACATCTACGGTGGACGAGAGAACCTCGAGGCCATCAACTTCCTCAAGGAAGCCACGGCGACCGCGTACAAGAACAATCCGGGCATCATGATGATCGCCGAGGAATCCACCGCGTATCCCGGCATCACCGCACCGACCGATGCCGGCGGTTTGGGCTTCGGCCTCAAGTGGAACATGGGTTGGATGCACGACACCCTGCAGTATCTGCACGAGGAGCCGATCAACCGTAAGTGGCACCACAACGAGATCACCTTCTCCATGGTGTACGCATACTCGGAGCATTATGTGCTGCCGATCAGCCACGACGAGGTCGTGTACGGCAAGGGCTCGCTGTTCGGCAAGATGCCGGGCGATGACTGGCAGCGCTATGCCGGCGTGCGCGCGCTGTTCGCCTACCAGTGGGCCCATCCGGGCAAAAAGCTCTCCTTCATGGGCAATGAGGTGGCGCAGTACGGCGAATGGGATCATGACGGTTCGGTGGATTGGGATGCTCTCAATTGGCCTGACCACCGTGGCGTACAGAAGCTCGTCGCCGACCTGAACACCCTGTACAAGGCGTCTCCCGCATTGTGGAGCCAGGACTTCGATCCTGCCGGATTCCAATGGCTGACCAGCGATGACGCCGACCATAACACGCTCAGCTTCGTGCGTATCGGCAAGGATGGCGAGCAGATGGTCGTTGTGTGAACTTCTCGGGCGAGGCATGGGAGGATTACCAGGTTCCGCTCACCAAGGGCGGCAAGTGGACCGAAGTGCTGACCACGGACGATAAGAAGTACGGCGGTTCCGATATTCACAACGGCACCTTCAAGGCGGTCAAGGGTGAGTATCATTCCCGTGATTGGTCCGCGAAAATCACCGTTCCGGCACTGGGAGCAGTATTCTTGAAGCCGGAACTCTGAGAAAGGCGGAACGCTATGCTCAATTCATCAGCACAATCCACAGTAATTCCACGTACCGTTCTGGTGGTCGAAGATGAACCGACCTTGGCCACCGCCATCGCGCAGCGCATCACTGCGGAGGGTTGGACCGCGCGCGTGGCTTCCGACGGGCGCCAGCGCCGTCCAGGCCGCTTCCACACTCCGTCCGGATCTGGCATCATGGATATCATGCTGCCCGTGATGGATGGTCTTGAGGCCACCAAGCGCATCGTGGCTGAACGTCCTGTGCCTGTGCTGATTCTGACGGCGCGAGACGACGAGGCCGACAAGGTCATCGGTCTTGGTGCCGGAGCCGACGATTACATGACCAAGCCGTTCTCCATGCGCGAGCTCATCGCCCGGTGCAAGGCGCTACTTCGTCGTGTGGACAGGGCGAAGGTCATCGCAAGAACTCCGAAAACGAGAAACTGCTTGATTTCGGCTCTCTGGTCATCGATCCGGCCCAGCGTATCGTCACCGTCAATGGGGAGCAGGTGCATTTGACCCCAACGGAATTTGATTTGCTGGCCACTTTGGCCCGCAAGCCGAAGTCCGTGCTCACTCGCGAGAAGCTGCTCGAGGAAGTGTGGGATTGGGTGGATGCGTCCGGCACCCGTACTGTGGATTCGCATGTCAAGGCGCTACGTCACAAGCTGGGTTCGAAGACCATTCGAACCGTGCATGGCGTAGCTACGCGTTCGAACCGCCGGAAGAATAGTATGATGCGCTAAGATTTGGTGGTATGCGTACCACTGATTCAAAACCAGGGCGTTCGGTCAATCCGTTGGATACCGACGCCCTATTGGTTTGTTCTCTTCGCTCAAAATGGAATTGAGCGTGCTGATCACCATTTCCACCATCATCGCATTCATCATGGCTTGGTTCCTGCTCAAAGTCGGATTGAGCCTGTGGATAGCCATGCCGATCACCCTTGCCGTGGCTTTGGGCATCACCTATTTCTTCTCTAGAGGACTCACCTCTCCCCTGCGCGAGATGCGGGATGCCGCGGAAGCTATGGCGGACGGCGACTACACCGTCCGGGTGCATGTCGATGCCAACAGCCGCGACGAAGTCGGACAGCTGGCTTTGTCTTTCAATGAGATGGCGGAGGAACTGCAGCATGCCGACCAGATGAGACGGGACATGGTAGCCAATGTGAGCCACGAGCTGCGTACGCCTGTATCCGCGTTGCAGGCCATGGTCGAGAACATGGCCGACGGCGTTGTGGAACCGACCCCATCGAATCTGGAAAGCATTCTCAACCAAACGCACCGTTTGTCGGATCTGATCGCGTTTCTGCTTGATTTGTCCCGCATGGAAGCCGGTGCGGCGAGCCTGCAGATCGATAAATTCAATTTCGCGGATTTCATCGACGAAACCGTGGAACCGTTGGAAATCGCCGATGCCGGGCATGCCCACAATATCGAAATCCACGTGCCCGACGACATCGAAATGGAAGGCGATCAGGATCGTCTGCGCCAGTTGTTCACCAATATCATCGCCAATGCGCTCAAACACTCCGCAGACAATACCGCGGTGCTCATCGAAGCGCATGAAAACAAGGATTTCGGCACGATTGTGACGAATGTCGTCAACTTCGGCTCGCAGATTCCCCAAGAAGCGCGGTCCGATATCTTCCGTCGATTCGTCAAAGGCAAGACGGGACCAGGTACCGAATCGGGAGGAACCGGTCTTGGACTGTCAATCGCCCGATGGGCGGCGCAGTTGCATGGCGGCACGGTACGAGTGGTGGATGATCCGCGCGGCGCCGATTTCGAAATCACTTTGCCGAAATATCACATTTCCGATGACGAGTGACGATTTACGCCGTCAAAGGTCTGCCGGCCGGAGTGTGTGCCAACGCCAGCACGGTAATGACCAAAGCTCCCTGTGAAGTTAGAGCGTCAACACAACGACGCATGGTGGCTCCAGAGGTGACGATGTCATCCACCAGAATCACCGCCTTGTTTTGAAGGGTGACGCCCGGACGAACCATGACATGCCCCTTAAGGCGTTGCGCCTCTGTTCCGTGCCCTTGGTCTCGACGGATTTGCCTTTGATTCCTTTGTTCGTCAACGCATCGCATACCTGTACGCGGAAACCTGTCCGGCACCGTAGAAACGCCGACAACCGTTTTGCCAGCGGCATCATGTGCCGTCGTCCGCGCTGACGCATGGAAGCAATCGACGACGACGCGGGAACGACCAGTATGGTATCGCAGATCTCACGAACGCCATCCATGGCGTCAATCACACCGGCGCGTTCCGCAAGCCTGCACAACGCATCCGAGAACGGACGGTCGCATTCCTCGTCTCCGTGGTCTTTCCATGCCAGAATCGACTGTCTGGCGGCACCCCGATACCATCCGCACGCGAACCATCGACCCATCTCAGCCGTTTCCAATGGTTGGGACAGTTCGCAGTCGAATGACGCAAGACAGGCATCGCACAACACGTCATCAGGCTTGTCGCATCCCGCACAGCCTCGTGGGAACAACAGATTCGCCATATGCGCGAATGAACCCGCCATCAGATTCACGCCGGCTCCGTCATCGGGACAATCTGGCAATGATCTCGCCGCATAATTTCACGGTATCCGCGGGACCGTTCACTTTGACAGCCCTTGTGCCGGCCTTCGCCGCGGGATAATCATTGCGTCGGGTTCCATCCGGTCTCCGATGAACACGATCTGGCCGACCTCGATATCGAGAATATCCGCGAGTTCACGGACGGCGAACGACTTATCGACGCCACGCTGCGAGATATCAACACTGCTGGAGCCTCCAGGTCTACTTCAAGATTCGGTAGTTCGGCAGCAACCGCACAGGCCAATCGGTTCTTCTTCTCGTTGGTGGGGTCCCAAGCCTCCTTGCCTCGACGGGGGCAAGCTGCCCCAATGCGGAAAAGGTGATCTGACTGCCTCTGTCCTCGATGCGCTCGCCCCAGACATGAGTGGCCCAAATGCCTTGCTCACGAGCATTCCGTTCCAGCGATTCCTTCGCCTTGGCACGGTCCTCGTCGCTTAGATCGTGGGAGAACACTTTCCCCACCGTTGCCCGTCCCACCGGTAGTAGCGGGTTCCGCTGGTCGGCATGAGGTGAAGTTTCGACTTGTCGGCACGGTCGGACAGCCTGTCCACCACCTGACTTTGCAGCAACGAGTATTTGCCGCCGGTGATCACCGCGACGTCAATCAATGATGTCAATGCAGAGAAGCATTCGGCCATGTCCGCTTTCATAGGTTTCTTGGACCGCGCCAACGTGTTGTCGAGGTCAAACCCAATCAGCCGCGCGCCTTCGCACAGCATGTTGACATCAACGATGTTCCAATAAGGTACGGAAATATCCGCCATGATCATTTCTCCCCTTGTCGAGCAGCCCATACCATGGTATCGCATGTTTCGAATAAGCCCTGATAAGGTAGAAACCATGCAACAGATGCCTTGGGAGACCCCGATATACCGCAACCGCCATGGACGTGGCACGCGTACGCCCATGTTTGGTACCAGACTGCCCCGGTACCGTACCAGAAGCGGTATGTTCGACGATATGCTGGTGGCGCAAATCCGCAGACTCAACGGGGCATGGCCTGAGCTCATAGCTCCGGTCCAATTCGCTGTGGAGGATGTTCCGCCATCCGATCCCGCGCCTTGGGAGGACGTTCCGCATCTTGGATCGCAGTCATTTCCCGCCGGCACGGCATTCCACCCCGTATCGTGCTGTACCGCATGCCGCTGCAATCGCATGCCCGTAACCGTATGGACCTGCAATTCGCAATCAGGGACGAGGTGGTCTCACGTCTGGCGGAAATCTACGGACGCGTCCGGAAGAAATAGATCCTGATTGGGGCATGTGACTTTCAACGGACAACAGTCATATCCTGATTCGCCCAGACCTGCTCTCTGGCCTCCTTCAAATCGACGGCGCCGATGATGGCAAGTCCGGCGAGTTTCGCACCGGACACATCTTTCTGTCCGACACGAAGATTCCAGACCACGGCTTGGGCGGGATCCTTCAAACGGATGGCGGCGACATCGCCATCATTAATATCGGCGATGCGCACCGACGTCGAAGCCGAGGGACGGATGGCGATTTCACGCCTGTCCACTTGTTTGCCGTCCGTGTCGTAAGCCGTCATGATCGCTGTCCGATCCTCATCCGCGGTGTTGACGAAGCCTACCGTCGCGGTGGATTGGTCAGGAACCGCGATGGCGGAGATCTTCGCCGGAGCGGACGCATTGACTAGGGCGAAATCGGATTGTCCATCGGGGCCATCGTCTGAAATCTTCGCCGTGGCAGACACCGGTTCGGAAGCGGCTATGGCGATGCCGGTAGCGGATTTTGGAACGTCTCCAAGATCGATGGCGGACGCGCGGTTCGCCTTCAGCTCCTGCTGATTGGTCTGCTGTGCCCCCTTGGAGTCGATCCAGGATACGGTGACATCCGTTTTGCGGGACGTATACAGGTACAGTGTCGCATGATCTCCGCCATTCAAGCCGTAGAGGGCCAGAGATTTCGCGAAAGCGTTATTCGGAAGCGCATAATCCGATCCCCTTGGGGTCAATCCGTCCATGGAGACGGTGCGGACGATTGCGGCCACAGGAGTGTCAGTTCCAGTCACCGTGGCATACAGCGCGTCTTGGCCGGAAGCAGCTGCGGAAAGATTCAGTACCGTTTCTTTGCCTGAGGCCACGGTCAGCTCGATCCGGTGGAGAGCGCCAGCGCGCCGGATTTGTCGGAGCCCCAGATTCTGATGGTCACCGATGTGTCTTGGCGGAGGGATTGGCCACAACAAGCTGTTGCGTCAAGCCGGTCTTCGTACCGGAAAGCAGGAACGCCTGTTTCAGCGCCGGCACGACGCAGGAGGCTGCTGATACGCCCTTCAAATCACCGTCCGTGGCCCATGACATCACTGAGGAAACCGCGCCGGTACCGTTCGAAGCCGTCAGCAGACGCGTGTCTTGCAATCGGGAGCCGTCATCGACATTGCCGGAAGCCACAAAGATGTCATCGGACGAGTCGTCTTTTTTGTCCAGCATCGACACGGATGCCGTCATGTCGGCTCCCATCGAGGCGACGGATGAATGGAACACCGAACCGAAGGCGGCGTATCTCGCGGAAGACGCGATATTGCCGTTGGATGCCTGGTATTCGCTATCTCCATAGGCATCGGTATCGGCAATGGTCATGCGAGACGGGCAGTACGTCTGCCGCTGCCGGGGGCTGACGGTACGACCCACCGAGGAGCGTTCCACCGTGGGCGTGTCCACA
>ENA-OQIO01001627-OQIO01001627.1-human-gut-metagenome-genome-assembly--contig:-NODE-1627-length-10851-cov-1.613297_pt1 | contig 10851 bp, 11 predicted proteins | sample MGYA00242573_ERZ504737 | MGnify/ENA primary metagenome ERZ504737 (study PRJEB26092, sample SAMD00036203) | human gut metagenome | host: Homo sapiens | study: EMG produced TPA metagenomics assembly of... | reverse complement strand
TACTTCGGAAGCGTCAACAGTTCCCTCGTTGTACTCCTGGCCGTTTACGATGTAGTCTGTCATAATGAAGCTGTAGCCGTTAGTTGCGTCAGTGCTCATCTGTTTCAGCCATGCATAAACGAAGTCAGCTGCTGTTACAGGCTCACCATTGCTCCACTGGATTCCGTCTCTTAAGTGGAAGGTGTATGTAAGCTTGTCATCTGTTACCTCGTAGGTATCGCAAAGAGCCGGCTGCGGCTGGTTGTTCTCGTCCATACGGAACAGTCCCTCTTCTGCCTGGTTCAGTACCAGGAATGCATTCTCCTCGGATGCAGCCCACGGTACCAGAGTCTTGATCTCGAAATCAGTAGCAACGCTGAGTGTCTCTCCCTCTGCGAATACTGCTGATGCACCTGTAACAGTCATGGTGAGTGCCATTCCAAGTGCTACTGCTGCTTTCATCATTTTCATATTTTTTCTCCTTTCTTATCCGTCCTTTATGCAGGTACGGTAGTAAGCCTTTGCCGTTCAGAGTCTGTATGGAGCTTTATAGTAAAAAACATTTCTATTCCTGCAACATAGTCACGATGTAGTTTCATGCGCCTTTGCATAAATAAAAATGTTCTCTTTGCTCAACTCTTTTTGGTAATTTTAGTATAGCAAAGTGTTGTAGTATTGTCAATTGTTTTTATTATTCTTTATTATCGTCTGTTTTATTGCCTGCTTTGCGCTCCTGCATCATTTTCACCAACATCTGCCGGTTATAGGTCAGGTGCATAATCATGGCACATTTTGCGCCGACTGAATCGCCCTGCACAATTGCTTCCGTAACCGCCCTGTGTGTCTGGATTGTTTCTTCCATCAGCTTGTGATAGGTCAGATTGACGAATGTAATAATCGCCGTGTGAATTGTCGGCATCAGTGACTCTACCACACTGTTACCACTTGCCTTTGCAATCGCCGCATGAAATGCTGATCTTTTTTTGTATGATTTTTTCCGGCACGATAGAAATTCTCCACCTCATCACACAGCCGCACAATTTCTTCTTTATCCTGCTCTGTCGCTTTCTGGGCGGCGAGCGCAGCAATCTCCGGTTCCAGCATTAAGCGGACTTCAAACAGCTCCAGTGCCAGTTTATACTTATCTTCATATTTAGAAAAACCCAGTGGATCATTTTCCAGTGTATCTGTTCCGATAACATACGTTCCCGAACCCTGCCGCACCTCTAAAATGCCCTTGGATACCAGACTTTTTACTGTTTCACGGATTGTGCTTCTCCCTACACCGTACATTTCTGCCAGTTCATATTCATTCGGGATTTTTTCCCCAATCGGAACCGGCTTATTTAAAATATCGTCCATTAATGCATCTTCTACCTGTGAAGCCAGCAGTTTTTTATTCATTTTATCAAATCCGTTCATCGTATAACCTGTCCTTTTATTTCTTTTTGCAATATCTATGTCTGTTTTCTGATATTGGATTTCATATATCCGCTTTCTGATATCAGATTTTTCATATCCGCTTTATCCGCTTATTTATAAGCATACAACCGGCTGCAAATCCATGTCAATATTAGGCGTCCAAAAAAGCAGTACAGTTATTATCCGAAGATGAATACATCAGATTGTCCCCACTACCTGCCCAATCCGTTCTCTCATATCCAGAAATACTTCTGCAATCTGCGGGTCAAAGTCCTGTCCGCTGCCCTTTTCAATAATCTCAAAGCACTGTTCTAACGGCATAGCACCCCTGTAACATCTTTTGGCAGAAACTGCATCAAATACATCTGCAACCGACATAATCCTTGCACATAACGGAATTTGCTCTCCGGTTAAGCCTGCGGATATCCTTTTCCGTTCCATTTTTCATGATGATACCTTGCAACCTCATATGCCATTTTTTCATATTCACCGTCACCGATATGTCCAAACGTTTCTTTTATGATTTCTCCGCCTTTTTCCGCATGCGTTCTCATAATGGCAAATTCTTCATCTGTGAGCCTGCCCGGTTTTTGTAAAATAGCATCCGGTATGGCAATCTTTCCAACATCGTGCATTGGCGCGGCTATGGTAAGATTTTCTATGTAATCCTGTGTCAGCTGTTCTTTATACATTCCCCTTTTCTGCAGTTCTTCTGCCAGAAGCTTTACATATGTCGTTGTTCTGCGGATATGCCCGCCGGTACTGCCATCCCTGTTTTCCACCAATGTTGCAAAGCCCATGACCATTTCACGGTTGTGCGCCTGCAGCTTTGTAAACAGCGGATTTTCAACATTCAGATAAGAACCGATAATGACAAATGTCGGCACCAGACAGGATATGAGCGATTCAGGATAAATCATCTGATAAATTGTCACCACATTTGCCGCCGCAATACAGGTCGTCAGCGTAATCAGCTTATGATGTCCCATATTTCTCCAGCCTTTTACCAGAAGAATGACCGTTCCCAGCATATAAACAGCAACCATAATAAAACAGGTATACGCAGAAATTCCCATGGAATAATTGGTAATTCTGCCGGAACGGTACTCCAGCTGTGGCATAAACAGAATCACTACTGCAATGCATATTGCCAGCGGCAGTATGATTAATGTCTTTATTTTTCTGCTTTTTGGCACTCCTCTTGTTATATCGTACATATACAAAAATATTACAAATGACAGTGTATCCAGTCCGCACAAAAAGCAGGCATGAAGCAGCGCATTGACAAGTCCAGGCACTTTATCAAGATAATTTACGGTATATGCCGTTGCCCCATCAAATGCAATGCTTAGAATTCCCGTAATCAAAAGCAGTTCAAATACCGGCTCTTTCTGCTTTACTTTATATTCATACTTCTCACGGATATAAATAAATGCCACGTAAAGCACGATCAGCATACATCCGATTTGTAACTTAAAATACTGCATCTGTTTTACCTCCTCATTATGGAATCCGCATTCTGTTCCATTGCATTTTCCCCAAAATAATCCTCTGCGATTTTTTCAAGTTGTCCCACAATCTGTGTAAACGGCTGATTCAAATCCAGTGTGTGCACCCAGATAATATTACCGCCCATTACGTACCGGCTCCCCGGTATTATTTTCTCCTGTGGCTTTGCATATAAAATCATCCCCGCCACCGTTCCTGTATTTTCTTTGTCAAGATTTTTTACATATGCAAACATCTGATACAGGTGATCCGAGCGGATTTTTTCTATATCATACACCGTCTGCATCGTATGGGCATAATATTTTGCATCGATAATCAAGGTCTTTTCCCCTGATTTTAATGTAATATCCGTGTTCATATTCGGAAGATGTGCTGTCACACCGTCATCAACATTCCACGGAATCACATCGGGATTCGCCCGGTATTCCGGGTGATGGTACCGGTAATATTCCAAAATGAATTTTTCATACAAACGGTACATCGCCTGTTCATCCAAAAATTCCGCCAGCTTTACCTCTCCTTTTTCCGTTGAAAGGAGCAGTCCGTCTGCTACCAGATAACAGATATTTATTAACATTCTGTAATTCTGGTTATTCCGCTGATACCACAGTTTTTCCCAACGGACATGCTTTATAGAAATGGTATCCACATTTTCAAATAACAGCAGATTCTTTTTTAACAGTGCCTTTCTCTGCGGCTTTACATTTCCATGGTGAAGCAGTATGAGCATGGTTGTTTTTAAAATCTGATTAAGCAGGTTATTTTCCGAGAGTTCATCATACTCACAGAACAGCTTCTGCCGCTGGCGTATCCGGTTTTTCATCGTTTCCTGTAGCTTTAACTTTCCCCGGAGTGCCGTCCGTTCCTCTGTTTGCAAAATATACTCTTTGTATAATCCCTGCTTTAGCTGATATGCCACGCCCTTTCCCAGAATTGCGGCAAACAGGTCGTGGATATTTTCAAATTTCTCCGCCGCTACCGTGTCAAAATCAGACCGCCGAAGAGTCTGGAACGCATAAGTCAGCATATAATAAATGTTTTTGATTAAAATGCCCTTATCATTCGTCATTGAATACCCTCTTAACACATTCTGCCATTTCTGAATTTTAGACGGCTCATCAAACCAGTATTCTTCAAGCATTGGTAAAATGTCATACTCCACCACCAACTGCATCCATACCTGACTGCACTCCTCCTGTCCGCAGAAATAGCTGTGTCCGATACAAAAGCCTGCCCCCAGTGACGCATCTTTTGTAATCTCGCGGTTTAACTCCTGTATCTTTTCAATCAATGCCGTAAAAGTGTCGTTGTCAAGCTTTTTCATATATGCCTGAAAGCCCTCCGTCTGAAAACCCGGCTCCATCGCAAAAAAGCTGAATCTTCTCCTGAGTGCATAATCAATCAGTGCCAGGCTGCGGTCCGCCGTATTCATCATACCTATAATATAAATGTTTTTCGGCACAGAAAACGGCTTGCCGCTGTATGCCAGTATCAGCTTTTTCCCTCTGTAATCCTTTTCAATCAGCATGAGCAGTTCCCCGAAAATCTTACTCATATTGCCACGGTTAATTTCATCAATAATGAAAAAGTACGGTTTTTCCGGATTATTTGCCGCCTTCTGACAGAATTTATAAAAAATGCCTGTCTGCAGTTCATACCCCTGTCCTGACGCTTATAGCCCATAATAAAATCTTCATAGGAATAATTCTGATGAAACTGTATCAGTTCCACTCTTGAATCGTCTTTTTCACCCATGACCGAATATGCCAGTCTTTTCGCCGCAAATGTTTTTCCGACCCCCGGTGCACCCTGCAGAATAATATTCTTTTTGTTATACAGCAGTCCTTTTAAAGCATCATATTTTTCCGATGTCATATAAACCTCTGACAAAAATTCGTCCTTGGTATATGGTGTGAATTTTTCACCGACGGCAATCGGATTTTTCTGATTCTCCTCACGGATTATATCCATAATAAAATGGTATTCTCCCTTTGTCAGCTTAAATAAGCTTCCCTGCGGATTCATAAAATATTCCATTTTTTCAAGCTGCGGTGCTTCTTTCAACACTGCATAATCAATCGGTGCCGTCAGTTCTTGCGTTTTTTCAAAATACAGATTTTCGCCATCATTGCATTTTGTAATCCTGCACAGTGCAACGATTTTTTTGACCGGATACGACTCATATCCGATAATAACATCGCCCTCCTTTGCCGCCAGAAAATTTTGAAAAATTCTTCTCTTATTGCCGTTCTCGTTGTACATGGTGTAATTTTGTTCTTCACCCACATCAATGTCCGCAAAGCTCCAGATTTTCGGATTGGCATTGAGCCACCAGTAGTTGGTACCGTTTGTATCCATATCGGAGCGTTCCGCATATAACTGCGTGTCTGAAAAATCCACATTTCTAAGTGCTGCCTTTAATTCGTCACGCAGTTTCCAGACAAAGACACCGTCCTCGCTGTTTTCCGCATTTCTTCCGACAAAAAGGATTGTCCAGTACCGCTTTGTCCCGTCTTTTTCCTTTTGTTCTGTATCCAGATTCAGATACTCTGACACTCTTTTTGCCAGTGCCGTTGCCCCGCTGTTATAAAAATTGGCTGTTTCCCCGTATTGAACCGCAAGCTGCTTACACGTTGCCATGCCACCGTAATCCAAAAAACGGTATAAAATTTCCCAGCTCGTCTGATTAAAAATTTTCTCATTTTCAAACAATTCTTCCCATTTTTCTGCTGATATCCCCGGATTATAATCTGTACCAATCCATTTTTCCTGTGCCTGCTTTTCCTTTTTGGAAAGCCTGCCTGCTATATAGTATAAAACATCCTGCGGCAATCATTCTGTAACTTTTGTCCGGGCAGCACTCTGTATCAAGCTTCGCTTCATACATCGCCGTCAGTTCCGTATCCTGTATTACAGCCTTTTGAATTTCATCAATCATTTTAGTATTTTCTTTGATATTTTCCACAGTATGCCCTTTTACCGGCTTGTACGGATTTTCAAGGTATTCTGCCGCCGCCTTGCTGACACTATATTTATACATTTCATATTTTTGCGGGTATTTAAGCCACAGATATGCCGTAATTGCCATAGGCCGCTGATAGTGTTGGACAGTTTCCGGCGATAAACGTTCACAAAGTTCCTGTGCATCGGACTGGAACCGCAAAATGCGTCCCGTCACTTCCTTGGATTCATCATAAAGGCGCAGAAACATCGCCCTGACCGTTTCCGCTTCTTGCTCTGCATACTGTATTATCATATTTTTCGGAAAATTATTCATTGAGGTCAATAAATTTGCCGTTTTTTTCAGTGATTTTGCAAGCATTGATGCAAAATCCACTGCATGAATATCCCAGTTATCCTGAAAGCATTTTACTGCCTGCCACTTATATTTTTCATCCTGCCACTCACTGTCAAAATCTTTTTTATATTCCTCTAGCGCCGCGGACAGCTTTTGTCTGTTTATCATATGAACCCCCATTCTAAGCCAGCTTATTACCAAATTACAATATTTTCTATACTTATCATATCACAATTTCCACACTTTGTCTCTTGTGGAAAACATTTATCCGCATATTTATATAAAGAATTTATTTTAAATTATTGAAAATCTCCATATAAAAAACATCCCCATTCACAGATTATATAAACTCTGTGAATGGGGATATTTTACATAAGCGCTACTTTACATAACCCAATAATCCCGGAAGCCATAATGAAATAGCCGGTATATAAGTTACAAGTAAAAGGACAATAAATATTGCCGCGAAATAATAAAGCAAAGGCTTTATAACATCTTCTATCTTTGTCTTTCCGACCTTAACACCTACGAAAAGCGTTGTTCCAACCGGAGGTGTGATTGTTCCGATACATAAGTTGAATATCATCATAATACCGAAATGAATGGTATTCATACCGACTGCCTGACATATCGGAAGGAAGATTGGGGTGAATATAAGGCAGGCAGGTGTCATATCCATAAATGTTCCGACAATAAGAAGAATAACATTTATTATGAGCAGAATAACATACTTGTTACTGCTGATACCAAGCATTACTCCCGATATCGCTGCCGGTATGCCTGTAAATGCCATAACCCATGACATTATGCTTGATACACCGATAAGGAATATGATGATTCCTGTCATTTCTGCGCTGTCCATAAGAAGCTTAGGAAGTTCACTTACTTTAATAGACTTATAAAATACAAGTGAAAGTATAAGACTATATACAACTGCAACGACTGCACCCTCGGTTGCCGTGAAAATACCACCAATAATACCGCCGATAACGATAATAATCATAAGAAGACACGGCAATGCTTCAAGTATTATTTTAGTTTTTTCCTTGAGTGCATATCGTTTACTGCTTGTATATCCTCTTTTCTTTGCATATATATAGATTACTACCATACATGCAAGTCCCCAGAGAATCCCCGGAATATAACCTGCCATAAAAAGTGCGGCTATTGAAGTTCCACCGCTGACCATCGCAAATGTAATCATTACATTGCTAGGTGGTATCAGCAAGCCTGTCGGTGCTGTGGCGATATTTACGGCTGCTGAAAAATTCTTATCATACCCTTCTTCTTCTTCAACCGGTCCTATAATAGCACCCATTGCCGAAGCTGCTGCCGTACCCGAACCTGATATCGCACCAAAAAGCATATTTGCCACAACATTTGTATGTGCAAGCGAACCCGGTATTCTTCCTGTAAATATCTTTGCAAAGTTAATAAGTTTTATGGCAATTCCACCTTTATTCATGATGTTACCGGCAAGAATAAAAAATGGAATCGCTATCAGATTAAATACTGATATTCCCGAAAATATTCTCTGCGCACCGGTTACAAGTGCCGGTTCGGTTGACAATACCGGAAGGATTGCACATATTGATGAAACTGCAAGTGATATTGCAATCGGCGCTCCTGCTATAAGCATTATAACAAGAATCACTAATATAATAAGACCTGATAACCATGCTATATTCATACATTTTCTCCTTTCCTGATAAGATCTGTCACATTTAATATGCCATACACTGCAATAACAATTCCTGTTATGGGAATAACAATATATATATATCCCATTGGAATACCAAGAGATGCTGTCTTCTGAGTCATCGACAGACTTGTAATGGATATACCTCCATAGACCATTACTATCAATGCAAATGCAATTGTTATAATTTCAAATTTACAACATTAAGTATTGTTAAATTCTTTCCACTTAACTTATCTGCAAGAAACCCCATTCTCATATGTTCTCTTTTTCCAGACACATAGGCGGCTGCAAATAAAGACATCCACGTAAATGAATACGTCAGAAGTTCTTCCGATACAGTACTTGGACTATTGAAAATGTATCTTACAAGTATCTGGTACGTTCCAATAATAACCATGAATGCAAAAAGTACTATACATATAATTCTGATTACTTTATTCATGACATTTCTTATATTATCTAATATAGCCATTACTTTTCCTCCCCTATGCGTTTATTTACTTCCTGAATATGATTGTATATATCAACAATCGAAGGATTTTTCTGAATCATATCCTGCTGCATATTTTTAACTTTATCTTTAAAAAGTGTAATGTCCGGATATATGAATTCCACACCCATCTCATTATGGCTGTATTTTTAGCCTCCTCAACGCACTTGTCCCACTCTGTAAGTTCAACCTCTGTAGACTTTAAGGCTGCTTCCTTAAACACCTTTAATTCATCTTCATCAAGTCCCTGAATAAATTTCAGATTTCCAACAAGCATATCCGGTATAATCTGGTGCATATTATACGTGTAATACTTGGCAACCTCACCGTGTTTATTATTCGTTAATGCAAGCTCATTATTTTCAGCCCCATCTATTACGCCCTGCTGGATTGCTGTATATACTTCACCGAAACTCATCGGAGAAGCCGCCGCTCCAAATGCCTGCATCATGGCTACACTGGCGGGACTTTGCTGTACTCTGATCTTCATTCCCGAAAGGTCTGCCGGTGTATTTATCGCTTTCTTACCATAAAAATTTCTTGTTCCGGCATTGTACCATGTAAGGACTCTGAAACCGGAAGAATCTGTTGATTCATATACATTTTCCATATAATCCGTATCCTGCATTACTGCCTTATAGCTTTCAACTGAATCGAAAAGATATGGCATACTAAACACTTCATATACATCTGCAAATGTTTCAAGATTCGCTGTACCTGCAACTGCGAAATCAATCGCTCCTGTCTGTGTAAGCTCTATTGTTTTCTGTATCGAACCCAATAATTCGTTTGGAAAAATCTGGACTTCATATTTGTCCCCCAGTCTTTCCTCAACATATTCTTTAAATGCAACAAGTCCCAGGTATTCCGGATGTGTTTCCGACTGTGCTATCGCTATTCTTACGATACGTTTTCCATTATTTACTGACAGATTACAGCCAAATAATCCAACGGTCATAACCATACATAACATCAGTACAGCACATCGTTTCATTATTGTTTTAATCATCTGTTTCCTCCTTTTGTTTTTGACACCTATTAAAGCCAAATTACTGAATAACCTCTGCTTTATAACCGGTTTTATTCTATATTTATATAATAAAAGCATCGTTTTGGTTTTAATACCGTAAATGTTTGTCATTGGAGGAGATTTTTTTGTCATAACATGATATATTTCACAGTTTATACTCAATTATATTGTGCAGTTTTACTATATACAAAATAAAAACAGCCCCACCGGAAATCCTATTTATCTAATGACATCCGGAAAGAGCTGTGCTTTTCATTCATTTTCTGTTAAATTTTCACGATACTTTGAAGGAATTTCTCCGACTAACCGTTTAAATATTTTGGCAAAATAATTGGAATCCGTGTATCCTACCATTCTGCTTATGTCTTTAATGCTATGATTGGTATTGCTAAGCAGTTCCTTTGCTTTTTTTATTCTATACTCTGTAAGATATGCCGTAAAATTCTGATTAAAATATTGTTTAAACAATTTGCTGAAATATGCATCTGAATATCCCATTTCTTCTGCGGCTTCCTGCATGGATATATCATATATATAATTATTTTCCACATACTCTTTTAAGTATTTAATTGTTGTCTGCTCATCAGAATTCCTTACATTATCTGTTCTTTTGGGTCTGTTTTCTCTGACATTATTATAGTTGCTTCCGTCTATTTGTGTTTCTTTATTCTGTTCTTTCCCAGAGATACTATTTCCATTAAAAGCATTTTCTTTATCAAGCTTTTGCAGTGCCGTATCCATCACCGCCAGCAAATCATTCATATCGCAGGGTTTTAACAGATAATCCAAAGCCCTGACTTAATTGCATTCTTGCATATTCAAAGTCATCATACGCACTCAGGAATATGATTGAACACTCATCATCCATTTTTCTTATATATTTCGCCGCCATTACACCATTCATTTCAGGCATGGATATATCCATAATAACAATATCATTCTTTTGTTCGCCGCACATGGCAACCGCTTCTCTTCCATTTACAGCGTGGTATATCTCCACTTTATCTCCATAATATCTGTCTATTTTTTAGCCAGCGCCATACGTTCAATCTGTTCATCATCAACTAATAATACCCTATACATCCGTCTTTCCCCACCAAATATCATTTACTATAGTTACCAAAAAATATCTGTATCACTGTTCCGCGTTCTTTTACACTATAAATTTTGATACCGCTGTTATTGTACATGCCTTTTATTCTGTACGCAATATTTCCTATGCCAACTCCTACGGTTTTTCTCTTTATTCCGTTATCCGCATCACTTTTATTGTCATTTTCAGCAGCTGCAGCCGGTTTGGTATCCGGAGATAAAAATATATTATCAATATATCTTCTGATATTTTCCAATTTATCTCTTTCTATTCCAATCCCCGTATCTGCAACGGACAGCCACATTTTATCCTCTTTCTTAAAACATCT
>ENA-OQIO01001626-OQIO01001626.1-human-gut-metagenome-genome-assembly--contig:-NODE-1626-length-10852-cov-1.291841_pt1 | contig 10852 bp, 15 predicted proteins | sample MGYA00242573_ERZ504737 | MGnify/ENA primary metagenome ERZ504737 (study PRJEB26092, sample SAMD00036203) | human gut metagenome | host: Homo sapiens | study: EMG produced TPA metagenomics assembly of... | reverse complement strand
AGAACCCACTGTGACCACCACGGCAACAGACCAGCAATCAGAATGAAAATCAGCTCACCGGCATACATGTTGCCGAACAGTCGCAGACCGAGAGAGACCGGTTTGGACAGCAGGCTTACCCCTTCAAGGATTAAGTTGACAGGAATGAACGCCCAGTGATTGAACGGTGCATGGTCAGTTCTTTAACGAACCCACCAACGCCTTTCATTTTGATGCTGTAGAAAATAATCAGGATGAACACGCCAACGCCATCGACAGGGTGATGTTCACGTCGGCAGACGGAACCACGCGCAGTGCAGGCAGGCCGAGTATGTGCTCACCGATCCAAGGTAAGAAATCGATAGGCAAGAGGTCCATCAGGTTCATCAGGAAGACCCAGACGAACACGGTCAGCGCCAGCGGCGCGATAACCTTGCTCTTGCCATGGTACATGTCTTTGACGCTGCCATGGACGAAGCCGATGATCATTCGATGAAGGTTTGGAATTTCCCTGGTACGCCGCTGGTCGCTTTCTTAGCAACGCTACGGAACATGGCAAGGAACAGCAGACCGAGAACCACCGAGAAGAACATGGAGTCAATGTTGAGCGTCCAGAAGGTGGCTGTGTGGTTGTGCGGATCCACCAGCGAGAATGTACGCAGGTCCAACTGAAGGTTGTTCAGATGGTGTCCTATGTAATCCTGCGGCGTCATATTTTCTGAAGCCATGATGCCTTTACCCTTTGTTGTTAATTACAGCTGGCGCCAGAACTTGTACCACCAGCACCAAAACCCACGTCACGATCAGTGGCAAAAATACCACTTTTAAAACGGCCAGCGCCACCGCCAGAAGGGCGAAGGTCAGCAACACCTTGAAGGCTTCACCGAAGGCGAAGGTCCAGGCCACACGGCCTTTTGCTGGTGTATGCGCCTGATGACGCCAGGCAAAAATTATAAACATCAGATTTGGCAAGACCACTGCCAAACCGCCGCATACAGCGGAAATGCCCCAGAAGGGGTCTTTGAGGCTGAACAGCAGTCCACTTGCCATTACTGCCAGTAACTGAATAAACAGAAGCTTGCGAGCAACGTTTCGACTCAAGAGCGACACTGACATCACGTTTTTACTCCTGCTCCCTTTGAGGTATGTCGCGTGTCGTATAAAACGTCCTTTAAGACGAAGAGTCAAGCATCAAAAAGCGGACAAATTATACGGTGACGCCCCGTGATTTCAAACAATAAGTAGCAAAATAGTGAATAAATGTTTAATTATTTTCCAACGGACAACTTTCCGTGCATTTCAGCGTTCTGTGAGCGGTCATACAAAACTGCAAATAACGAGGAAACACGGCAATTAAAGCGTGCATCAGATCACATAATAAACATTTCAAGCGCCCTTTAATGAATCAAGGACATAAAACACTATTTTTCATGCTTTTGATATTCAAGATAAAAAGTGAGGACATTATCTAAAACAACCTCACATACAATAAAAACCTTTTATTGACATTTATAATAAAAATTTAACATCACTATGCTGTTCATCATTGTCGATTTTTAGCACCCTGATATTTTCAAAGTTGACTATTTTGTCAGTGAATCACTTACGCTAAGTTAACTGCAAGAAAAGCCTTAGTAAAAACAAGGTTAAATGCGGCCCGTTAATATCGGGGGACGTCCTTTATTTTTGTAACATGCGCGGGCCACATTTTTTCCACATTTTTTGATAAAAATTAACTCGATTTTGGCTTAATCACCACCAGGTGCCGCTCCCCTTCCAACCGAGGAACATGCAGCTCAATCACCTCGACAATGTCATACCCTTCCGGCAGACTTTCCATTTCTTCTTTTTGCGCTAACCCTTTGAGCGCATAGAAGTGACCATTCGCTGCCGGCAGATGATGGCACCAGCTCACCATATCATTAAGCGATGCGAAAGCGCGGCTTATCACGCCATCAAACGGCGGCTCGGCCGGGAAGGCTTCCACGCGGCTCTGCACCGGGGTGACGTTATCCAGCTTCAGCTCGTGCTGCACCTGACGCAGGAAGCGCACGCGCTTGCCAAGGCTGTCCAGTAGGGTGAAATGTGACTCCGGACATACGATGGCCAACGGGATCCCCGGCAACCCCGGCCCGTACCAACATCGATAAAGCGCGAGCCCTGCAGATAAGGCGCCACGATGATGCTGTCGAGAATATGACGCACCAGCATCTCATTCGGATCGCGAACGGAGGTCAGGTTATAGGCTTTGTTCCACTTATCGAGCAGTCCGACGTAAGCCACCAGCTGATTTTTCTGGTGATCGGTGAGCGAAATACCCGCTTCATCCAGCAGACGAGAAGTTTGTTGAGCACGGTAAGTACCTTCAAAAAATAATGAGCCCGGAGGCGCTAACGCTTACCGGGCTATGAATGATAAAGGCGAACGCTGATTATGCAACTGGGAAATCAGCGCGGCAGGCAGCCGCAATCAGGCGCTGCGGCGCAGCATCCCCTGCTTTTTCAGCCAAACCAGCAAAATAGAGATCGCCGCCGGGGTGATCCCGGAGATACGTGACGCCTGCCCTATCGACGACGGTTTATGGTCGTTCAGTTTGGCAATCACCTCGTTAGACAGCCCAGTGACCTGGCGGTAGTCGAGGGTCGCTGGCAGCAAGGTATTCTCATTGCGCTGTTGTTTCTCAATCTCATCCTGCTGGCGCGCGATATAGCCCTCATACTTCACCTGGATCTCTACCTGTTCAGCCGCCTGACGATCTTCCAGTCCCGGGGTGAATGGCGAGAGTTGAACCAGCTGTTCGTAGGTCATTTCCGGACGACGCAGCAGATCTTCGCCGCTGGCTTCACGCGACAACGGCGCGGTCAGGTGAGCGTTCACTTCGTTGGCGCTCTCTGCCTGCGGATTCACCCAGGTGGATTTCAGACGCTGGCGTTCACGTTCGATGCTTTCCAGCTTCTCGTTGTAGCGCGCCCAGCGTTCGTCATCTACCAGACCCAGCTCGCGCCCCTGTTCGGTCAAACGCAAATCGGCGTTGTCTTCGCGCAGCATCAGACGATATTCAGCGCGGGAAGTAAACATGCGGTACGGTTCTTTGGTACCCAGGGTGCAGAGGTCATCTACCAGCACGCCGAGGTAAGCCTGATCGCGACGCGGCGCCCAGCCCTCTTTTTCCGCAGAGAAGCGGGCGGCGTTAAGTCCGGCCAGCAGCCCCTGAGCCGCCGCCTCTTCATAACCGGTGGTACCGTTGATTTGGCCGGCGAAGAACAGACCCTGAATAAATTTGCTCTCAAGCGTTGGCTTCAGATCGCGCGGGTCGAAGAAATCGTACTCAATAGCGTAGCCTGGACGGACGATCCGCGCATTCTCCATCCCCTGCATCGAGCGGACGATTTGCATTTGCACATCAAAGGCAGGCTGGTGGATATACCGTTCGGATAAATTTCGTTTGAGGTCAGTCCTTCCGGCTCGAGGAAGATCTGATGCTGGTTGCGATCGGCAAAGCGCATGACTTTGTCTTCGATCGACGGGCAATAGCGAGGTCCGATCCCTTCGATCACTCCGGCGTACATAGGACTGCGATCGAGGTTATTGCGGATCACATCGTGGGTTTTCTCGTTAGTGTGGGTGATATAGCACGGTACCTGGCGCGGATGCTGATCCGCGGATCCCATGAACGAGAAGACCGGCATCGGGTTATCGCCATGCTGCTGCGCCAGCACGCTGAAATCGATGGTGCGCGCGTCAATACGCGGCGGAGTACCGGTTTTCAGACGACTTACGCGCAGAGGCAATTCACGCAGACGACGAGACAGCGGGATAGACGGCGGATCGCCGGCGCGGCCGCCGCTGTAGTTGTCCAGACCAATATGGATTTTGCCGTCAAGGAAGGTCCCGACGGTCAGCACCACGCTTAGCGCGGAATTTGAGGCCCATCTGGGTGACGGCGCCCACGACGCGATCGTTTTCGGCAATCAGATCTTCAACCGCCTGCTGGAAGATCATCAGGTTCGGCTGGTTCTCCAGCGCGGTACGTACTGCCTGACGATAAAGCACGCGGTCAGCCTGGGCGCGGGTGGCGCGCACTGCCGGTCCTTTGCTGGCGTTTAGTATCCTAAACTGAATGCCCGCCTGATCGATCGCTTTGGCCATCAAACCGCCGAGCGCATCCACTTCTTTTACCAGGTGTCCTTTCCCAATGCCGCCAATCGCCGGGTTGCAACTCATTTGCCCCGCGTGTCGATATTGTGTGTCAAAAGCAGGGTTTGTTGACCCATACGCGCTGCGGCCATTGCGGCCTCAGTGCCTGCATGACCCCCGCCAATGATAATGACGTCAAAAGGATCCTGATAAAACATGGTGGTCTGCCTCGCATAAAGCGGTATGAAAATGGATTGAAGCCCGGGCCGTGGATTCTACTCAACTTTCGTCTTTCGAGAAAGACTCCGGGATCCTGAGTATTAAAAAGAAGATCTTATATAGAGATCTGTTCTATTGTGATCTCTTATTAGGATCGACTCTCTTTGTGGATAAGTCGGATCCGCGAAGTAAGATCAAAAGCTTAAGGAGGATCACTATCTGTGAATGATCGGTGATCCTGGTCCGTATAAGCTGGGATCAGAATGAAGGGTTATGCACAGCTCAAAAACCATACTACGGTTATTCTTTGGATAACTACCGGTTGATCCAAGCTTTTAAGCATGGTTATCCACAGAAGATCGGACGATCTTTACAATTCTCAGAGCAAATTTTTCCAGGATCCCAGCCAGATTTCCGCTGGATCCTCCGGAATTTCGTGTTCAAGGACGTTGATCTTCAGCGTCTCACCGATCTGTTTTGCCCCGCAGGCCTTCAGCGCCGCTTCTAATTTATCGATCGCGCCGCAAAAGGTGTCGTATTCGCGGCTGCCGATCCCTATAGCGCCAAAGCGCACGGCGGAAAGATCGGCCTGCTTCTCCTGCAGCGCGTCATAGAAGGGAACCAGGTTGTCGGGAATGTCGCCGGCGCCATGGGTGGAAGAGATAATTAACCAGATCCCTTGCGCCTGCAGATCGTCCACCAGCGGACCGTGCTGGATTTCAGTGCTATAGCCGGCTTCTTCCAGCTTTTCCGCCAGATGCTCTGCTACATATTCCGCACTGCCCAGGGTGCTGCCGCTGATAAGTGTAATGTCTGCCATAGATCGCCGATCGCCCGCTCAACTGTTCAGAGTGGCGTATTGTACGCTGTGAGCGAGCTGGGATCTACCTGTGGAAAAATGTGGGATTAAAAAAAGCGATCAGGGCTTGATGGTGCGCATGATCGGGTTCTGCAGCACGATCAGAGTTTCAGTGGACTGAATTTCATCGATTGTTTGGATCTTGTTGATAAGTACCTGCTGCAGAGCATCGATGGATTTACACATCACCTTAATAAAGATGCTGTAGTGGCCGGTGGTGTAGTAAGCCTCGGTGACCTCCTCCAGACTTTCCAGGCGGGCGAGGGCGGAGGGATAGTCTTTGGCGCTTTTTAAAATAATGCCGATGAAGCAACCGACGTCGTAGCCAGCTGCTTGGGGCTGACGTCAATGCGCGCGCCGGTAATGATACCCGCCTGCTTCATCTTTTCGACGCGCACGTGAATGGTGCCCGGGCTGACGCTGAACTGTTTGGCCAGTTCGGCATAGGCGGTACGGGCGTTGGCCATCAGCGCATCAAGAATGCCGCGGTCCAGATTGTCGATCTGATAATTTTCCATATCTTTTTCTTATGAAGTTTGAGGGTTCTTACTATTTTAGCGCCATATTTTAATGAATTAAAAGTTGATGCGCCTTTTTATTGATTGATTATTGTATTGCCGCCCTGTTTTGTTGCTTAATCAATGGCAACAGGACGCAGGAGTCATAAAAATGAAAACCGCATATATCGCAAAACAACGCCAGATCAGTTTCGTTAAATCCCACTTTTCCCGTCAGCTGGAAGAGAAGCTTGGCCTGATTGAAGTCCAGGCGCCAATCTTAAGCCGCGTGGGCGATGGGACGCAGGATAACTTGTCCGGCTGCGAGAAAGCGGTTCAGGTAAAAGTGAAAACACTGCCCGACGCCCAGTTCGAAGTGGTTCATTCGCTGGCGAAGTGGAAGCGTCAAACCCTGGGACAACACGACTTCAGCGCGGGCGAAGGGCTGTACACGCACATGAAAGCCCTTCGCCCCGATGAAGACCGTCTGACGCCTATCCATTCCGTCTATGTTGACCAGTGGGACTGGGAGCGCGTGATGGGGGATGAAGAGCGTCACGTCGGCACCCTGAAGGCAACCGTCGAGGCGATCTACGCCGGGATCAAAGCCACCGAGCTGGCGGTCAGCCAGGAGTTTGGCCTGACGCCATTCCTGCCGGAACAGATCCATTTTGTTCACAGCCAGGAGCTGCTGAGCCGCTATCCGGAGCTTGATGCCAAAGGTCGTGAGCGGCTATTGCCAAAGAGCTGGGCGCCGTCTTCTTAATTGGTATCGGCGGCAAACTAGCTGATGGCAAGCGCCACGACGTGCGTGCGCCGGATTATGATGACTGGAGTACTGAGGTTTCTGAAGGTTTTGCCGGCCTGAACGGCGATATCCTGGTGTGGAACCGGTGCTGGAGGATGCGTTCGAGATCTCCTCGATGGGGATCCGCGTTGACGCCGAGGCGCTAAAGCGCCAGCTGGCGCTGACCGGCGATGAAGATCGCCTGAAACTGGAGTGGCACCAGGCGCTGCTGCGCGGCGAGATGCCGCAGACTATCGGCGGCGGCATTGGCCAGTCTCGTTTGACGATGCTGTTGCTGCAGCTTGACCATATTGGTCAGGTGCAGTGCGGCGTATGGCCAGCGCAGGTTCGCGAAAGCGTTTCCGCGCTGCTGTAACGATTAGCGCCGCCAGCGTCGCAGCAGGCGGCTACGCAGCCCGGTGTCAAAGCGCCAGATATGATCGAAGATGCGCATGATGCCGGGTTTGCCGTGAACCGACATCGCCACCGCGTGAAAACGGTGCTGATGCTTACGCTGTAACTCCCCCACTTGAGCAATCACCTCATCCGGCAACCGTTGGGCAATAAAGTCGGAGATCACCACGGCATCCGCATCCACCCACTGCGGGTTTTGCAAACGTTCAATAATGGCGCGAAAACAGCTGGCCAGATCGGTGCCGCCGCGAAAACGCTGGCTCAGGAAACGGATCGCCTGCTCCAGTCCGCTCTCGCTGGTCAACTCGTAATGCACCACTTCGCTGGAAAACAGCATAATGAAGCAGCGACGGTTATCGCCAGCGCGATGCGCATCAGGCCAGACAAAAGGCCTTAGCGCACTGTTCGTTAAAACCGCCCATCGATCCTGACGTATCGACGCAGACAATGAACGGCCCGCGCGGTTGCTCATCAAATCCTGCCGCGTTACCGGGCGTCGGTAATTTTCTCGCGCCAGGCATCGCCGTGTAGCCGGTAGGTGAGCAGCTGTTTCTCCACCAGCTTGCGATAAAATTCAAACTCCAGCTCCGTGATGCCAAGCGTCGCCAGCTCCGGCGGCAGCAGGCGTAGAATGTCGTCGCTCTGCTGGAGGCCGTCGACCTGTTCAGGCACCGTTGCCGGCTCGCGTACCAGGCTGCGGAAGGTTTCCATCGGCGCATCTTTCTTCGGCACGGATTTCGCTTCCCTTGAACGCCCCAGCTGTTCCGCCAGCTGCAGCAGCTCCGGTTGCTGGTTAAGAAAATCGCCATAGCGCACGATCAGCTGGTAGTCGCCTCGTTTGAGTTCGCCGGCGCTCATATCCCACAGGCGTCCGGCGGCGGTATCATTTTCCGCCAGCACCGGATCGAGCTGACCGCTGAGCGTCATTCGTTCCTGGACCTCACTGAGCAACTGGTCGCGCTCCTCGTCCAGCAGCTGCTGGTTAAGCTGGTGGCTTGCACCACCAGGCTCAGGCGCCAGCGCTGTAAAAACAGCGTATGCAGCGCCGGGGTAAAGGTGGCATTGTCATCCACCAGCTTCTGCGCCTGGGCGGCAAAAGGGGACTGGAGCTGGTGCAGTTTGCCGAGAATTTGCGGGAGCTGGACGATAAACTGCGAGGTAGAGAGCAGCTGAGCCTGCTGATAGGTTTGCACTTCGGCGTCCAGATCCGGCGGGATGTTAACTTCTTTTAAGCGGGCGCGAACGGCTTCCCGCCAGCGCGGAATATCCGCCGCGATGATGTTTTTCAGGCGGGGAAATTTTTCAAAGAACACCGCCAGTTGAGGAGAGGCCAACAGCGCCAGCAGCATCTCCTCGATCATTCCCTCTTCGCTGACTGCCAGCATGACATTCAGCATATCGAGCGTCATGGCTGCTTCGCCTGTTTAATCTGCGCGCGACGTCCTGCAGGCTGGCTTCGATTCTTCCCAGCCATTCGACCGGGATAAACAGGCACTTTTGCTGCTCGCTGAAGCGGTTGTGTTGCTGGTGCCACTCATCATCCAGCGCTTCCAGCTGCTGGCGAATTTCCGCCGGCATATTCTCCTGCGCTGCGCTGCCGGGCAGCGCGAGGCGTGAGCCTGCAGGCTCACATCGCGGACGACCAGATGCTGGCTGGTGTCGACATCCATATTGAGTAGTTGAGCAAAGCCGATCCCGTTGAGCTTACCGCGGATCTCGCCGCCCTTTTCCAGCCAGTTGGCTAACGCCTCGCGTTCAAAGTAATGTGGATCACTTCCATATCGTGAAGTTTGAGCGGCTGCTGCAGCAGCAGCGTCAGGGTGGTCCCCTGGATCTCCGCCGGCAGTTCATAGTGCGGTTTGCGGCTAAACATCCCGCCAAGGCGGGTGACCTTCAGCGCCGTTTTGTCGCTTTGCTGTTGTTGGATCTGAATGCGTCGCTGCACAATCGCCCCCAACCGCGTCAGCATCGCCTGCTGTTGCCAGGCGTGACAGGTCATGAGCGTTTCCAGCTGCTTCGACATCAGGTTCATACTTTCGACGTTGTGCCACAGACAATCTTTCAGCAGGATTAGGTCAATCGGCGCGATGCTGTCGCGGCCGCTGAAGAAGGCGCTGGCCTGCAGCAGGCGAATAGCCTTTTTCCAGCGGCGATCCGAGACGTAGGGGGCATTTGGCAGGCGTCCAGCTGCTGGCGGAGCTGGAATATCAGCTCAAACACCGCGTCCGGCAGTTTAATATTGCCGATCTGCTGCTGCCATTGGGTAAATTCCTCGTCGCTCACCTGCAGCGCGCTGGGCACTGGATTGCTGTTTTCATCCTGCTGGCTGACCAGCATCGAACGGAAATTACCTTTATCCTGCACTTTATCAAGCCATAGACGGATCAGCGATTCGGTCATACAGCGCTTCCAGGCTGCTGTCGGCTTCCGGGAGTTCGTTCGACGCGGCCACCAGCAGGCGCATTGGGATTTTCTCTTCATGCGCGCCATTGCGGAAGTGACGTTCGTTAATCGCCGTCAGTAGGGTGTTGAGGATAGCCGGACCTGCTTTCCATATTTCATCGAGAAACACGATTTCCGCTTCCGGCAGGTAGCCGGCGGTTAAACGTTCGTAACGGCCTTCATCTTTCAGCGCCTGAATGGACAGTGGCCCAAATACCTCTTCCGGGGTGGAGAAGCGGGTCATCAGGTATTCAAAAGCGCGCGCTGCTGGAAGGCGAATTTGAGGCGGCGGGCAATCAGGCTTTTGGCGATCCCCGGTGGACCAAGCAAAAAAACGCTCTCGCCGCTGAGCGCCGCCAGCAGGCAGAGGCGTATCGCGTGGCTGCGTTCAAAGAGTCCTTTTTCGAGTGCCGCGCTGAGCCGGGAAATTCTTTCAGCCAGTAAATGTGTTTGAGCCATAATTGAGTTGCGTGCTTTGTCATGTATCGTTATTGGGACGAGTATAGATGTTAGAGCCGGGGCGGTAATAGCCTGAAGAATCGATTTATTTTTTTTGAGCCAGGTTAATATGGTGTCTGTTAGGGGTACGATTTCACAAATAATCGTGCATACTGTGCGCTTTTTGTGGGCCAAGGGACTAGGCACACATTTGTTTTATAAACGAAAAGACTAGTCTATGAGCACTGATAATAAACAATCGTTGCCGGCGTTAACGCTGGCGGCCATCGGCGTGGTGTACGGCGATATCGGTACCAGTCCACTGTATACCCTGCGCGAATGCCTGTCAGGTCAGTTTGGCTTTGGCGTAGAGCGCGATGCCGTTTTTGGCTTTTTGTCGCTGATTTTCTGGCTGTTAATCTTTACCGTATCGATTAAATACATCACCTTCGTGATGCGGGCGGATAACGCCGGGGAAGGCGGGATCTTAACGCTGATGTCGCTGGCCGGACGTAATACTTCGGCCAGAATGACCTCCGTGCTGGTGATCCTCGGCCTTATCGGCGGCAGTTTCTTTTATGGCGAAGTGGTGATTACCCCGGCGATTTCGGTAATGTCGGCGATAGAGGGGTTAGAAATTATCGCCCCGCAGCTCGATACCTGGATTGTCCCTATCTCCATTATCGTGCTCACCCTGCTGTTTGTGATCCAGAAGCACGGGACTGGCATGGTCGGCAAGCTGTTTGCGCCGATTATGCTGATCTGGTTCCTGTTGCTGGCGGTGCTGGGCGCGCGAAGCATTTACGCTAATCCGGAAGTTCTGCAGGCGCTGAACCCCTACTGGGCTGTGCACTTCTTCCTGCAATACAAGACCGTTTCCTTTATTGCGCTTGGCGCGGTGGTGCTGTCGATTACCGGGGTGGAAGCGCTGTACGCCGATATGGGCCACTTCGGCAAACTGCCGATCCGCGTTGCCTGGTTCTCCGTCGTGCTGCCCTCGTTGGTGCTGAACTATTTTGGCCAGGGCGCGCTGCTGCTGAAGCACCCGGAAGCGATTAAAAAACCCGTTCTTCCTGCTGG
>ENA-OQIO01001625-OQIO01001625.1-human-gut-metagenome-genome-assembly--contig:-NODE-1625-length-10856-cov-1.108398_pt1 | contig 10856 bp, 16 predicted proteins | sample MGYA00242573_ERZ504737 | MGnify/ENA primary metagenome ERZ504737 (study PRJEB26092, sample SAMD00036203) | human gut metagenome | host: Homo sapiens | study: EMG produced TPA metagenomics assembly of... | reverse complement strand
CTTCAGCTCATCATCAATCGGTTCGCTATCACCGGTATCGGCAACAATACCGCCATGATATTTTTCAATCATGCTGACGGTTCTGTGCAGCAGGTTGCCAGGTCGTTGGCCAAATCGGCATTTACACGGGTAATCAGCGCATCACGGGAGAAGTTACCGTCACTGCCAAGATTGATTTCGCGCAGCAGGAAGTAGCGGATAGCATCAGCGCCGAACTCATCAATCAGACCCAGCGTCGATAACGTTGCCCTTGGATTTGGACATTTTATCGCCGTCAACTACGAGCCAGCCATGACCGTAAACCTCTTGCGGCATTTCCAGTCCCATAGCGTGCAGCATAATCGGCCAGATAATGGTGTGGAAGCGCACGATTTCCTTGCCTACCAGATGCAGGCTTGCCGGCCAGTATTTGTGGAAGAAGGCATCATCGGTGCCGTATTTAATGCCGGTCAGATAGTTCAGCAGAGACATCGAACCATACATAAACAACGTGTTTTTTGTCAAACGGAACAGGAATACCCCAGTCAAAGGTGGTACGGGTAATGCACAGATCCTCCAAGCCTTGCTTAACGAAATTAATCATCTCGTTGCGGCGGCTTGCCGGTTGGATAAGTCCGGATGCTCTTCGATGAATTGCAGCCACCAATCCTGGTATTTGCTCATTTTAAAGAAGTAGCTTTCCTCTTCCATCTCCTCTACCGGACGATGGCAGTCGGGGCAGCAGTGGTTTTCATCCAGCTGACGCTCCAGCCAGTAGGATTCGCAGGGTACGCAGTACAGGCCCTTGTAATTTTTCTTATAGATATCGCCCTGCTCATAAATTTTTTGCAGTGCGTCCTGAACAACCTTATGATGACGCTCCTGGCTGGTGCGGATAAAGTCATTGTTGGAGATATTCAGCTCTTTCCACAGCAGCTTGAAATTAGCAATAATTGCATCTACATACTGAATCGGGGTTACGCCTTTTTCCTTAGCCTTACGCTGGATTTTCAGACCATGCTCGTCACTACCGGTCAGGAAGAATACATCCTCACCCTTCAGGCGGTGGAAGCGTGCCAGGCTGTCAGCGATAGTTGTGCAATAGGCATGGCCTATATGCAGATTATCACTCGGATAATAAATTGGTGTTGTAATATAATAACTCGGTTTAGTCATTGTCAGACCCATCTCCTTCAGAAATTAGTTGATTATATAGCTCCCGTTTGGGGATTTTACGTTTTTTTGCTACCTGCGCCAAAGCAGCTTTTTATCTACACCCTCAGCCATCAGCTTGCGCACCTCGTCAAGAGGTTCAAGCTCCTCCTCGGCTGCAACGAAAGCTCCGTCACCGGCACCGAGCACCAGGCAGAACTCTCCGCGCGGCGAATTGGCCTCCAGCCATTCCAGACAGCCGCTGACCGTGCCACGGTAGAATTCCTCATGCAGCTTCGTCAGCTCGCGTGCTGCCGCCAAAGGACGGTCGCCCCACGCAGACAGGATATCCTTCAGCACCTCCACAAAAATACCGCCCAGGCCGCAGAGTACCACATGTCCGAACTTCTCTTCATATTTGGCACCGATAAACAATTCCGTCCCTTTCAACATCGGCTGCACCATGATAGCACTAGCTTCGGGAATCTGCATCATACGGTCGAATTCCAATGCCAAATGCTGTTCACTCTTGATATTGAGCACAACACCGCCCACATCCGACTTATGCACCGGCCCCACCACCTTTGCCACCACCGGGAACCCCGTGCGACGCGCAAAGGCAAGCACTTCTTCCTTGTTGTCCGAAACAAACTCCTCCACAATAGGAATACCTGCAGAGCGGAGCAATGCCTGCACATAGTGCGGGGCGATATAACCGTCCGCAGGAATGGAATCTATAATCCGGCGGATACGGGGAACATCCACTCCAAAGAGCTCGATTTCATTATTGGCAGGCCGCGGGGCATTCATTATCCGCGAAAGTGCCGTGCCGAGAGTCACCTCATCGGCAAAGTTCACATGGCCCTTTGCAGGAAAGCGGCGAACCTCGGCTCCCGCCGTATTGATGGAAGGAAGAATAGGAAAGATAGGTTTTTTGCAGGTTTGCATCTTTTCGTGCAGCACATCATACATCTCGAACATGGTAACCAACCCCGGTGTACCGAAAATGGCCATTACCGCATCCACGTTATCAAACTTCTCTTCACAGTATTCCAAGCAAAGCCGCAAATGCTCAGGCGTTCCGGTGGCCAGAATATCTATCGGGTTTCCGACCGCAGCGCCCGGAAAAAGCTTACCTTTCAACTCTTCGGCAAGCTCACCTTCCAACTTCGGCACATTCAGTCCACCCTGCTAGCGCATCAGTCAGCATCACACCCGGACCGCCGGCATGGGTAATAATGGCGAAATTCTTTCCCTGCAATTCCGGCAAGGTGAAAATACACCCCACTGTGGTCAGCTCCTCACGCGAATAACAGCGCACGATACCCGCTTTACGGAACAAAGCCTCCACTGCCGAATCGGAGCTGGCAATGGCTCCCGTATGCGAAGATGCCGCGCGGCTCCCGCTCTCACTGCTGCCGGATTTGATAGCCGCAATCTTACACCCTTTCTTTATTAATGAAGAAGCGTGGAACAATAGCCTGTCAGGGTCGCCTATACTTTCTATATAAAGCAGCTTTATCCCGGAATCCTTTTCCGGATCAAAATGCTCGTCCATATATTGCAGCACGTCTTCCACCCAATCTGCTTGGCATTGCCCACAGACCACACAGAATTGAACTGCAACCCCTTGGTAACCGCACTTTCCAATATAAATACCGCAGTTGCCCCGGAACTGGATACCAGATCGACACCCTGCGGATGCAAGTTCGGTATCGGCTGGCTGAACACACTGTGATGCCACGTGTTCATCAGCCCGATGCAATTGGGACCTATCAAGGAAGCTCCGTACTTATTTACCGTTTCCAAAATACGGTCTTCCAGAAGCGCACCCTCATGTGTCTCCTCTCCAAATCCGGCAGAAAGAATGATGAACGCCCGCACCTGCTTTTCGGCAGCCAATACCTCCACTGCATTCGGGCACATCACTGCGGTATGGCAAGGATCGCCAGGTCCGTATCCGGAATATCTTTTACATCGGCATAAGCGGCAACTCCCTGCACCTCCGTCTCTTTGGGATTGACGGCACGCAGTTCTCCCGCATATCCACCACTAATCAAATTTCTCAGGATAGCACCTCCCGGTTTATGTACATTATTGGATGCCCCCACCACCACAATACTGGCAGGATGCAGCAATTGGTTTGTTATCATAATCTATTCTGTCAAGTTCACTATATATAATGCACAAATATACATTTTGTATGCGTAAAAACAATCATTATAAGAAAATATTCTTTGACTGAGGAAGCAAACATTGCTTGCCTGCAAGGAAAACTATAAATCAAAGCTTCGGTTATAGGAATAAAGGTTTGATTTGTATAAACGAAGGCTTCATTTATAGAAATGAAAGTATGATTTTTAGTTCTGCTTACGGACAAACTATGTTTACCTTCGCAATGATATACTTTTAACTCAGGTGTTTGACATATAATCAGCCTCTTTGCAGAAGAATATGGTGATGAAGAAAACAACAACAATTACTATCAAATTTGATATAATTCGCCTATCTCTTTTGTGCAATCATCAGAAAACCGCTATCTTTGCGTAACTAAAAGCGTTCATAACAAAAGAGATACATACTATAAATATGGAAAAGAAATTCAAACGTACTACCGTAACATCGGCACTGCCCTATGCCAACGGGCCTGTCCATATCGGACACCTCGCAGGGGTATATGTGCCTGCTGACATTTACGTCCGCTACCTGAGACTTAAAAAAGAAGATGTAGTCTTTATCGGCGGTTCCGATGAACATGGGGTACCTATTACCATCCGCGCCAAGAAAGAAGGAATTACTCCTCAGGATGTGGTAGACCGTTATCATACACTCATCAAGCAATCTTTCGAGGAGTTCGGCATTTCGTTCGATGTGTACAGCCGCACAACCTCAAAGACACACCACGACACAGCTTCCGAATTCTTCCGTAAGTTGTACGACAAAGGCGAATTTATCGAGAAAACCAGTATGCAATACTACGACGAGGAAGCCAAAACATTCCTTGCCGACCGCTACATCACCGGCGAGTGCCCCCACTGCCATGCCGAAGCGCTTATGGCGACCAATGCGAAAAGTGCGGTGCGAGCTCAGCCCTACCGACCTGATTAATCCTAAAAGCGCCATCAGCGGCAGCCAGCCCGTAATGCGCGAAACCAAGCACTGGTACCTGCCACTCGACAAGCATGAGGCATGGCTCCGCCAATGGATATTGGATGACCACAAAGAATGGCGTCCCAATGTATACGGCCAATGTAAAAGCTGGCTCGACATGGGACTGCAACCGCGTGCCGTAAGCCGCGACCTCGACTGGGGTATCCCCGTTCCGGTGGAAGGTGCCGAGGGCAAAGTGCTTTACGTATGGTTCGACGCCCTATCGGCTACATCAGCAATACGAAAGAGTTGCTTCCCGACTCGTGGGAAAAATGGTGGAAAGATCCGGAGACACGTCTGGTTCACTTCATCGGAAAGGACAATATCGTGTTCCACTGCATCGTATTCCCTGCTATGCTGAAAGCGGAAGGCAGCTATATCCTTCCTGATAACGTGCCCAGCAATGAGTTCCTGAACTTGGAAGGCGACAAGATTTCCACTTCCCGCAACTGGGCGGTGTGGCTGCACGAATATCTGGCGGACTTTCCCGGCAAACAGGATGTGTTGCGCTATGTGCTTACAGCCAACGCTCCGGAGACTAAGGACAACGACTTCACTTGGAAAGATTTTCAGGCACGCAACAACAACGAGCTGGTAGCCGTATACGGCAACTTCGTGAACCGCGCCCTGCAACTCACCAAGAAATACTTCGACGGTACAGTACCCGCAGCAGGCGAATTAACCGACTATGACAAGGAAACCCTTAAAGAGTTCGCCGATGTGAAAGCAGAAGTGGAAAAGCTGCTCGACGTATTCAAATTCCGCGACGCACAGAAAGAAGCCATGAACCTGGCACGCATCGGCAACAAATACCTGGCAGATACCGAACCTTGGAAACTTGCCAAAACAGATATGTCACGTGTAGCCCACCATTCTGAACATTTCCTTACAGTTTGGTTGCCAACCTTGCCATTGCTTTCGAGCCGTTCCTGCCCTTCAGTAGTGAGAAACTTCGCAAAATGCCGAACATGGACAGTTTCGACTGGGCAGAACTGGGACACACCGACCTGCTTCCCGCCGGACATCAACTGGCAGCACCCGAACTTCTGTTTGAAAAGATCGAGGACGACGTTATCCAAGCGCAGGTGGACAAGCTGCTCGCTACCAAGAAAGCCAATGAGGCGCCGGCTACAAGGCCAATCCTATCAAGCCCGTTATCTCATTCGAAGATTTTGAGAAACTGGATATTCGCGTAGGAACCGTATTGGAATGTGAGGCCGTACCCAAAATGAAAAAGCTATTGAAGTTCAAGATAGCCGACGGACTGGAAAACCGCACCATCGTCAGCGGCATCGCACAACACTATCAACCGGAAGAGCTGGTAGCAAGCAAGTGCTGTTCATTGCCAACCTCGCTCCCCGCCAATTCAAAAACGGGCTGGTGAGCGAAGGCATGATACTTTCCGCCGAAAACTATGACGGTGCATTGGCCGTCACCTCACTGCTGCGCGAAGTGAAGCCGGGCAGTGAAGTGAAATAAAAGGTTTGCACTAATTTCCGGTCATGTAGCATGAAGGAGTCGTCATTAAAAGCAAAAACCGCTAAAGGATTGTTTTGGGGAGGCGTAGGCAACGGGCTGCAGCAACTTTTCAATCTGTTCTTCGGGATTTTCCTTGCGCGACTTCTTGATGCTTCGGACTACGGAATGATTGGCATGCTTGCAATCTTCTCGGCCATTTCAAGCGTCATTCAAGAAGGTGGATTCGGCGCAGCCCTCATCAATAAGGAGAAGATAACCCAAGAAGACTGCAACGCTGTCTTTTGGTTCAGCCTAAGCGCCGGATTTTGCCTGTATATCTTGCTCTTTCTCAGCGCTCCGTTCATCGCCGGTTTCTATGGGATTCCCGAACTGGCCCCTCTTTCCCGTTTCATGTTTCTGGGCTTTCTGATAGGTTGTACAGGTACTGTGCATGGGGCCATCTTCACCAAACGGCTGATGATCAAAGAGAAGATACACATCAATCTGATTGCCTTGTTCTGCTCGGGATGCATAGGCTTGGCAATGGCATATTGCGGAATGGCATATTGGGCGATAGCCACGCAGCAGGTCAGTTACATGCTGCTGATGGTAAGCATGCTATGGTACAAGTCACCTTGGAAGCCGACACTCCAGTTCAGTGCCGCCCCCCTGAAAGAAATGCTGCCATTCAGCATCAAAATTGCCTTTACCAACATCTTCAACCAAATCAACCAGAACATACTGACCGTATTGAATGGGAAAATACTATACTTCCCGGCAAGTGGGCTACTACACCCAAGGAAACAAATGGATGATGATGGGAAGTTCGCTTGTGACAAGCATGGTGACCAACGTTGCCCAGCCCGTACTGATACAGGTATCGTCCGAATGTGGAGAGGCAAAAGAATGTTTTCAGGAAAATGCTGCGCTTTGTCTCATTCATATCCTTCCCCGCCATGCTGGGACTGGCATTGATAGCTCCTGAACTCATTACGATCACCATAACCGACAAATGGCAGGCCAGCGTACGCATCCTTCAGCTGCTATGCGTTTGGGGAGCCGTTATCCCTATCAACAGCCTATATTCGAACATGATTATCAGCCGGGGACAGTCCCAAGTTTACATGTGGAATACGGTTGCACTCGGCATTCTCCAGATATTGGCCCTCATATTCATGAGCCGCTACGGCATCTTCGCCATGCTGGCCACCTTTACGACAATCAATGTCATGTGGCTGGGAATATGGAACGCCTTTGCACGAAAAAGCATCGGACTCCAATATTCCGAGATGCTGAAAGACCTGTTGCCATTCCTCATGGCAGCAATCGCAACAACAACGGTGACTTACGTGTTGACCCAAAACATTACCAACCCTACATGTCCCTCGCATGCAAAACGGCACTTGCCGTCCTGCTTTATGCAACCATCATGTGGGCAGGAAAATCGGTTATTTTTAAGGAGTCCATCAGATATATCCTGAAAAGGGAAAGCAAATAAGAAGAAAAACATCATGGAATACATCACTCATGTAGAAACAAATAAAAGAACGCTGTTTTGGACGTTTATCAGATACATCAGATATGCGATGTCCTTTCTCTGCCTCAATATGCAGAAGAAAACCGGAAAACAGCAAAAGAAATACACCGTAGCCGTCTGCGCCATATTCAAGAATGAGAGTGTTTTCCTGAAAGAATGGCTGGAGTACCATCTGCTGATAGGCGTAGAGCATTTCTATCTGTACAACAATTTTTCGGAGGACAATTATCAGACATCCTTGCTCCCTATATAGAGAAAGGACAAGTCACCCTGACGGAATGGCCCGTACAATTCGGCCAACTGCCGGCCTACAAAGATTGTTTCCAAAAAGCAAAAGATGAGACACGCTGGATAGCCTACATTGATTTGGATGAATTCATTTGCCTGCGCCGGGAACAAAACATACGGAACTGGATACAGAAATACGACAAGTATCCCACCGTCTATGTGAACTGGAAACAGTTCGGTACATCGGGCAGGCTGCAACATGACGACAGCCAACTGGTGATAGAGCAATATACAGCTTGCTGGCCGCATCCGGCGAACTCCGGCAAGTCCTTTGTCAACACCAGCTATACTTTCCACAGGTTTGAGTGCCACATGTTCTATCCCGACGTACGTTTCTTAGGGATAAAGACAACGATACTCCCTGTCAACGAGTTTAAAAAGTTTATACACTATTGGATTATGCGGTCGCCCCGGAAAGGAGAATCCGAAATACAGATTAATCACTATTACAACCGTTCATACGCACAATATCTCTACAAGACCCTACATCGCGGAGATGCCTGTTCCGCCGACAGCCAAAAAGGAAGAGAGAAGCAAGGGCTCTTTGAATGGACCGAAACCCTCAACACATCAAGGGACTACACCATACAACGCTTCCTCCTGCTGCTAAAGCTAAGGATGCAGTAGCTCACAGAAACTTACTGACGGTGTCTTCCAGCACTCCGTTATCTTCCAGCAGCTTCTCCACAAACTCGCGGAAAGCGCCGTAGCCGCCATGCGCAGCCGTCACGTACTTCACCTCGCGTTTTACATATCCGGGCGTATTGGCAGGAGAAGCGCTGTAACCTACCAGACGCAGCAACGGCAAGTCATTCAAATCATCGCCAATGAAAGCCACTTCATCCAATGAAATGTCCAGTTCGCGACAAAGTTCCCTCGCCTGTGCCACCTTATCCTTTACTCCCAGATAACAATACTTAATTTTCAGCTTATCAGCACGTTTCTGCACGATTTGCGTGTTTTCTCCGGTCATAATAGCTACGGGTATGCCCAGCTCGCGCAGGAAAATCACCCCCCAGCCGTCTTTTACGGAAAAACGCTTCATAACATCACCGTCGGCGGTATAATACATTCCACCGTCGGTCCACACACCGTCTATATCGGTAATTACTAACTTCGGTAACATAAGCGTGCCAAACTTTAAATGATAGAATCGGGATAAATAATCTCGTTGCGTGGTATCTCTTTCCGCACTTGGCGGCCTACCACCTTATCGCAGTCCGCCCACTTGAATCCGTCGCCCGGGCTGAGCAAGTGAATATCCTCCTCCTTAATAATATCTCCGGGATGCAACGCCTTATTCGTGGCAATGGAACGCTCCAGCTTCACTTTGGCGGCAGCAACAGCAGGATCGATATACAATTCTTCCCTACCCAGCCAATGCTCGGCTATGCGGATGTCGCGAATCATGCGGTTCACCCCGTCCGGCCCTAAGGAGCCTTGCTGGTCTGTGCCTTTCATACGGCGGTCGATGGTGATGTGCTTCTCTATAATCTCCGCCCCCATGCCTACGGCAACCACCGGAGCTGCAATGCCGATGGTATGGTCGGAGAAACCGATAGGATAACTGCCGTAATGGCGCTTCAGATAGGCAATCGTTTTCAGGTTCAGGTTGTCCGGCCGGGTGGGATATTGCGACACGCAATGCAATATGGATATATCGTTGTGATAGCGGGTAATCACCTCCAAGCATCGTCCAACTCTTTCTTCCCTGCATGCCGGTGGAGAGAATAATAGGTATTTTGGTTTCGGCCATCACCTCCAGCAACGGCAGGTTGGTAAGGTCGCGACTCGCCACCTTCAGGCGGTCGGGAGTGAAGAGTTTCAGCAGAGACATGCACCCCTTTGAGCACAGGGTCTCCACAAAGTCCAATCCCAATGACTTGGCGTGCTTATAAACATCGAAATGCTCCTCGTCCGTCAGCTCCAAGTAAGCGCGATGCTCGCCATAAGTAGGCCGAAAGAGTGAGGAGAGTCGTAGGGGCGATTCATCTGCGAATCGGTCAGTTCTTGCTCAAGTCCCGTTTGGTCATCTTCACCGCATCCATAGGGCGCAGTTCCAGATTAAAGACTTCTTCGCGTACAGGGCGTGACACCAAATCGACAATCAATTTAGCTATATCGACGGAGCCGTTGTGGTTCTGTCCTATTTCTCCGATAATGTATGTACTCTTCATTCAGCAATTGTTATTATAATCAGTATGGGAGTATATCTTACTTTTCGTTCCTCGCAATATTCTCCAACATCCTAACGCGATACTCCGGATACTTTTCCACCAACCTGAGCAGTGCGTGGATACTGCGGTCGGTCTGTTCATAGAAAGCGGCATAAAGCTCTTGCAACAAAGTGAAATCCTCCATTGTGTCAAGCGTAAAGCGAAGGTCCAACCTCCTTCCAATTCATCGGGCAACGGCAGCAGACGGACGCTGAATACTTCGGGATGCGTATAGAGATAAATCGTAACGTGCTCTATATACAGCTTTTCCTGCGTGGCAGCAGCGGCGCGACGCAAGGCATCGGTTGTCGTCAACTCGGCAAACAGTCCTAAATGCGACTTGATGGTCGGGCGACCGTCAGCAAAGCCGTAGGCGATGTAGTCCGCCGGCCGGGCATCATGTTCCCTGAAGAAAGCCGGGAAAGTGTCCGGACGCAGAAAAGGATTGTCCGAACAAACGCGGATAAAGCGGTCGAGATTGAACTCCGCAGCCGCTTGTACGAAACGGTCGAGTACGTTGTTCTCGTCTCCCCGGTAGCAACAGATACCCGCTTCGCGGCAACCTCCTCCAATATATCATCCTGCGGGCGGTCCGTAGTGGCAAGGACAATTGTCTTGCGGCGCAAGCTGCTTGATATTGCCGATTAAGATGTCGATAATACGCTGCTCACCATAGAAAGGAAGCAATATTTTGTTATGCAGCCGGGTCGAACCGGTACGCGCCTGAATGATAATTCCGTCTCTCATATTTTCATTCGTTTAAAAGCATCTATATAACTGGCCGGAGTAATGTTAATCACCTCCTTGCCCAACTTCCGCGCATAGTCTTCGAGCACGAAGTAGGACTTGAAAGCAACATACATATGATAAAGTATAGTATACAACCGGGCACTGTTCAGGTTCTCCTGCTTCACCGTTGCTGCCTGTGACTTGTTCTGGTCATAAAAATGTTTCTGGTGCATCAGCACCACGTTGTCATCCGTCACTGTAATTTCGGGCAGCCAGGAATGGTCTGCTCCCGCCAGATAGATTTTCCTGAAAGGCAGGCGCAGTCCTATGGCTATGGAAGGTATCAG
>ENA-OQIO01001624-OQIO01001624.1-human-gut-metagenome-genome-assembly--contig:-NODE-1624-length-10856-cov-2.239631_pt1 | contig 10856 bp, 8 predicted proteins | sample MGYA00242573_ERZ504737 | MGnify/ENA primary metagenome ERZ504737 (study PRJEB26092, sample SAMD00036203) | human gut metagenome | host: Homo sapiens | study: EMG produced TPA metagenomics assembly of... | reverse complement strand
TTATTTTAAGGTCCGCACAATGAAAAAAGTATCCGGCAAGTACAGATACAGCAGTTTTTCCAAAGTAAGATCAATCAAACGATAAAAAATATCAATGCGGCATCGAAAGCATGAGAATAAGCTTTCGGTGCCGTATTTTTATGCAAAAATCAAACCGACCCCCTTTTCAATCTGTTCCATTTGTAGTAGCATAAAGGATATCAATGAATAGAAAAAAGGAGATTTTGTTAAAGGTTTATGAATAATAAATATACGATCATCAAACAAGAATCTATCGAAGAATTAAATGGAACAGGATATATTTTAAAGCATGATAAGACGGGAGCCAGAGTGGTTGTGATCTCCAATGAAGATGATAACAAGGTATTCCAGATCGGATTCCGTACACCACCAAAAGATGATACAGGAGTTCCTCATATCTTAGAGCATTCCGTACTTTGTGGCTCCAGAGAGTTCCCAATGAAGGATCCATTTGTGGAACTGGTCAAAGGATCACTGAATACATTTTTAAATGCAATGACTTACCCAGATAAGACTGTTTATCCGGTTGCAAGCCAGAATGATAAAGATTTCTTTAACCTGGTGCATGTTTATCTGGATGCTGTATTTTATCCAAATATCTATAAGAAGCCAGAGATCTTAAAGCAGGAAGGATGGCATTATGATCTGTTAAGCGAAGATGCTCCTCTGACATATAATGGAGTTGTGTTTAACGAGATGAAAGGAGTCTTCTCATCTCCAGACCAGCAGCTTGCACGTATCATTCAGAAGTCTTTATTGGAAGACACACCATATGGGTTTGAATCAGGCGGAGATCCAAAGGCAATCCCAGATTTAACTTATGAGATGTTCCTTGATTTCCACAAGACTTATTATCATCCATCCAACAGCTATATTTATCTGTATGGGGATATGGATGTTGATGAATATCTGACATTTATCGATGAACATTATTTAAAAGATTTCGATAAGAAACAGATCGATTCATCATGGGAGAAACAAGAACCATTTACAGAAGTGAAACGAGTGGAAGAATACTATCCAGTCGGGGAAAATGACTCCGAAGAAGAAAAGACTTATTTATCCTACAATGCAGTAATCGGAGACAGCTTGGATGCAAAACTTTACTTAGGATTTGAGATCTTAAACAGAGTATTATTCGATGCACCTGGAGCACCAGTGAAGAAAGCTTTGATGGATGCACAGATTGGAAAAGATATTCAAAGTTCTTATGATAATGGGATCATGCAGCCAGTATTTTCTGTGATCGCACAGGAAGCAAGGGATGATCAGGAAGATGAATTTGTTAAGATCTTAGAAAAGAACTTAGCCAAGATCGCAAAAGAAGGAATTCCAAGAAGAAATCTTTTAGCAGCATTTAATTACTATGAATTCAAATACAGAGAAGCAAACTTTGGACGTTTTCCAAAGGGATTGATGTATGGACTTCAGATGTACGACAGCTGGTTATATGACGATGAGAAACCATTTATCCATATCAAGACAAATGAGATCTTCAAACAGTTAAGAGAAGAAATCGAGAATGGCTATTTTGAGAATCTGATCAAAGAATATCTGATCGATAATAACCATAAAACGATCGTGGTGATGAAGCCAAAGAAAGGCTTACAGAAGATCAAAGATCAGGAAGAAGCAGATAAATTAAAGGCTTACAAAGATTCTTTATCCGAAGAAGAAGTAAAGAAATTAGTCGAAGAGACGAAACAGTTAAAAGCATCACAGGAAGAAGCATCTACAAAAGAAGAATTAGAGAAGATTCCAGTGATTGACATTGAAGATATCAGAAAAGATGTCAAACCATTATCCAATGTGGAATCTGAACTTGGTGGTGTGAAAGTATTATGGCATCAGTATTTTACAAACAAGATCGCTTACGTCAAGCTCGCATTTGATATGAGTCATGTGCCAATGGATCTCGTGCCATATGCATCATTTTTAGCAGAGATCTTAACGATCGTTGATACAACACACTATAGTTATCAGGAATTAGGAAACGAGATCAGCATTGAGACAGGTGGCATCAGCGCAACAATGGATGTTATGCCAACGGATGTGCATGAATTTCTTCCAATGTTTATCTTAAAGACAAAATGCTTCTACTCTAATATCGAAAAAGCATTTGATCTATTAAAAGAAGTGGCATTTGAAAGCAAATTAGATAATAAGAAACGACTAAAAGAGATCATCGGACAGATTTATACAAACCTTAAGATCACATTGACAGAGACAGGACACAAGAGTGCGGCAAACCGTGCAATGTCTTATTTCTCAGAATATGCAGCATACCGTGAAGCAATTCAGGGGATCACGATGTATGAGACTGTGAAGAAATGGTATGAAGATTTCGATGAAGAATATGACAATATCGTCAATGGTTTAAAAGAAGCTGCAAAAATGATCTTTGAAAAACAAAATATGACGATCAGTTATACAGGAAAAGAAGAAGCACCTGAGTTCATGAAAGCAGAAGTGGAAAGCTTTATCGAAGGATTATATGAAGACCAGAAACAAGGTGAGAAAGTCAAAGTTACATGCACAAAGAGCAATGAAGGATTTGCAACTGCAGGTGGTGTTCAGTATGTGGCATGCGCTGGAAACTTTAAGGATGCAGGACTTGAGTATACAGGAGCGTTAAAAGTGCTTCAGATGATCTTCTCCTATGAATATCTGTGGATTCAGATCCGTGTCAAAGGTGGTGCGTATGGATGCATGTGCAGTTTCTCAGATCAGGGAGATTCTATGTTTGTGACATACCGTGATCCAAACCTTTCTGAATCTTATAAAGTATACGATGAGGCAGCAGATTATGTGGCAGATTTTGATGCAGATGATCGTGATATGAAGAAATATATTATTGGAACGATCGGAAGCATGGATATGCCAATGGAAGCTGTTGATATGGGGGCAAGAAGTTTTCATGCATATTTCTTAGGCAAGACAGAAGCTGATCTTCAGAAGGTCAGAGATCAGGTATTATCCTGTACACAGGAAGATATCAGAGCGTTAGCACCGATCGTTAAAGCAGTAGTAGAAGCAGGAAACCGCTGCTGTATTGGAAATGAAGAGAAGATCGATCAGAATAAAGAATATTTTGATGAAGTAAAACATGTACTATAGAGAAAACAGGGAAAGGACAATTTATGGCAAATGAATTTAAATCCGGTTTTGTAACATTTATCGGACGACCAAACGTTGGAAAGTCAACATTAATGAACCGTCTGATCGGACAGAAGATCGCGATCACATCAAGTAAACCGCAGACAACAAGAAATCGTATCCAGACAGTGTACACCGATGAAAGAGGCAGATCATCTTCCTTGATACACCAGGGATCAAACAAGGCGAAAAATAAACTTGGAAACTATATGTTACAGGTTGCAGAACGAACATTAAATGAAGTCGATGTCGTACTTTGGTTAGTAGAACCAAGTACGTTCATCGGTGGTGGTGAAAAATATATCATTGAACAGTTATCTAAGATCAAAACACCGATCATTTTAGTCATCAACAAGATTGATACAGTAGAAGAAAAAGACATCTTAGAAGCGATCGATACATACAAAGATGTATGTGAATTTGCAGAGATCATCCCGGTATCTGCATTGAAAGGTAAGAATACGGATGATGTCATCGACAGTATTTACAAATATTTAGATGAAGGTCCAATGTACTTTGATGAAGATACGATCACAGATCAGCCAGAGAGACAGATCTGTGCGGAATTGATCCGTGAGAAAGCTCTTCGTCTGTTAAGTCAGGAGATCCCGCATGGGATTGCTGTTGTCATTGATGCGATGAAGTCAGACGTCATGGACATATCGTGGACATCGATGCAACGATCGTATGCGAGAGAGATTCTCATAAAGGGATCATTATCGGAAAGCAGGGATCTATGCTTAAGAAGATCGGTACACAGGCAAGGATCGAGATGGAAAATCTTCTGGATATGAAAGTAAATCTTCAGTTATGGGTTAAAGTCAAGAAAGACTGGAGAGACAGCGATATGCTGCTTAAGAACTATGGATATGATAAGAAAGAAGTATAAAGATGTCACAAGAGATCAAAGTGAGGGAATGGTCTTACAGGCTGGCAATATTGGGGAGTATGATAAGCGGATCGTACTTCTTACAAAAGAACGTGGAAGGATTTCGGCATTTGCAAGAGGTGCTAAAAAAGCAACCAGCCAGTATGCGGCAGCCTGTCAGCCATTTACGTTTGGAGAGTTTTCTTTATATGAGGGAAAAAATTCTTTTAATCTGATGTGGGCAGGGGTTGAGAATTATTTTGATACTCTGAAAAAAGACCTGGATCTCATTTATTATGCGAGTTATTTTTGTGAACTTGCATCCTACCTGACAAGGGAGAATAACGATGAGTTAGAGATCTTAAAATTACTCTATCAGACACTGCGTGCATTAGAAAAAAAGACGATTGATATTGAATTGGTCCGCTGTATTTATGAGATTAAGATCCTTGCATTATATGGAATCGGAATCGAAGCATCCAGATGTGTAAAATGTGGGAGCAGGGAAGATCTGATCTGGTTTGATGCAAGAGAAAGCGGAGTGGTATGTAACAAATGTGAACATGGAAAAGTGAAAGTAAGTCCTGCAACATTATATACACTTCAGTACATTCTTTACAGTTCGATCGAGAAGCTTTATACCTTTAAAGTCAGTGCGGATGTTTTATGGGAATTAAAAAAGATCATTCGCGAATATATGCGTTATCATGTGAATCATGAATTTAAATCTTTGTTATTTTTATAAGATCAGATTTTAACGAAAAAGAGTGAATAAAAAAAAGAGCCGGTCATCCGGCTCTTTTTATGTCTGAGATATGTAATCTATTTGCATAAAATGCGAAGAACTTTAACAAATTTTTCTTTGTCGTCTGTAGAGAATTTTTCCAATAGACGAAGAATTTCTTTGTTCAGTACATCATCTTTTTCACCATTCTCATCTGATTCTGGACGAAGAAGATAATCAATAGATACATTCAGAAGTTTTGCGTAATAAGATAGTACACGAAGGTTCATCTTTACGCGGTCATTTTCAATGTTGCTGATGAATGCAACTGTTACATCGAGTGCATCAGCGATCTGTTCTTGAGTGTACCCTGCCTGCTTACGCAGAGTTTTCATTCTTTTACCAACATTGGTATAGTCAATTTGATACATGGTTATAAATTCCCTTTCTTCATATCTCATATAATAATATCATTAATTAATTATAATATAAAAAAATATAAAAAGTAATATTCAATTCAGTATATTTGATATATCTACAAGCGTTAAGCTTTTGAAATATACCTTGAAAAATTACTTATTACAAGATACAATATTATAATAATACAAAATTTGAAGAGGTAAAGGCTATTATGAAATTATCAATGGAGAAAATCGTTAACCTTGCCAAGGTACGTGGATTTGTATACAGCGGTTCAGAAATTTATGGAGGACTTGCTAATACATGGGACTATGGAAACCTTGGTGTAGAACTTAAGAACAATGTAAAGAAAGCTTGGTGGAAGAAGTTCATTCAGGAAAGTCCATATAATGTAGGAATTGATGCTGCAATCTTAATGAACCCTCAGACATGGGTCGCATCAGGACATCTTGGTAACTTCTCAGATCCGTTAATGGATTGTAAAGAATGTCATGAACGTTTCCGTGCAGATAAACTGATCGAAGATTATATGCAGGAACATGGAATGGAGATCGAAGGATCTGTGGATGCATGGTCCAAAGAAGAGATGGAAAGCTTCATCAATGAGCATGATGTTATATGCCCAACTTGTGGAAAGAAGAACTTTACAGAGATCCGTCAGTTCAACCTGATGTTCAAGACATTCCAGGGTGTTACAGAAGATGCGAAGAATACAGTTTACTTACGTCCTGAGACAGCACAGGGAATTTTTGTAAACTTCAAGAATGTTCAGAGAACATCAAGAAAGAAGATCCCATTTGGAATCGGACAGATCGGTAAATCTTTCCGTAACGAGATCACACCAGGAAACTTCACATTCCGTACTCGTGAGTTCGAACAGATGGAATTAGAATTCTTCTGTGAACCAGACAAAGATTTAGAATGGTTTGAATATTGGAAGAATTACTGCATCAACTGGTTACAGACACTTGGAATCAAAGAAGATGAGATGAGAGTGCGTGACCACGAGAAAGAAGAGTTATCTCACTATTCTAAAGCAACATCCGACATTGAATTTATGTTCCCATTCGGATGGGGTGAATTATGGGGTATCGCAGACCGTACAGATTATGACTTAACTCAGCATCAGAATACATCTGGTGAAGATTTAACATATTTTGATGATGTGAACAAAGAACGTTACATCCCATATGTGATCGAACCTTCTCTTGGAGCAGACCGTGTAACACTTGCATTCTTATGCTCTGCATATGATGAAGAAGAATTAGAAGGCGGAGATACAAGAACAGTTCTTCATTTCCATCCAGCATTAGCACCTGTTAAGATCGGTATCTTACCATTATCTAAGAAGTTAAGCGATGGTGCTATGAAGGTTTATGAAGAATTAGCGAAAGAATATAACTGTGAATTCGACGAACGTGGTAATATTGGTAAGCGTTATAGAAGACAGGATGAGATTGGAACACCTTACTGTGTAACATTCGATTTCGATTCTTTAGAAGATGGAGCTGTTACAGTTCGTGACCGTGACACAATGGAACAGGAACGTGTTAAGATTGAAGATCTGAAAGCATATTTTGCAGAAAAATTTGCATATTAATAAGAATGAGAATCCGGGGGAATATCAATATCTCTCCGGATTTTTCATAGGAAATAGAATGAATGATGGAGGGCAGGATGATGAACAAAAACTATGATTTTTCTTACACACAGGACAGGGAATTATCCTGGTTGAAATTTAATGAGCGTGTTTTAAGAGAAGCAGATAAAAAGAACGTTCCTATTTTTGAACGTCTGAAATTTTTAGAGATATTTACGAACAATCTGGATGAATTTTTTATGGTCAGAGTGGGTAGCATTCATGAAATGAGTCTGATCCATGATAATCACAGAGATATCCGTTCGGATCTGACCCCAGAAGAACAGTTAGATGAGATCGCAAAACATGTCAGACCACTGTATGAATTAAGAGATAAGATCTTTGCAAAAGTATCCAGAGAACTAGCAGATAAGAAGATTAAACGCTGTCAGATCGAGGAATTAGAAAAAGAGGAAAAGAAAAAATTAAAGACATATTATGAGGCGATGATACTGCCAGTACTTTCTCCGATCGTGATCGGGAAACAGCATCCATTTCCTCATATTCCGAATAAAGTATTGCAGATCGGATTGATCTTAAAGAAGAAAGAAAAGATCTCTTTTGGGATCATTGGACTTCCAAAAGATGTGGAGCGTATGATCTTTCTATCAGGGGAAGGAAGAAGATATGTACTTTTAGAAGACATCATTTTGTATTTCTGCGATGAATTATTTGAGAATTATACGGTAGAAGAAAAGGCAGTTTTATGTATTACAAGAAGTGCTGATATCAATCCAGATGATGAGATTTATGAATCAACGGATGATTATCGTACACATATGAAGAAGATCATTAAGATGAGGCCAGATTAAAACCAGTTCGCTTAGAAATTGAGGGCAATCGTCATAAAGAGATTAAAAAATACCTCTCAGAACGTTTAAATATTTCAGAACAGGACATCTTTAAAAGCCAGGCGCCGTTGGATTTAAAATATGTTTACAAGCTGACAGATAAAGTGTCAAAAGAAGAGAGAAAAAATGGATGCTATCGTCCATTTGTACCAGCGTTAAACAGAGATTTTATTCCAGGAGTCAGTGTGACAAAACAGATTCTTGAGGAAGATAAATTATTATCCTTTCCGTTTGACAGCATGGATACATTTATTGAATTATTGAAAGAAAGTGCAAAGGATAAAGAAACTCTTTCTATCAAGATTACCATTTATCGTTTGGCAAGACAGGCAAGGATCGTCAAATATTTATGTGAGGCAGCGGAAAATGGAAAAGAAGTTCTTGTATTGATGGAACTTAGGGCAAGATTTGATGAAGAAAATAACATCAATTATTCTGAAATCTTAGAGGAAGCTGGTTGTAAGGTTATGTATGGAATGGAAGATTACAAAGTTCATTCTAAAGTTTGTCTGATCACGAAGAAAAACAGTCGTGGAATTTATTACATCACACAGATCGGAACAGGAAATTACAATGAAAGTACATCGAAATTATATACAGATTTAAGCCTTATGACAGCATCCGAAGAAATTGGACATGATGCATCTGTTTTCTTTCACAATATGGCAACATTTAATCTTCAAGGAACGTATGAACATCTTCTTGTGGCACCATCAAGTCTTCAGGATGGGATCATAAAAAGGATCGAACGTGAAAAAATGAAAGCAGAAAGTTTTCAGCCATGTGGGATTTTTATGAAAATGAACTCTTTAACAGATCGTAAGATCATCGATGAGTTGTCGAAGGCGTCAAATGCAGGAGTTCCGATATTTCTGCTGATTCGTGGAATCTGCTGTATTCGTCCTGGAATCCCAGGGAAGACAGAGAATATCCGTGTAGAAAGCATTGTCGGAAGATTTCTGGAACATTCAAGGATTTATGCATTTGGAGTTGGAGATGATACAGAGATTTATATTTCATCTGCGGATATGATGACAAGGAATACAAGAAGAAGAGTTGAAGTCGCAGCACCGATCTATGATCCAAGGTTAAAACAAAGAATCCTGAAGATGATCAATGTGATGAAGCAGGATAACATTCAGGCACAGGTACTGCTTTCCAACGGAGAATATACAACTAAGAAAAAACGTGAAGATAATATGAATTCACAGATCCACTTTTTAAATGAAGCAAAAAGACTTGCTCCAAAAGAGAAGACACAAAAACAAAATCTTTTCTATCAGGTAAAGGGAATATTTTTTGGAAAGAAAAAATTAAGAAAAAAATAGCTCGCAATTTATCTATAAAATAGGTTATACTATATCTGACTAAAATGCCAGCATTCAAGGAGGGATAGAACCATGAGAAAAATTATTTTTAACAAAAAGTTTTTAGCCATTGTAGGAATCTGCTTATCTGTAGCAGGAGGATTTGCGATCAAACAGAAGATCACGACCAAAGCCTCTGATCACAGTTTTGAAGTCAATGGAATGAATGTCAGCATTCAGCAGTGTGAAGGAAAATCTGAGGAGATCATGGAAGAAGATCTAGATGAAACAATCTCTAATGAGGTAATGGCACTGGAAGAAAAAGGACATAATTACGAGATCGGAGATACGATCGAGACAGAAGAAGTAGCGTTTGTACCAATGACAAAAGAAATTGATGATGAGACAGCATACAATGCATTTGGGACGATCACATCAAAGAGCGGAAATAACTATGTTATTGTCGTGAAATCAGAAAAAGAACTGACACAAGATAATTTAGAAACTGTCGCTGAAGCAGTGAAAGAACAGGTAAAATAAAACATATGATCGTGGAGGCAGAGATGATTTTAATTAAGAATGCAAGAGTGATGGATCCAGAAAGCGGATTCGATCAGGTAACAGATATTTTATTAGACGGGAAGAGGATCAGACAGATCGGTAAGGTAGATGATGTCTCTGGCATTGAACAGGTCATTGATGCTTCCGGGATGATCGCAGCCCCTGGATTGATCGATGTACATGTACATTTCCGCGATCCGGGATTTACATATAAGGAAGATTTACAGACAGGTTCTGCTGCGGCAGCAGCTGGTGGATTTACGACGGTAGTATGTATGGCAAATACAAAGCCTGTCGTGGATTCTGTGGATATTTACAAAGAGATCGAAGACAGATGTGAACAACTTCCGATCAAAGTATGGCAGGCAGCAGCTGTGTCCAAAGGATTTGAAGGAAAAGAATTAACAGACATGGATGCACTCTATGAAGCAGGGGTTCGTGGATTTACAGACGATGGAATTCCACTGATGGATGAGAAGCTCGTAGAAGAAGCCATGAAGAAAGCCAAAGAATTAGATGTACCGATCAGTCTTCATGAAGAAGATCCTGCATATATTAAACAGCCAGGAGTGAACCAGGGAAAAGTCTCCGAACAGTTAAATTATGGTGGAGCTTCTTACCTGGCAGAAGCGTGATGGTAAAGAGAGACTGTGAATTAGCAGTCAAAACAGGAGCGAAAGTCGATATTCAGCATATCAGCTCTGGTGTTGCGGTAGATTACGTGAAAGAAGCCAAAGAAAAAGGTGCGAATGTTTACGCAGAGGCGTCTCCACACCATTTCACGTTGACAGAAGAGGCCGTATTAAAATACGGAACACTGGCAAGAATGAACCCGCCACTTCGAACAGAAGAAGACCGTCAGAGGATCATCAAAGGATTACAGGAAGGTACGATCGAGATCATTGCGACAGACCACGCCCCACACTCCAAAGAAGAGAAAGACAAACCATTAGATCAGGCACCAAGTGGCATTACAGGAATCGAGACATCGCTGGCACTTGGAGTCACAGAACTTGTGGAGAAAGGATATCTTTCTATGATGCAGCTTCTGGAGAAGATGACGATCAATCCAGCAAAACTATATAATATGGAACAAGGAAGATTGCAGGAAGGGAAACCTGCGGATGTTGTCTTGTTTGATCCAGAGGAAGAATGGGAAGTCAAGGAATATAAATCCAAAGCAACGAACTCTCCATTTACAGGATGGAAATTAAAAGGAAAAGTAAAATATACGATCTGTGATGGCAAGATCATAGAATTATAATGTATAAAAGAAGAAAACAAAATCATTTAAGAATTAATTGAGAAG
>ENA-OQIO01001623-OQIO01001623.1-human-gut-metagenome-genome-assembly--contig:-NODE-1623-length-10858-cov-2.494083_pt1 | contig 10858 bp, 13 predicted proteins | sample MGYA00242573_ERZ504737 | MGnify/ENA primary metagenome ERZ504737 (study PRJEB26092, sample SAMD00036203) | human gut metagenome | host: Homo sapiens | study: EMG produced TPA metagenomics assembly of... | reverse complement strand
GATGCTAGCGACGTAGCTGTACATCGATCATGCTCAGACGTCGTAGCTGTACATCGATCGATGCTAGACGTACGTAGCTGTACATCGATCGATGCTCAGACGTACGTAGCTGTACATACCAGCTTTCGATAGCTGCTTTGTTGGAAGTATCCAGTGCCAGCGGAACGTTATCGAATTCGCTCTGCAGTAACTGTACTGCCCATTTCATCAGATCTTCGCCGTATCCGTCAGCAGGTCCGATGTTTACATCCAGATATACAGCACCAGCATCCAGCTGCTGTTTTGCTCTTTTCAGGATCGGTTCAGGATCTCTTTCCATAAATGCTTTGTTTACTGCCGGAGCTGTGGTGGAAAGTCTCTCACCAATTGTTACAAATTTTGCCATAGTGTGTGTCTCCTTTAATTATATTTATTTGCCGGAATCCCCGCGAGGAGGATTCCGGTCTTTCTTCACATGTCCGGTATTCCTGAGGAATCAGAAATCTTACAGTTCGCCTGCTTCTTTCATATCTTTCAGGAATTTAACCAGCTGTACTGCTTCCAGAGGAGCTACGATAATCTCCCATCCAGGAAGTTTTGCTTCCAGATCACCTTTCAGAACGGCAACTTTACCAGGAATGATCAGTTTTCTGGATTTTACTTTACCTTCGATGTTTTCTTTTACGAAAGTAGAGATGGATGTACCGGAGAACTTACCTGCTGCCCAGGATGTCAGTACGGAAAGTCCACCTGCATCGTTGATGATCAGGTTTACAGGTACGCCTGTCTTTCCAGCTCGCCGGATACGATGAAATATGTAAGAGCAAAGTCTACAGTTGTCAGACACAGAGAATTCTCATCTGCACCGTTCAGTGGATACAGACCCGGTTCTACTTTCATTGGTTTCTGAGGATCGGTAAATACGTTCTGACGCAGACCAAACAGAGGCAGAGCTTCTGCATATCCCAGTTCGTCAACAACTACGATAGAACCGTATTTCATTGTGAACAGGGAAACCAGTGCTTCCTGCATATATTTGTCTTTTACAGCCAGCTTGGATGTATTTACGATAGTCGGGTAACCGAAAGTTCTGTCCTGATCTTTCAGTGCTGCACGACGAATCTGTACTGCGTTTGCATAAGTCTCTTTGAGAGAAGCTCCTGTTGCATCGATTATCAGGTTTTTATTTCCTGCTTTTTCCAGAGCTGCAACAGTGTCATAGATTTCATCCAGGTTTGCACCGCTTACACCTAAAACAACATCTGCTTCTTTTGCAAGAGCATTCATTGCTTCGTAGTTGGAAGCATTTGCACCATTCAGAATCGGTTTTCCGGCTTTTGCGATTTCCAGAGCTGCTTTTGCAACTTCAACGTCGTCACAACCCAGTACCAGAGTTTTTCCGGTAGCAACAGCTTTTTTCACCAGTTCCAGATATTTGTCTGCACCGCTTCAGCGCCATAGTTAACATAGATCATCTCAAGATGCATGCGCTCACCGATACGTTCGTAATCTACTGCCGGGATAGCTGCGATCTTAGCATCGATAGTAGCATCGTCCATGCAGCTGCACAGAGATACTGCGTATCTTGTTTTGTTTACGTATGTTTTCTCATGTCTGTAGAGAACGGTTTCTCCACCAGTGTGTACTCTCCTTCGCCTGTTCCGACTTTGATGGTCTTCATTGGCGGTGCAGTAGCTTCAGACAGAGCTTCCAGAGCTTCCGAAGAAACGTGTGGACACTGTTCGATTTTCAGTGCGCCCTGTGCTACTTTCATAGAGAATGCCATACAAGTAGGGCATCCACATTCTTTACAGTTTTTCTTTGGTAACATTTTAAAAATCTGAATACCTGATAATGCCATAGTTTTTATCCTCCTGTTCTATCGCTTACACTTAAACTAATTCTTTAATCATTTTAGAAATGGTTGCTATAGACTGAGGATGCATTAAAATTACGGCATCAGATCCACAGGCCAGATCGGCTGCTGCGGTCATGATTTCCATAGAAATTGCACGTTCTTCTACTGGTCCCCATTCCGGCATATCTTCCTCGGAAGCCATGGATCTTTTACATTCCATGTTTCGGAAGATACTGGTGTAATGATAGGCATCTGGAGCATGGCATCACTCTGAGACAGCGCTGCTGCTTTGATACGGTCCATAGTAGATACTACATATTCATAACCATATCCAACGGCTGCAGAACCAACATTCATAACGATGCTTTCCGGTTTAACACCCAGCTGAGTAGTAACTACGTTCAGCTGTTTTGCCAGGTTGATATCTACTGCAGATTCAGCTCCTACTTTCTGATCGTAAGCAAGACCTGCTGCTGCTCCAACAGATTTATAATCTTCTTCTCTTGCAGAAGGATCAGAGCGTTTTTGCCCTGCAGTGCTTCCGCAACTTTTGGAAGAAGTTCTCCATCTTTTTCTACGTTTTTGCAGCCTTCTACAGCTAACGGTACGTCGATTGCATCTGCAACTTCTTTTACAACTGCAATCAGTTCGTCTACGGATTTGTTTGCTCCGTTCGGATCTCCGCCTTCCAGACGCAGGCAAACAAAATCAGCACCTTCCATTTCAGAAGCGCGTTTTGCGATTTCAGCCATGGTAGAACATCCTTCATAGTAAGCTTTCAGACCTGCTACTTCCGGAACTCCCATATCGGAAATTTCAACGGCTACTTTTGGTGCATTGGTGATTTCTCCATCAAATGAGTAGAAAGGATAAACATTTTCCCCTCCTAATGTGACTGCTTTTTCACCGCATCCAATTGTTACTTCTTTGATAGATGCATTAAATTTCTGTGGTTTACGATTAAACGGCATTCTCATTAGCCTCCTTAATATTTATTTATGGCTGACAATCCTCTGACATTTGGCATAGAAAAATGCCAGGCATTTGTCAGCCACTTTCTTCCATTACTAATTATATTACATCATCGGGTCCATTCCAAGTGCCGGATGACCTTTTTCTGTTAAAAATTCTACCAGAGTTTCCGGATCTGTAGCTACAGTCTCATCACCGATCATATCTGTGAAGTTATCAATACCATACAGTTCTTTTGCTGTCTGGTTCAGTCTGTCTGCTACGAATTCTTTCAGTTCTTTTGGCATCCATACGATACGTTCGATACCACCTTCTGCTTTCATAAACTTTTTAGAGCCGATGAAGTGTTTTCCGTGTCCCATGAATCCAGGTGTCTGAACTCCACCACCTGTCATAGATGCCAGTTCAGGGAAGGTCATTCCCAGAGGAGTCATACCGGCATACTCACGGTTGGCGATACATACACCGTTGGAGAATGGCTCGATACCACAGATACACTCGAAGCATCCGCAGGATGTCATTGGTTTTTCCATGATAGAGTACAGGGATACATCTTCCAGAGCACCCTGAGACAGTCTCTTAACAGCCTCATTAACGTCTTCATATTCACCGATTCTTTCATCGATCGGACGCTCTTTTGTGATTACCTGGCAAGGTCCGTTCGGATCCAGCTCGTTGGTAGCTTTTGCATCCAGCCATGAAACGGCACCACACAGTCCCAGACGTTCCGGTGTAACCACACATACGTGGCTTGGGGAGAATGCCTGACACAGGATACAGCTGTAATATACATCTACAGATTCATCTGTCAGATTTTTCAGACGATCATCACGTTTGTTGAATGTCGGGATAGCAACTTCGTGACGAATTCTTGTACACTCTGCAGGGTCTGTGTAAATAATAACTTCACATTTGTCAACAACTGCTTCAAATTCATTTTTAACGGATGCATACAGAACTTCACCAATATGTTTCAGACGGAATCCTGCAGCAAATGCGTTTTTGCTGATACGGATACGCTGCATATCTCTCTGTCCGGTATGGTATACACCTTCGATACAGTTGATGTAGTTATGGAATTTACGCTCGATAACCGGTTCAAAGTCAGGCTGCATGTTTTTACCTGCAACTTTAACAACATATGCAATGCTGTTTTTACTTCCCAGTTCCATGTCGTCTACTTCCGGTCCTACAACTGTGATCTTATGATCTTCGATCTCGCTGGCATCAACAGTATGAACCAGCTCAGCACAGTCAACACGGGAACCATCGAACTCAACCTGCATATCACCACGACGAATGATTTCTCCTTCGAATGCGGATGCGAATGCTACCGGGATATCGATGTTTGTGATCTTGATCTTGATATCACGAGCTTCGAGAGATGTTGCATTGAATTTGCTTACATCTTCCTGAACGATCAGGCTCTTCGGAACTCTTGCGATATTTTCTGTTTCGTTGGTGATTACCGGGAATCCCAGTGCGATAGCACCAGCACCACATGCTACGATTACGTCATCCAGAGGAGCGAATGCGTTAACAAATGCCGGTACACGCTGCATGGTGTATTCCATCAGAGTCTTGGAATCACCAGGTGTTACGTTACCGAAGATCAGAGCTGCTCTCAGTGCTACGGATACTACGTGGATTACAGATGTAACATCTTTGCCCAGCGGAATAACACGTACGTTTGCGCCTGTAGCCATACCTGCTTCTGCTACCTGATCACAGATACCGCCTACCAGTGTTACCAGAATACCCTGTGCCTGATAAGATTTTACCAGTGCAACGCCTTCTTCTACTGTAGGAGCGGATCCCAGGATAACAGCTACACCAGGGATATCACCTGTTACAAGCGGTACACCCAGTTCACGGATCACTGCATCTGCCAGATGTCCGTATAATGGCTCTTCGTATGGAGCAGCACCGTCAATATATTTTAAAGCTTCGATAAATTCCGCACACAGTGCCGTAGCAACGCCAGACATAAAAGCGTCATTCAGAGAGGTTCTCTTGTCATAAGAGTTTTAACAACTCCCAGTGCTTCCTTTAATTCTTTCAGATTAGTAACTTTTACACCTGTTACAGCGTAATAGCAAGGCAGGCAGTAAGCAGTGTTTGGAAAGCTGACTGCTTTCTCTTCACCATGCTGTGCAATTGCTGCATCAATTGCCTGTTCAGTCAGACCGTATACAGCATCATTTCCATTGAATACTCTTTCAAATAATGTCAATGTCTTTTCCTCCTAGATTATTTATTGCAATCATCGATTTTGTCGATGGTCGTTTTGATTTTACGGATCTCGTCTACTGCCGATTTGCTGTAGTCGTATGGAGAACAGCCTTGACGGTCCGCATCCATAATCTCCGTGTTGTAGTGAATGAATCCCAGTAGATCTTCTGCCGGAATATGTGTTTTTACAAATTCTTCATCTTTTTCATCCCGGATCTTATTGGCAACACGTGTACCTGTTTCACACCGAGATCTTTTGCCAGACGTTTTACATTCTTGTAAGTCTGTACACTTCTTGATCCAGGTTCGATCACTACGATGAACTGATCCATACCTTCTGTGGTTCCCCGACCCATATGTTCCAGACCGGCTTCCATATCCAGCACCACTACATCACCTCTGTGAAGTACCAGGTTGTTAATAATTCTTCTGAGCATCACATGTTCCGGGCAGACACATCCGGCACCGCCAGTCTCCACTGTTCCAAGAACCAGGAGTTTTACTCCGTTGCACACTTTTCCGTATGCATCCGGAATATCGTCTACCTTCGGATTAATCTTGTAATACTGATTATCCGGTCCAGCACCGGTACGTTCCTCTACAAGTTTTCTCATCTTGCTGATCGGAACGATCGTATCCAGCTCTTCTTCTGAAAATCCAAGAGCCAGTCCCAGATTCGCATCCGGATCCACATCGGCTGCCAGTACATGCCGCCCCTCTTCCGCATACAGACGCGCCAGAGTAGCCGCAAACGTTGTCTTTCCCACGCCGCCTTTACCGGTAACTGCAATCTTCATAATTAGTCATCCACCTTATCATTATATTTGTATCCGATGCCGGGTTTGGAAATTCCAGATCCCGGCATCGTACAGATGAGCGATCTTATCGATTAAATACCAAGAGCAGTTCTCTTCTCTTCGATTCTTTCGATCATCAGATCGGTCAGTTTTTCGATATCTGTTTCTACTGTATAAGCAGCGCCAGTCCATTTTCTGGTTCCTTCTGTCAGCAGTTCACACATTTCACTGGAACCGGATACGTAAGGATCAACACCCAGGAAGGTATCGATACCGGTTCCTACTACGTAGTTACCGATAGATACAGCTTTTTCAGACATCCATTCAGGAGCACATCCAACTACCGGAAGCTGATTGATCTGCAGACCGGAATCTTTAGCAAGTTCAGCTGCCAGGATCATCATACGGGAGATATCTACACAGGATCCCATGTGCAGTACCGGCGGAATATCAGCCAGTTCACATACACGTTTCAGACCTGCACCGCAGATTTCTTTCGCAGATTTGTCCATCAGACCGGCTTTTGCTGCTGCCTGCGCGGAACATCCGGAAGCGATAACAACGATATCGTTTGCGATCAGTTTCTTCATCAGTTCGATATGTGCATAGTCAGGACGGATCTTAGGATTGTTACATCCAACCATAGCAACAGCACCACGGATAACACCGGAAGTAATACATTCCAGAAGTGGTTTTGTTGTTCCGGTTTCGTCAACCTGGCTGTTGGTAACTCCATCCAGAGTTTTTACGATTGCTTCTACAGAATAACCAACGGTTGCTTTTGCTTTCATATCCGGGATATGTACCAGTTCCGGTTTTCTGTTCTTGAAGTTTTCGATTGCCATCTTTACGATTGCTTTTGCATTTTCTCCTGCTGTCTCAGCGTTGAAACGGATAAATTCAGAATCAGGCATCTGTGCGATCGGAGAAGTTGTTACAAATTTTGTATGGAAACATTTGCTCAGAGGTCCTAACGCCGGGAAGATACACTGTACGTCTACAACGATTGCTTCACATGCACCTGTCAGAACAACGTTTTCCTGCTGCAGGAAGTTACCTGCCATCGGAATACCGCGACGCATAGCTACTTCATTGGAAGTACAGCATACACCGGAAACAGTGATTCCTTTTGCTCCCATTTCTTTTGCGTATGCGATCATTTCCGGGCTGTCAGCATATTCGCAGATCATCTCGGAAAGGCTCGGATCATGTCCGTGTACAACGATGTTTACGTTTTCAGCAACCATAACACCCAGGTTTGCTTCTGTATCGATTGGCTTCGGAGTTCCGAACAGGACATCAGAGAACTCTGTTCCCATCATGGAACCGCCCCATCCATCTGCCATACCGGCACGCAGAGACTGTTTTACCAGTGCTTCCGGAAGAGAAGAACATCCCATATGAGCCATATGTAAAGAAGTGGAAACTTCACGGTCGATCGCACGCGGTGCAATCTCGTTCTCGATCAGTTTTTCTTTCTGTCCTTCCGGCATTCTGTCCAGGAATCTCTGGTATCCGAATGGTTTACCATATTCCATCAGACCGATCTCAGCCATCTCATGAGCCAGATCATAGATATCTTTTCCTTCTGTCTCAACGCCCCATTCTTTTGCGATGCGGATCAGTTTCTCAGGATCTTTTACTTTATAGTTTCCGTCTTCTGCTGCACAATGCAGTGTGTGGCAGATCTCACGACCATGATCAGAGTGAGTAGCTGCTCCAGCTGCTGTAAATTTCAGGAAGTTACGTCCTACGATACCGTGAGCATCACATCCGCAGATTCCTCTCGGAGCCTTCGGGGTAATACGGCAAGGTCCCATTGCACAGATTCTACAACAGACACCCTGTTCACCAAATTTACAGTGTGGTGTCTGGTTTTTTACACGGAACTGCCATGCGTCAGCTCCTACTTTTGCTCCCGTTTCCAACAGACGGTTGGTGCTGCTTCCATCTCTTCAACGGTAGTCATCTTAAATTCGCTCATTTTTTTCCTCCTTTTGTTTTATAGCCATTCCTCCGCTTTTCTCCGCTTTTATGGCTATTATATATTCTTTCACCCGGAAGTGTGGTTTTGTGTATCTTCCGGGCGAAGACACTCCGGAGAAAAATATCTCCGGTAATATCCGCATCGATAATGAATTATAAATTCAGTTTTTTGACGATTTCACTCATCGCTTTTCGAACCGGTGAATCTTCCGGAAGTTCAACGGTTGGTCTTCCTTCGCAGTCATATTCATATACCAGTTCATCCTGAGGAACCACACCCAGAAGGTTCAGACCCTGGATCTCGATCTCCTCTTTGGTTCCTTCATTAAGAACACCGTTCGGCGCACGGTTTACGATCAGCCCGATCTGCTGTGGATGCATATCGCATTCCTCGATCAGTTTTTTGATTCGTCCACTGCCTGGATTCCTCTTCTGGAACAGTCGCTGACTAAAATAGCGGTCTGCATAGTTGGAAGAACTCCGCGGCTGATGTGTTCCATTCCTGCTTCATTATCCACAACCATATACGGATAATTATTTTGCAGTTTGGCAAGCTGTGCCTGTAACAGTCCGTTTACAAAGCAGTAGCATCCTTTTCCCTGGGTACGTCCCATCACCAGCATATCGAAGTCATCATCCTCGATCAGCGCGGAATTAAATTTGAACTCAGCATAATCAGCCTTGCTCACTCCCGCAGGAATCGGATTTTCTTTTGCCGTTTCCGCTCTGGCAATTTCTTCTCTGATATCACCCAGTGTAGCTTCTACCTCTACGCCGAGTACTTCATTCAGATTAGAATTCGCATCTGCATCCACTGCCAGAATCGGTCCCTTTTTCTGTTCGCAGAGGTACTGAATCAGAAGTCCACACAGTGTGGTTTTTCCAACTCCACCTTTTCCTGCGACTGCAATTACATGTGACATTTTCTTATCCTTTCTGATAGTTTCTTGTTATTAAGTTCTGCCTTATCAGTATAGAATCTATCGTAACTGCTCAGTTTCTTCACAGTTACTATCTACTGAATAGTTAGAATCTATCTTATAAGATTATTACATCTTATGACCTTATCATTAATCGCACTGTAATTTTACAATGCTGTTTGCGAGATCGACCATCAGAATCTTTCCTTCAATGCTGGTCTCTTCTCCCATGATATCGCGGATAATAACTTTTTCACCCTCTACCAGAATCTTGCTTACATTCCGGCAGATGACGGTATCATCGCTTTCTTTATATACAGTAGCCAGACACATTTGCTATTCCTCCTTTTACCAAGATGTCATATGCAGTCTGTAAAACACTGATTAAAACTCTTTCAGCTCTTCTTTTACTGTTGTGAGTGCCAGACGCAATCTGAGATTGCCTTTCTGGAAATCAGCTACTGCTTCTTTGATCTGCTTTGCAGCTGTATCCATACCCAGTTTTGCCAGGTTGTCAGCCATCTGATCGAGTTCTGCTGCATGATGTTCGTTATGATCCACCATATAGTTTAACAGTGCTACAGATTCGTTCTTACATTTGTCAGAACCGCCACTGCATCCGTCGCATGCATGTTCTTCACATCCATGGTCATGGTCATGCTCATGTTTATGGGCAGGGCCATCACCATGTGGAATTACATTTCCGTTCTCATCTTTTAATAAGTGCATGTCCTACTCCTTTCTCTGCTTTTCCCCCAATGGGGGATATGACAATCTTTTGTCAATTATGTTTTATTATACTCCTTTTTCCTATGGTATTCAATAGAATCTATGCAAAATATTTATAAATTCAGCTGTACTTTTTTATATACAACAGGGGATTTTTGTAAGAAATGACACAGTTTCCAATTTTCACGCTTTGCTTTGTTAATTCGTTAACATGTATCGTTGATGGTTTATCCTATCCGGGGGATAGGGTCTTTGATCTTCCGTATCGCCTTCATGTCACAGCTTCGTAATATTTTCGCCCTAATTATTTCACATTTCCATGGTATAATGGATAGAAATTGGGATTTTCGGTCATTTTTGTGCTTTTCGGAAATGCCGGATGTTACGAGAGGAGGTTTACATCATGTCAAACATCCCATCATTGACTTTGAACACAAATGCCAGCATGCCGCTTCTGGGGCTTGGCGTATATAAAGCTACCGCACCCGGTGAAGTGGAAGGCGCTATCGCCACCGCTCTGGATCTTGGCTATCGGTTAATTGACACAGCTTCTGCTTATAAAAACGAAGAGGGCGTAGGGCGGGGGATCCGTTCTTCTTCTGTTCCACGGAAAGAACTTTTTATCACAACAAAATTATGGAATACCGCGCAGCGGATCGGAGATATTGACGGGGCCTTTCAACGAAGTCTGGATCGACTCGGACTTGATTATGTGGATCTTTATCTGATCCACTGGCCGGTACCCGGTTGTTTTATCAATTCCTGGCAGGCGCTGGAGCGTATCCGGGAATCCGGTCAGGCAAAAGCGATTGGCGTAAGTAATTTTGAGATTTCCCATCTGGAAGCACTGTTTCAGACTTCCGGAATCGTTCCGGCAGTGAATCAGATAGAGTATCATCCACTGTGGAATCAGTCAGACCTGTACGAGTATTGTAAGGAACGAGGTATTGCCGTACAGGCTTATGCACCGCTTGCCCGTGGAGCTTATCTCAAAAAAGATACAATGATTCATATAGGAGAAACTTACGGAAAATCGCCGGCACAGATAGGTCTGCGGTGGCTGGTACAGAAAGGAATCTCTGCTATTCCGAAGTCGGTAAATCCTGAGAGGATTGCGGAAAATGCAGATATTTTTGATTTTGAATTGACCGACATGGAAATGAAGACGATCGATGCCCTGGATGAGAAATTCAGAAGTGCAGGGATACCGGAGGATATGCAGGGATTCGTGATCTAAAGGATTAAGGTATATAAAAAAACAGCCCGCCAGGGAATCATTCCCGGGCGGGCGTCTGTTTTACATCACTCTTCTATTCTCATCATCCCAGAGTTCAACTCCAAGCTCATCCCTTTTCATTCTCTGCATCACGCTCATTCACCGCATC
>ENA-OQIO01001622-OQIO01001622.1-human-gut-metagenome-genome-assembly--contig:-NODE-1622-length-10861-cov-2.249767_pt1 | contig 10861 bp, 14 predicted proteins | sample MGYA00242573_ERZ504737 | MGnify/ENA primary metagenome ERZ504737 (study PRJEB26092, sample SAMD00036203) | human gut metagenome | host: Homo sapiens | study: EMG produced TPA metagenomics assembly of... | reverse complement strand
TGGACAGCAATCTTACTAACCTCACCTTAGATAACAAAGCGCTCTTAGATATGACGCATAACGAATATAGCAGTGGCGAGTTTTTCCAAAATATCTATATCACCAATAACATGTCCGGTACAAACGCTACCATTAACATGGACATCGACGCAGGCACTAATACCGACAACAGTGACCGCCTGTACATCGCAGGCACTCACACCGGCAACCATTACATTACGCTCAACAATGTTAATGCGGATGGCAATACTGACGGCGCTGCCGGTACGGTTCTCGTAAGCGTCAAGGACGAGCAGGGCAACTTCTTTGCTAACGATAAGGAAGGCTCCTTGTATTGGAACAAATACACTTTGGATAAACAAGACAGCGCTACTGACGGTTACACTAAGGATTGGTATCTGAAAAAAGTAGAATTCATCCCCTCTAAACCGACCACCAGCGTAGATGCAGTTGATGCAACCCAAAGACTGGCCTTTGCCAACTGGGTGGAGGATGACAAGCTTATGCAACGCATGGGCGACCTGCGCCACGAAACCAATAATGAAGAAGGCGTTTGGGTGCGCGTCAAGGGCGGTAAATACAGCGGCGATGGCTTCAGCAACCGCCACACCATGTACCAGCTTGGCTATGACGATGTTGTAAAAAATACCGATAAGCTGAAACGTTATCAGGCGTAGCTTTTTCCTACGATGACGCAAGAACAGCTTCAACCGTGGCAGTGGCAAGCTGAAAGCCAAATCTATCGGCTTCTACAGCACGGACCTGCGCAATAAGGGCCATTATTTGGACGTAGTGTTCAAAATTTATGATGCAGACAGCGACTTCACTGTGTTTGATTCCGAAGGCAAGAAGATTACCGGTGCGTTTGACAACACTGGCATCAGCCTTAGTGCGGAATATGGTCGCAAGAAATATCTTGACGAGCATTGGTCTATTGAGCCGCAGGCACAGCTTACTTTGGGTTATTTGGGTGGTGCAAGATATACCACCAGCAATGGCATCCACGTAAGCCAAAGCGATCCCAACAGCGTATTGGGACGTATCGGCTGCAACTTTATGTATGACATGGACGAAAAGAACACTGTTTACCTGAAGGCCAACTGGCTGCATCAATTTGCCGGTAACTATGGCGTAACCTTGACTAACGGCAATGACAGCCTGCGTATTGATGACCATGACCATGACACCTGGTTTGAATACGGCTTTGGCTTTGCTGCATGACTGGCAAGAACAACCATCTTTATGCGGACGTAGAGCGTTCTACCGGAGGCAGCTTGCGTAAAAATTGGCAGTGGAATGCAGGTGTTCGCTGGAGCTTCTGAAACTGAGATAAATTTATAGCGAAAGCAGCAAAAGAGTCGCGCGTAAGCGCGGCTCTTTTGCTGTTAGGAAATTACGCATTGTACTGACCTCGCTATACGACTATATACTTTTATGTTATAATTTTAAGTAGAAAAAGACAAGAAACGGAGGTACGAGCAGATGGGTAAATTTGTCAATCCTGATAATAGCGCTTTTCAGGATGCAGTTGTTTCGAAAAATTTATGTTGATAAAACTAGAATGTTAGGCTTTACTAATGAAGTTTTAGGGACACAACAGAAATTTATCTGCAACAGCCGTCCGCGTCGTTTGGTAAGTCTATGGCTGCCAATATGCTGGCTGCTTATTATAGCAAAGGGTGCGATTCCAGAGAGCTTTTTAAGGGACTGCAGATTGAAAAGAATGCCAGCTATGAAAGTATCTCAATAAATTTGATGTTATTCATTTTGATGTGCAGTGGTGTTTTAAAGAAGCTGGTAGTGCGGAAAAAACGGTCAGCTTTATTACGCAGACTATCTTAGCAGAATTGCGTGCTATTTATGGAGCAGTCATTCCTGAACATGTAGATAAGGTTTCCGGTGCTTTGTCTTATATTAGCGCAGCAACCGGCAATAAATTTGTGATAATTATTGATGAGTGGGATGTGCTTATCAGAGATGAGGCAAGCAATAAGGCGGTGCAGGATGAGTATATTGACTTTCTGCGTAACCTGTTCAAAGGTGTAGAGCCTACTAAATTTATTGCACTGGCCTATATTACCGGCATCTTGCCCATAAAGAAGTATAAAACTCAGTCGGCATTGAATAATTTTGATGAATATACGATGATAGGGCCAGGACTGATGGCACCCTGGATTGGCTTTACTGAAGGTGAGGTCAAGGTCTTATGTGAAAAATATCAAAAGGACTTTGCTGAGGTTAAGCGTTGGTATGATGGTTATCAATTGGAAGATTACCATGTGTATAATCCGCGTGCTGTTGTCAGCTGATGCTGCAGGGAACCTTCCAAAGCTATTGGACGCAGACAGGAACGTATGAATCCATTCTGCCGCTGATCAATATGGATTTTGATGGCTTGCGGTCTGCTATTATTGATATGTTAGCGGGCGATGCTGTGGCAGTTATACCGTATTTTTTCCAAAATGATATGGTAAGCTTTAGAGGCAAGGACGATGTTTTGACGTTGCTTATACATTTAGGGTATCTTGCTTATAATCAGAAAAAGAATCAGGCGTTTATACCTAATGAGGAAATACGTTTTGAGTTTGCAATGGCAACGAAGGTAAATAAGTGGAGTGAGCTGATCAGCTTTCAGAAGGAGTCACGTGCTTTGCTGGAAGCTGTATTGGATGAGGATACAGAAGCTGTTGCGGAGATGATGGAAAGCATTCATAATCAGTACACCTCTGTCATTCAGTATAACGATGAAAATTCTTTGAGTGGTGTGCTGACTATTGCTTTTTTAGCTGCGATGGATTATTATTTCAAGCCGATCAGAGAGCTGCCGACCGGGAGAGGCTTTGCAGATTTTGTATATCTTCCCAAGCCAGCGTATAGAGATGATTACCCTGCGCTGGTGGTTTGAGCTGAAATGGAACAGGGGTGCTGAGACAGCATTGCAGCAGATTAAAGAGAAGCGCTATGCGGAAGCGCTCAGGGTAGTATGCTGGCAGTATTCTTTTAGTAGGGATTAACTATGACAAGAAGACAAAGGAGCATAGCTGCTGCATAGAGCGGATTGCTAAATGAAAAATTTTAAAGCATAAAAAAAGCCTACTGGATTACATGGTCAGTAATTCAGTAGGCTTGATTTTTTTGAATATGTCGGTGTTCAACCGCTGAACAAGGTATAGCATATAATAACGAGGTAATCGTGGAAAAAAGGTGCGCGTTGAGTTTTTTGAGAGAGTAACACAGGCTGACGCTTCGCATTTACGCAAGGCGTCAGCCTTTTTCCGTTGGCAGCTGCTACACTGACTAAAGCTTTTTATATTGAAATTATGTTCGTAAAGTGCTATAATAACATTACAAAAACACAACGAATGTTCGCTTAAAGCGCGGGAGGAATTTAGCATGGAAGCCAATAAGCAGACAACAGAAAAATACTATGCCTGCATAGATTTGAAGAGCTTTTTTGCTTCCGTAGAATGCGTGGAGCGCGGGCTTGGTCCCTTCGAGGCGAATCTGGTGGTAGCCGATGCTGCGCGCGGACGCGGCGCAATCTGCCTGGCAATTTCCCCGGCGCTGAAGCAGCTGGCGTGCGCAACAGGTGCAGGCTGTACGAAATCCCCTCGTGGATTAAGTACACGATAGCCAAGCCACGCATGAAAAAGTATATGGAATATTCCACTGCTATTTACCGCAATTATTTGGATTACCTCAGTCCGGAGGATATTCACGTATATTCCATTGACGAGTGCTTTCTTTATCTTTCGCCCTATTTGCGGCTCTACAAAAATCATCGCGGGAGTTTACGAAGCTACTGATGGATTCTATATATACTAAATTTGGTATTTGTGCTACCGGCGGCGTGGGCACCAATATGTTTTTGGCGAAGGTGGCGCTGGATGTGCAGGCCAAGCACAAGCCGGATAATATAGCGTATCTTGACGAAGAGCTTTTTAAGCAGACGATGTGGCATCACCAGCCGCTGACTGATATCTGGAACATCGGCAAGGGGATTGCCAGAAGATTGGAGCGTCATGGCATTTGCGACCTTTACGGCATTTGCCAGGCAGACAAAAAATGGCTGTATAAGGAATTCGGCGTGAATGCGGAGTATTTGATCGACCACGCCTGGGGACGGGAACGCTGCACGATGCAGCAGCTTAAGGCGTACAGGCCCAAGTCGCACAGTATTTCCAACAGCCAGATTCTTTTGAGGATTATGCTTATGAGGATGCGCTGATTGTACTGGTGGAGATGGTGGAGCTTTTGGCGCTGAAGCTGGTGGAAAAGCAGATGCTGTGCAACACGATAAGCCTGCAGATAGGCTACAGCAAGGATTGCTATGCACCGACCGGCGGCAGCAGGCGTTTGCCGCAGCCAACAGATTCATTTCAGGTGCTGGAGGATTTTTTTGTTGCGCTGTATAAGGAAAAGACGCTGCAAAATCAACCAATCAGGAAGCTGACGGTATGCGCGGATAATCTTGCCTGGCTGGGCAGTGCGGAGCAATCGCTGTTTGCGCCGTATGAGGTTGATGAGGACAAGGACCGGGATGTGCAGCAGGCGCTGCTGGATATTAAGGGTAAGTATGGCAAGAATGCTATCCTGCGCGGAATCAGCTATCGGGAAAAGGCGACGGGCAAGCTGAGGAATACGTTGATTGGAGGTCATAACGGTGAATGATGATAAGTATTTTCGCAAGGGCGGCAGGCGCCAGGCGGTGCATAATCCGTTTAAGGCTGCAGCTGGGGATAATGCAGATTACAGCGTGCGTGCGAAGCAGTTTGCTGCTTTTGACGCTTTGAAGGGGTTTCGGGAACTGATAGAGGCAGCGGAGGCGGACGCGGAGGAAGAGTACGACGGGTAAAAGGTTTCATGGTGATATGCTATTATCCTTTACAGCACGTGGCAGAGCAGACGTGTTTTGTAGTATAATTATATAAGCTACATATTTTCGGAGGTTAATATTATGACTAGAGAAATGCATATGGGCGACATTGTGCGCCATTTTAAAAGAGAAACTGTCGAAAATCCCACGACGGAATACTTATATAAAGATTCTGGCCTTTGCCGAGCATACGGAAACAGGCGAAAAGCTGGTGGTGTATCAGGCGCTGTATGCTCCGTTCAAGATTTGCGCCCGACCTTACGCTATGTTTATGAGCGAGGTGGACCGCGAAAAATATCCTGCGATTAAGCAAAAGTACCGCTTTGAGGTTGTGCAGGAGTTCTGATTGCTTAGGCGATTATACCGGTGGTGCATATAATTTTATTTGCAGGAGAGAACGGAAATGCTTTATCCGATTTTAGAGCAATATGATGTTGATATAAAAAGGCGCTGGCCTATGGCTTTGTGCAGGAGGGCGAAAAGTTAATTTTGCGGAAGGCGCTGCCGGAAACGGAATTTTACGCTGTCGTTACGCTGGCAGGCAAGGCTCTGTCCGTAAATGCTTTTGACAGCGATACGGACGAGGAGTATCTGCCGTTTAAATGTTGCGGATAATATCAGCGGTTACGTGATGAGCGTGCGCGAGAAAGCAGAGGCTCTGCTGGAAGAAATAAAGACGCAGTGCCTGATTAAAAGCAATGTTAAGCTGCAGCTGATGGATTACTGCTCGCAGCGCTTCGGCACTGTTCCCGACGCTCCGTGGCCGGAAACACCGGAGAATTTTACCTTTAAGACGGCGCGGAGAAATAAATGGTACGCTTTGTTTATGACGATTCCCTATAAAAGCCTGGGCCTAGCGAAGGCGGGGAAGGTTGATGTTTTGAATATTAAGCTGCTGCCGGCAAAGATTGAGCAGCTGGTGGACAGGCAGCATTTTTATCCTGCGTATCATATGAACAAAAAGCATTGGCTGACGGTAATGCTGCAAAAGGATGCAGACATTTCGTTGGTGCAGGAGCTGTTGGCGGAAAGCTATCAGCTGGTGGAAAAATAGCAAAGACTAACTATAAAAAGTCAAGGTGGTGAAGGTAAAAAATCTTAAACCACATAGATATATTGACTTTTTATTAAGTTAGTCGAAAAAACGCATGACAAATAAAGCATCGTTTACGGTGCTTTGAAAAACAGTATTCAATTAAGTAAAGTCAAGAAGCTTTCAGAAAAGCCTGCTTTGTTTTCTCAAGGTGGAAAATCACTCTAACCAATTTCTTCACGGCATGAGATATAGCAACATAGTAATGCTTACCTTCTGCTCGCTTTTTTGCCAGATAGGCCGAAAACGTGCTATCCAAGTGACAAACTCGTTGTGTAGCTTGAAATAAAGCATATCTCAAGTAACGAGAGCCTCGCTTCTCCATATGAGCATAGCAGTTATCGAGTTTACCAGATTGGTAAGTAGAGGGAGAATAGCCTGCATAAGCTAAAATCTTATCCGGAGAAGAAAAGCGACTGAAATCGCCAATTTCTGAGATAATCATAGCTCCCATGTTATTACCGATTCCAGGTATTGTAGTTATAGGAGAAGCGATCTTATCCATCATTTTAGAAATCTCTGCTTCTATTTCATCAATATCAATAGTCAGTGCGCGAATAAGCTTAATAGTATGCTTTAGCTCAAGAGATTTAGCTGGCATATTAGAGCCGATAGAATTTTTGGCAGCATCTCTAATCTTAATAGCAGTTTCACGGTCATAGTGACCTTTTGAAGCTTTGGAGAGTAGATTAGTAAGCCTTGTCAGATGTACAGAAGCTATAGCTGATGCGCTAGGAAATTCTTCCAGCAATTGGTAAATAGAGGTCACATGAAGAGTTGGGACGAGTTTTTCAAGTTCTGGGAAAAGGATTTGTGCTAAGCGGGAAAAAGATGTTTTAAGCTTAGCGCGTTCTTCAACTTTAGAAAACCTGTAACGGGTTAGTGACTTTAAATCTTCGTTATGGTAAGATATATCTGAGTAGGATTTTAAGCTTACATCGGACAATAACATCATAGCAATGGTTTTAGAATCAATCTTATCCGTTTTCGTCTTTCTAAGGCTAAGACTTTTTCTGTAAAGATTTGTGTGTAGTGGGTTAAGAATAAAGGTGGCTAGACCTTTGTTCAACAAGAACCCAATGATGTTATAGCTGTAATGACCGGTAGCTTCAAGTCCTACTTTTATTTTGTCAGAAGAAGATACAGATTGGATTTTTTCATAAAGAAAGTCGAAACCTTCCTTGTTGTTGAGAATAGTAAAAGGTTTGGCAAGAACTTCACCTTCGGAGTTCATAATGAAGCAGTCGTGCTTATCTTTAGCAACGTCAATACCAACTAAAATAGTCAATTGAAAACACCTCTTGAATAAATATTTGATACTGTTTTAGAACCACGGGTACTCCTTGCAATTGTAGCCTCGTTCTACATAAACCGTCATGCGGTATCTAACTGATTAACAAATTAACAAAGAGACTGTGGTTAGAGCCTTTGCAAAACCATCTAGTGGTAGGAGATGAAAACATAATCCACAGTATCTAAAACAATATAGCTTAAATTTTTATTAAAAACAACCTAAGCTATGACTATATTATACGAGGAGATTGAGCAAGTGTTACATATAGGTTGTCATTTATCCTCATCGAAGGGCTTTCTGGCGATGGGAAAAACGGCGCTGTCGATTGGTGCCGATACGTTTCAATTTTTTACGCGCAATCCGCGCGGAGGCAAGGCCAAGGCTGTGAAGCCGGAGGATGCGGCGGCACTGAATGCTTTGATGCAGGAGCACAATTTTGCGCCGCTTCTGGCACACGCACCGTATCGATGAACCCCTGCGCAGCGGACGAGAAGCTGCTGGAGTTTGCGCAGATGGTGATGGAGGGCGATTTGGCGATGCTGGAATATGTGCCGGGGAATATGTATAATTTTCATCCCGGCAGCCATGTGAAGCAGGGAGCTGAGGTTGGCATAGAAAAAATAGCGGCGCTGCTCAACAGTGTGCTGCACAAGGATTTGCATACCACGGTTTTGCTGGAAACGATGGCAGGCAAGGGCACGGAGGTTGGCCGCAGCTTTGAGGAGCTGGCGGCTATTTTGAGCAGGGTGCAGCTTAACGAGAAGATGGGCGTCTGCCTTGATACCTGCCATATTTTTGACGGCGGTTATGATATCGTCAGCGATTTGGACGGCGTGCTGGCGCAGTTCGATAAAATTATCGGCTTGGAGCGATTGAAAGCTGTACATCTGAACGACAGCCTGAATATTTGCGGCAGCCATAAGGACAGGCATGCGTGCATCGGTGCAGGCAACATCGGCTTGGAGGCACTGACGGCGGTGATTAACCACCCGGCGCTGCGCAAACTGCCGTTTTACTTGGAAACGCCGAACGAGCTGCCGGGCTACGCTGCGGAAATTAAGCTGCTGCGTGAGCGCTTTGCGGAGTAATATACCAAGAATTTTTGCAAGAGGTGAAAGATAGAAATGGAAATGGCTTATACGGAGCTGAATGCGAAGCTGTGCGCTTTTTTGGATAAAACGCCTAACAGCTTTTTCGCGGTGAAAAATATTAAGGAGGAGCTGGCGGCGGCAGGCTTTAGCGAGCTGCAGGAAAACAGCAGATGGCAGCTGCAGGAAGGCGGTAAATATTACGTGAGCCGTAACGGTTCGGCGTTGCTGGCCTTTGTGATTCCTAAAAAGGCTTATTTGGGCTTTCAGGTTTACGCCTGCCACTGTGATTCGCCGGCGTTCAAGCTGAAGAATAATGCGGAAATTGTGGTAGACAAAAAGTATGTGAAGCTGAATGTGGAAAAGTACGGCGGCATGCTGCTCAACACCTGGCTGGACAGGCCTCTTTCCGTTGCCGGACGCGTGCTGTGCAACGTTGACGGCCGCTTGGAAGCGCGTCTTGTTAATGTTGAGCAGGACATGATGATGATTCCGAATCTGGCAATCCACATGAACAGGGAAGCTAACGAGGGCGTAAAGCTGAACGCGCAGACGGATATGCTGCCGCTTATCGGCAGTGCTGCGACTAAGGACGGCCTGCAGAAGCTGCTGGCGGAGGCCTGTGGCGTTACCTCAGAGCAGATTGTAGATACGGAGCTTTTCCTGTACAACAGAATGCCTGCGACTACCGTGGGCCTGGAGCAGGAATATGTTGCCGGCGGCAGGCTGGATGATTTGCAGTGCGTGTTTGCCGGATTGCAGGGCTTTTTGGCGGCAGAAGCAGGCGCAAGTGTGCCGGTATTCTGCATGCTGGACAACGAAGAGGTTGGCAGCGGCACGAAGCAGGGCGCGGCGGCGACCTTCTTAAAGGATGCGCTGCAGCGCATCAACATGGCACTGGGCAGGGACGAGGAGGATTATCTGGTGTCCTTGGCCAACAGCCTGATGCTTTCGGCGGACAATGCGCATGCGGTGCATCCTAATCATACGGATAAAAATGACCTGACGAACAAGACCTATCCCAATGAGGGTGTGGTTGTCAAATACAGCGCTAACCAAAAATAATACTACGGATGCGGTATCCGGCGCGCTGGTGCAGCTGCTGGCTAAAAAGGCTGCTGTGCCGCTGCAGCTTTTCTATAACCGTTCGGATATGGCAGGCGGTTCGACGTTGGGCAATATCTCCACCGCTCAGGTAGCAATCAAGTCGGTGGATATCGGCCTGGGCGCAGCTGGCGATGCATTCGGCCTACGAGATGGCAGGTGTTAAGGATACGGCGTATCTGGCGGAGCTGGCGCAGGCATTTTTTGCTGCCGCTGTTGAGGAGGCTGCCGACGGAACGTACTGCCTGAAGTAACAATTTAATAGCTGGCTATGCAAGGGTGTAGCGGATTATGGCGACGTAATCTGCTATGCCTTTTTCTATTAGTTGCGGTCATTTCGGCGGGGTGATATACTAAAAATATGAGGATAAACAAAGGTGGTGAAAATATGCTGCAGGCAATACGCAGATTATCTAAAATTGATATAGCGGTGCTTTTAATCTGCTTCTGGCGGTTGGCGGCGCTGTTTATTTCTTTTTGGCGCAGCAGGGCGAGCGTCATGCGGCGGAGCTTTTTAACCATTATATGGCAAGGCAGCAGGTGCTGGCAGGAACGGTAAAGGCCGAGGAGCTGCGTGCCGATATCTGGGGTAATGTGTATTTTAAAAACCTGACCTGGGATTCGCCGGAGGATGAACGTTTGCTGGCTGTGCCGGAGGGACGCATCAAAATCAAGCCGAAGGATATTATCCTGCGCATTGCCGGTATTGATACGGTGCAGGAGGTTGAGCTGAGCGGTGCTTATATTCATCTTGCTTTGATGATAAAATGCGCCTGGATATTCTGCAGAAATAAAAAGACGGCGGCGGAAAAAATTCTGCCGGACGAAGTGCCACCGGAAAAGCGTCATCTGCAGATTAGAGCAGACTGCCGAATATTAAGCTGATTTTGCATGATACGGTGCTGTCGGCAGAATATAAAAAGCGCCATTTTATTTTGAATGATGTGGACGGCACGGCGCAGATCCATGAGCATCAAAAGCTGGAGCTGCATCTGGCGGCAGGACGCTACGGCGGCAGCATTGCAGGCAAGGGGCTGAATATTGACGGAACCTGCGAGCTGCAGGGGGAGCAGAAGGTGAACCTGAATATTTGGCCTTTATGATGTTATCCCGGATTCGCTGGGCATGAAAAATGTCAAGGATGCGATGACGGTGACGGGGCAGATGACAGGCAGCCTGAAAAAACCTTTGATTGATGGGGCGCTGGCGCTGAAGGAGCTGCATCTGAACGATTTGTATTTTACGAATATCAACGGCACCTACCATTATGAAAATGCGCTGATAACCTTTCAGGATGTAACAGGCAGTATTTTTGGCGGTACCTTTGATGCTATCGGCTTGTATCATTTTGATAAGCGCTATTACAAGATTGATGTTGACGGCAAGAACCTGATGGCTTCGCTGGC
>ENA-OQIO01001621-OQIO01001621.1-human-gut-metagenome-genome-assembly--contig:-NODE-1621-length-10863-cov-3.624441_pt1 | contig 10863 bp, 10 predicted proteins | sample MGYA00242573_ERZ504737 | MGnify/ENA primary metagenome ERZ504737 (study PRJEB26092, sample SAMD00036203) | human gut metagenome | host: Homo sapiens | study: EMG produced TPA metagenomics assembly of... | reverse complement strand
AAGAAAAATCAGACAGATTTTTAGGCATTATTATATACAAGTGAAAAGGAACATTAAAAAAATTCCTTTAATATAGAAAGAATTGATTGATTTCAAAGCAGGAGTGTGGCAAAATACAAATCACAGTATTCATGAAAATGGCAGGTGTGAGATGAAAGCAAATGTGAAATCAGTTTTAATGAAAAAATATTGCAGAGTATATCAGGCGGGGGCGAAGCTTTTGATGGCTGCACTTCCGTGGCGTTCACCGAAAATGCTCAGTGGATCAGGAGCAGTGAAGAAGCTGCCAGAGGCGGTTCGAGATAGAGGATTTCATAAAGTATTAATTGTAACAGGACCGAAGATTCGTGCGAGGGGGCTTCTTAATGAACTGCTGGAAGAGATGAAAGAGAAGAAGTTGAAATATGTTATCTTTGACGGCATTTCTCAGAATCCTACGGATGAAGAAGTTGAAAATGGAGTAGGAATATTTCTTGGAGAAAAGTGTGACTGCATGATCGCATTTGGTGGCGGAAGTGTGATGGATTGTGCAAAAGGGATCGGAGCCAGAGTTGCGAGACCGAAGAAAGCAGTTCGGAACTTACAGGGACTTTTTCGTGTGCTACGTCCGATTCCTGTAATCTTCGCCGTGCCTACAACTTCAGGCAGCGGATCTGAGGCAACGATTGCAGCGGTGATTACCGAGGTTCAGACACATCATAAAGCATCAATCAATGATTTGCAATTGATGCCACGCTTTGCAGTACTTGATCCGTGCCTTACAGTAGGACTGCCACCACAGGTAACAGCACAGACAGGAATGGATGCGCTGTGTCATGCAGTGGAAGCATACACGAATGATACATATAACAGTGATTTTGAGCGTCTGATGTGTAGTAAGGCAGTGCGATTGATTCATGAAAGTCTTCTGACAGCATATGAAGACGGGACAAATCTGCAAGCGAGACAGGATATGCAGGAGCTGCATTTCATGCGGGACGCGCATTTACAAGAGGAAGTGTGGGTTATGTTCATGCAATTGGCCATGCGCTCAGCGGGCTCTATGGAGTGCCTCACGGGCTTGTGATGGCAATTCTGCTTCCGCATGTGATGCGTGCCTATGGCTCTTCTGTGTATGATAAGCTTGCGGATTTGTGTGATATCTGTGCGATGGAAGTAGATACACCGGACGGTATGATCTCAGCCGAAGTTCGTGCCGAAACATTTCTCCAGTGGATGGAAGAGTTAAAAGAGAAACTTGGAATTCCGAAATATCCGGATATGATCCGGGAAGAAGACGTGAACCAGATTGTAAAATGGGCACAGAAAGAGGCGAATCCGGTTTATCCGGTTCCGGAGATCTGGGATGCGCAGGAGATGAAAGAGTTTGTTCTGGCCATGATGGAAGGTGCGAGACTTGAAGGTGCAGAAAAGAATGAATAACCGACAAAAATCGGTGAGGGATGTAATGAATTGGAGGAAATAATGACAGTATGAGTGACAATGCAACAATGAAAAACACAACGATTCATGACATGACGACCGGAAGTCCGGCTCGCCTGATCATGCAGTTTATGATACCAATGTTTTTGGGAAATATATTTCAGCAGTTTTACAACATTGCTGATTCAATCATAGCAGGACAGTTTCTTGGTGTAAGAGCACTGGCTGCAATTGGAAGTACGGGATCCTTGATGTTCTTTGTGACAGGCTGGCTGAATGGTCTGAGTAGTGGATTTGCTATTTTGGTGTCACAGTGGTTTGGTGCGAAAGAATATGAGAGAATGCGGCATTATGTGGCGATGTCTATTTACCTTTCTGCTGGCTGGGCTGTGCTTATGACGATTGGTCTTGGAATTGCAAATGAGCCAATCTTACGTTTGATGAATTATAAGGATAGCATTATGCCGGACGTAAAGGCATATATGGGAATTATTTATGCGGGTCTGATTGTAACGGCAGCGTATAATGCGCTGGCTGCATTTCTGCGTGCACTGGGTGATTCGAAATCCCCATTGTATTTTTTGATTATTTCAGCAGTAATCAATGTAGGACTTGATGTGGCGTTCATTATTTATGGCGGCATGGGTGTAGAAGGATGTGCCTATGCGACAGTTATCGCACAGGGAATCTCAGCAGTACTTTGCTTTATATATATCGTGAAGAAGTTCCCTATTCTGCATCTTAAAAAAGAGAATTTCAGATTTTCTCTTCCAGCTTGCGGAAAATTGATGGCTCTTGGAGTTCCGATGGCATTACAGTTTTCTATTACAGCAATCGGAACAATCATTGTACAGGGTGCTGTAAATGTTTACGGGGAAGATTATATGGCTGGCTTCTCTGCGGCAGCAAAGATTCAGAATGTATCTGCACAGTATTCGTGGCCTTCGGTGCAACGATTGCAACTTATGTGGGACAGAACTGGGGAGCCGGAAAAGTAGACCGTGTACGACAAGGTGTGCGCTGTACACAGATTATGATTCTGGCTTACAGCGTAATTGCGATGATACTGGTATTTTTCTTTAGTAAATATCTGACATACCTTTTTATCAGCCATCAGAGACGAAAGTTATTGAAGTATCAGTGCTGTATTTCCATACAGTATTCTGGTGTTATCCATTCCTGGGAAGTATCTTCCTATATAGGAATACCCTGCAAGGACTTGGATATGGACTTGTGCCGATGCTCGGAGGAGTGTTTGAACTTGCGGCGAGATCTGCAATTGTAGTTCTTGTGGCAGGAAAAACAAGCTTTGCAGGAGTGTGTCTGTCAGATCCGGCAGCATGGATTTCTGCATTGATTCCACTGATCCCGTATTATATCTATGTGACACGGAAGTGGAAGAAACAAGGAAAGATAGTGATGTAAAAGTCACAAAGATGAATGCAAAATAATAAATGACGAAGAGAGCGGAGCAGTAAAAGTTCTGGCTCTCTTCGTTATTTTCCAGGTGTTCTTCAAAAAGGGGGATAACTGGTGCGCATTATTGTAGATATTGTAGGCGCAATAAGAGATATTCACATTTTTATAAACAAAAAAAGTAGAGTTATGAACAATAAACACATTGAAAATTAAGTAGAGCCAATGTATTCTAGAACTACTTCAATCTATGGAGTATCTGAATTCAGAATAAAAAACAATCAATTGCTTATTTCAAAGACACCGAATTCAAAAAACAAAAAGAAAACAAAAAGGAAAAAAGTGAGGATGTGCCTATGAAGAATAAATTACAAAATTATTTTCCGATGATACGTACGCAAGGAGAGGTATTGAGTGAACTTCGTGAAAATACGAAGCTATGGAAAACATTTTGTGAATGGGAAGGGAAATATCAACAGGAATATCTTGATATTTGTACAGGTGTAAAAGGAGTAAAATTATTGTATGACACTTATTTTAAAGCAGTTATGAATCCGGACACAAGACCTGAACGATTAAACGATTTTCTATCAGAAATCCTTGGGAAAAAAGTAAAAATATTAAAAGTATTGCCAAATGAATCTGCACAAATTGCAGCGGAAAGTTCATTGCTGATCATGGATATTGTTGTTCAGTTTGAAGATGGAAGTATAGCGAATGTTGAGGTTCAAAAAATTGGGTATTTATTTCCTGGACAAAGAAGCGCATGCTATTCGTCAGATTTATTATTACGACAGTATAAGAGAGTCAGGGCAGAACTTGGACAGGGATTCACATATAGAAAAATCCAGAAAGTATATACCATTGTCTTGTTCGAAAAAAGTAATTCGGATTTTTCTAACTTTTCAAAGGAAATATATATTCACCATTTTGAGCAGAAGAGTGATACAGGAGTGGAAATGAATTTACTGCAGGAATATACGTTTATTTGCCTTGACATTTTTGGTGACATCATTCAAAATGAAGACAGAAAAATAGAGAACAGACTGGAAGAATGGCTCGTATTTCTTAGTCAGGATGATCCGGATATGATTATTAAGTTATTGAATCAGAATGCAGATTTTCAGGAGATTTATGAGGAAGTCTATACCATCTGTCTGAATATGGAAAGGATGATGGAGATGTTTTCAAAAGAACTGGCAATATTAGACCGAAATACAGTAAAATTAATGATTGATGAGATGGAAGAAGAGGTTGTAGAAGCAAAAAGAAAAGCGGACGAAGCAGAAAGCCGAGCAAAACAGGCAGAACATCGAGAAAAGCAGGCAAGAGAAGAAGTAGATAACTTGAAAAAAGAATTGGAAAAAATGAAAAATATTTAAAAATGTAGGCAAAAAAACAGGCGCAGGGAATCAATTATGAAGCTCTGCGCCTGTCGCTTGTTAAGTTAAAATTATTCTGCGGCTTCTTCTTCCTCTTCATCTGAAGTAAGATCAGAAGCTTTTACGTGTACTTCTGTGATAGTAACTACTGTTGCATCAAGATCTGTCATAAGATCAACATCTTTGTCTTTGGCAATTGGAAGATCAGCAACACGAATTGTGTCCCCGATTTTCAGAGGTCCAACATCAACTTCGACTTTCTCTACCAATGCGGCAGGAAGAGCCTTGAAGGAAATCTCCTGAAGCATCTGCTGTGGTACTCCTGAAGACAGTTTCTCGAGGTTTACAAGGTGAATCTCTGCTACAGAGTGAACCTTCTCATTGCTTACCAGTGCCTGAAAATCTATTTCATCTACATAACCTTTCAAAGGATTGTAATCAACTTCCTTGATCAGAGCGTCATAAGTTTCGCCGGCAACTTCCAGCATAACCTGGCCACCTTTGCTCTCGACTTTCAGAAGTTTTTCTATTTCTGCTTTATCAAATTTCAGTGGAATAGAATCTTCCAGTTCACGACCGAACAGGTTTCCTGTTACGAATCCTTCGCGTCTTAATTTTTTTGCTTTGATTGACATGTCTCTTTTTTCAGCTTTTAAAGTATTCATTTATCTTTTCCTCCAAATTACTGAATTCGCTTAGCAGCCTTCAACTTGTCAAAATAATAAGTAGGTTTTGTTAAGTGTTCTTTTTCTTTGCTACAGTTACACTATAGCACCCGGTGTCAAGGGGAAGGGAAAAGCAGGGAGAATTGTAGGGTGAAAAATTGAGGTTTTGGAGGTTGAAAAAGGTATGATAAATGAAAAAATTAAGGTTGCAGACGAGAAAAATCTGAAAATTATTGTCAAAATGGCGAAAATGTATGAGAATAGAATATCTGTTTAGAAGAAATATAACGAAATTAAAAAAAGGAAACGAAATTTCAACGCTTCCTTGTTATGATTATTTATCAGAATCAATATTCTCAGTTGATACAAATTCTAAAATGTCTTCGATTTTACAATCCAGAGAAGTACATAATCTTGCAAGTACATTTAAGTCAACTAATTTGACTTGATTATTACAATACCGATTTAATTGTGTACGTTCCATTTGAGCAAGGTGAGCCAGTTTATTCTTACTGATTTCTTTTTCTGAAATAACATCTAACAGTTTGATTTTAACAAATCCATAATCTTGATCAATCATGCGAAATACCTTCCTTAAATTATGATTTATGTGAAACAGGGCGTGAAAATGTTGGGTAAATACAGAAATGTCTGTTTAATTTATAAAGACATCTTATAAATAGTGTAAATGAAATAGAGTGGAGAAATAAGATGTAAAAAATTATGTGTAATTAGCTACACGATTTTAAAAAAATATAGAAATAGCATACGAGGTGTAATATAATACCTGTAAGAGATTACACATATATAAATAAATTGAAAAAGATAAAACCAAAAGTAGTTTGCATCCGTCTATAAAGTGTAGTCAGTAAAATAAATAAAAACAAGGAAGTGAAAGGGTGCAATACGAGACATGGTTAAAAAAAAATTATCACTGCAATATCAGAAGAATATGAGTTGCCCAAAGAAGAGGCAGAAAACATTTTTAGAAAAATATTACACAGGATATTGCAAATAAAGAAAGAAGAGGAATAGAAAATGGGATTTTTTGATAATGTAAAAAACAGCTTTACAGAAACAAGTCAGGATTTGACAAAAAAAGCGAAGGATACAACAGAGATTTTTCGCCTTAATAATTTGAATAAAACAAAAGAGAAAGAAATCGAGAAAGTTATTTATCAAATCGGTTTGGCGTTTTATTCAAATAAAAAAGATGAATGTACTGCAATGTTCCCAGAACTTATGGCACAAGTAGAGGCATTACAGAAAGAGATTGCAGAAAATAAAGAAACAATAGAAAGATTATCAACAGAAGAAATCTGTCCGAATTGTGGCAAAAAATTAAGTGCAGGTGCGAAGTTCTGCATTTATTGTGGATCTTCCACAGAAGCAGCGAGTGTTTCAGTGAAAACATCCGGAAAGAAATGCTCTAATTGCGGTAGCCTGTTAGAAGAAGATGCAGCATTTTGTACAAGCTGTGGGACTCCAGTCCCAAAAGAAAATACGGCAGTGGAACCGAATGTAGAAGAGGAAAAAGTGGAAGAAATTTCAGAAGATAAAGAGTGCCAAACAAAAGAAGAAGTGCAGAAAAAAACCTGCATAAAATGTGGAACTGAAATTGAAGAGGGAGATGCGTTCTGTTTAAATTGTGGAGAACCTGTTAAATAAGGTGAGAAACAGGGGAATCAGAATTGGCAGGGCTGTCATTTGGACAATATTTTGAGTAGATGTGGGAAGGGATTTTCCCTTCCCTGTTTTTTGTATATTAGGAAAGTCCTTTCCTAATATACAAAAAACGCTCCGCTAAGGATGCGCACTGCGGCGTACAAGGTAGATGTCGCAAGCGACCGCCGCAGGCGCCAGAATGTGCCAAGGCACATTCTTTGCTCCAAAGAGATAAGGATAATAGAAATAAGCGCAGCTGTTAAAGGATTGTAACTGGAATATGTTTTAGGTGTGGAGTTGTAAAGTGGAAAGATTTTGTAGAAATTGTGGGGCAGAGTTAAAAATTAATGCGAAGTTCTGTCCAAAGTGTGGGTGTGAAATTATAGAAAGTTCACTTGTTAAAAGAATTAAAAATGGTGATACACAAGCATGGGAAGAACTTTATAAAAAGACCTATCCAAGAGCGTATGCAGTCGCAGTACAGACAATGAAAAACAGAGAGGATGCATTGGATGTCCTTCAGGAAGCGTACATTTCAGTATTTAAGAATATAGACTCTTTACAAGATGAGACCAAGTTAAACGCCTGGGTTAGTAAGATTGTAGGAAATCGCTGTATTGATTATCTGCGTAAATACAGAGGAAAAAATGAACCTACATTATTTGGAGAGATGATATCAGATGATTCAGATGTGGAGTTTGAAGATATTCTGGAAAATGATAATCAAGAATTTATACCAGAAGAATCTGTAGATTATGATGAAACAAAAAAGATTATGCAAGGTATTCTTGATCAGTTGCCAGATGAGCAAAGACTGTGCGTTCTTATGTATTATTATGATGAATTATCTGTGAAAGAGATTGCTGAAACTTTAGGATGCAGCACAGGAACTGTAAAAAGTCGACTTAACTATGCAAGGAAATATATAAAAAAAGAAGTTGAAAAACAGGAAAAGAAAGGAACAAAGCTTTACAGTATTGCACCAATTTCATTTCTTATATGGATGTTGCATAGTCAGGAGAATACAGTTCAGGCAAAAGCTGCAGAACCGTCAGTGTGGAAAGCAGTGCAAACAAAGGCAGGAATGCTAGAGCATGAAGCAGGAAAGAAAGCAGGAAAAGCTGTAGTGGGAAAAGCAGCGAAAACAGGGGCAAAAGGAATTACATCGAAGATTGCCGCTGGAGCAGTAGCTGTTTCGCTTGCAGGGACAGGTGTAGGAATTGGTTACATGAAGACACATTCAAAACCAGTAGGAGCTGTGGAATTTAATCATCATTACTATAAAGTTATTAGTGGTGAGTATACGTGGAGTGAAGCTGAAAAACAATGTGAAGAACAGGGAGGACACCTTGTAACAATTACATCTGAAGGAGAACAGAATTTTATAAATAGTTTAATTGATTCAGATAGTTGTGTTTGGATTGGTGGGAAAAGAAATACGAAAAATGTATGGGTATGGGTAACAGGAGAAGAATGGAAGTACGAAAACTGGGCACCAGGGGAACCCAACAATTCATCAAATATGATATCAAATGAAAATCGCGTTGTAATCTGGAATAACAGTGGACAATGGAATGATTTGAATGATAAGAACATTGAAGAACAAAATGGATTTGTATGTGAATGGGAATAAAGATGAAAATTACGGAGGAAGATTATGAAAAAAACAGTAAAGGGAGCAATAGGGGTTATTGCGGCAGCAGGACTCGTGGCTGGAGGATACTTTGGGTATGGTGTGTTAGGGACCAAAGCCGGGAAAGTAGTAAATGAGGTACAATCAAAAGTTAAACAGACAGTGAACAGTAAAGACAAAAAAGGTCAGAAAAATAATACAAAGAATATGAATTATTCGGGGTGGTATATCAATCGGATAAGTACATATTTACCATTTTATAAATCTAGTGATGAACTTACGGATGATGTACTACAAGAAATATATATATCTGCAATGGATTACTACTGTTCATATAGGAACCACATAGAAGATGACGGTACGGTTATAGGTATTGTGACCTCAGAGTATATGAATAACTATAGAGATAGGATGATTATATCAGATGATAGTCTTATTGAAAGATCAGATTCAAATAAGCAGTGGATTTTTAAAGGTGATACATTTGATGAACTTAATCAGATCTTAGATGTTGAATTTGATTTTTCTAAATTTGAATCAGATCACATTGTATATGATGGAGAAAAATTTGTTGTAACTTTTACAGGGGATAAAGATGATCAGCAAGAATCAGAGATAAAAGGAATTTATTCTGGTGAAGAAGCAGATACGCTTAATATTTTTCAGGATATAAGAGCAGATCAAGGAGAAGAGATTATAAAAAAACATATCGTGCTTGTTCCTGAGGATAATGAGTGGGGATATAAGATTAAGAGCGTCGAAAAAGGATATATAGAGTTTACGTTACCGATGGATAAAATAGGAAGTTGTGATGAGCAGGATGCAATAGCAGACATTCTTGAAAACTATCAGAGTGGAGAAAACAATCAGGAAGAGTGTGTTCAAAAACTAGCTGAAGGATGGAAATCTTTTACGAGAGGAAATTTTGAGTTACAAGATAAGTTAGCATTGAATGAATCAAAATACAATAGAGAGATTTTATATGAGTGGTGTGAAATAGCTGGAATATCAAGAAAAGAGAGCAAAGCCGTTGAAATAGATAATGATGAGGTCGCTTTGAATGCAGAGGAATACAAAATAAAAGAATTTGCAAATGGACCACATTATATTCCAGATGATAGACAAATAGAGAGTTACCACTTGCGAGTAGATACTGATAAGAAGGAAGCTATAAATTATTCATTAATTGTAAGTAAAGATGAAGATACAGGTGCAGTAGTATTAAAAAAACAAAACGTAGTATATGAACCAGAAAAGAATATATATGGATATCAAATTAAGTCAATTTCTACGGAAGAATGGAATGATGACTATTCTCAGGAACTTGAACAGATAGAGTTGACAACTTGGGAATTGGAAGAGCAGTGGAGTCATGCAGGTGCAAGAGAGCAGATAGAACTAAATCAAAAAATAAAAGAAATATGGACGGATGAATTCCAGAACATTGTGACAAGATTGAGTGAGAAATATCCGGATAAAAAAGATGAAATAGAACAGCTATCAGAAGAATTTTTGTCGGAAATAGAGGAAATGGATACAACTGTAGAAGATGAAAGTGACAGCGAAGCAATGTATGATGAAAAAGATACTATATTGTTAAATCAGAATCACCAGATACAAGCAAAATGTTATTACATGGTAGGAAATGGGTTGATGGGAGACCGTATTGATGAAATTGTAAGAACTTTTTAATAGAAATAAAACCGAATCACTTTTTATTACGTCATAGAAGTGTAACAAACAAAAGAAAAACATTATGGAGGAATGAAAAATGGCAAGATATTGTGCAAAATGTGGGGCAGAAGTAACAGAAGGGAGCAAATTCTGCAAAAGTTGCGGAACACCGGTTGGAGACACACAGCAGGGAACAACAAATCAGAAAGTACAGGCAAAGACAGTTTCAACAAATCGAAAGAGTGGAAAGAAAGCTCCGATGGTTATTGGAATTATCGCAGTTATTGTTGTTGTACTTGCAGGAGTAGGAATCAAGAATGCAGCAACAAGTGTTCCAGACTATGAAAAACCGTTGAAATATGAAATTGATGGTATAAATAAAAACAATACAAAAACATATAAAAAAGCTTTCTTGGATGGAGATGCTCCAACAGGAGATGAGTATCTTAAAGGGTATCTTAAAGAAATCAAGAAGATATCATATGAAGTAGAAAGTGTAGATAATATTTCCGTGATGGGACTTTTAGATACAATTGCAGTCAGGGGGATTCAGTCAAAAGATATTCAGGATGCAAAAACATTAGAAGTCAGTTTAAAAGCAAAAACAGAGGATGGAGAACATACAACCACTATAGAGTTTGATGTAATTAAGGTTGACGATCAATGGTATGCACTGGATGATATATTGTACTAAATAACTAAAGAGAAGGAATGAGAGAAATGGGGAAATTTTGTAAAAAGTGTGGGATGCCATTAAGAGATACAACGAAGTTCTGCCCGAGTTGTGGACAAAAGGTGGAAGAAGTAAATGAGAAAAAAACACTTGTTGAGAGAGTGAGAAATAACGATACAGAAGCGTGGGAAGAACTTTATAAAAAGACTTATCCAAAGGCATATACAGTTGCAATCCAGACGCTGAAAAATAAAGAGGATGCGTTAGATGTTCTTCAGGATGCATATGTTTCTGTATTCAAAAAGATTGATACTTTAAGAGATGAGTCCAAAT
>ENA-OQIO01001618-OQIO01001618.1-human-gut-metagenome-genome-assembly--contig:-NODE-1618-length-10873-cov-1.773311_pt1 | contig 10873 bp, 10 predicted proteins | sample MGYA00242573_ERZ504737 | MGnify/ENA primary metagenome ERZ504737 (study PRJEB26092, sample SAMD00036203) | human gut metagenome | host: Homo sapiens | study: EMG produced TPA metagenomics assembly of... | reverse complement strand
CAAATCCACTCCAGCCACTTGTGCTGCGATGCGGGGCAGGTAGACCGTATCCGAGCAATAGGCATACGCGCGGGGAGGGTCGGAGGGAGTGGTCAGTTCTGAGTTGGGAATCACCCTGCCGTCTTCCAGTGTGTAGTCCTCGCCGTTCTTGATGCGGTTCATCATGCAGATGGGAATGCCGTAGAAGTCAATCATGTCGCGCCGGATGTGGTTCGGTGTCGGCTTCTCGCGGAAGAGAAAACCGCAGGTGGGCAGACGATGACGCAGGGGAATGGTTTCCACGCTGACGGAACGGTCGTCGTAAATGACCGTACGTTCGCCGGGGTTGAAGGGGTGGAACACCACCTGATAGGGCATCCCCTTGCAGAAGAATTCCAGTTGAGGTTCCAGCAGGCGTTGCAGGTCGGCATGGGCATGAATGTGGAGGTCGGCGGTACGTTCCAGCATGCCGAAGGTAGAAATCAGTCCCATCAGGCCGAAGCAGTGGTCGCCGTGGAGGTGAGAAATGAAGATGTGGTTCAGCCGGCTGAACTTCAGTTTGGCGCGGCGGAGCTGCACCTGTGCCCCTTCGCCGCAGTCAATCATGAACAGCTTCTCGCGGATGTTAAGCACCTGCGAGGTCGCCTGATGGCGGGTAGTGGCAGGGCCGAACCGCATCCCAGGATGTGTATGTTGAATTTTTCCATTCTTATGATTCAAATTGGGTGTTTCGCATGTCACCCGTCTCGGCGTACGCTATATGCATCTTGAAGGCGTTGCGCAGCGACATCGGCGTGTGGCAGGACTTTCCTTCCGAAAGTTTCAGGTAGTCCACAGCAGTTGCTTGTAGTCCGGATGCGCGCAGTTTTCAATGATGCAGCGGGCACGTTGCGAAGGCGATTTGCCACGCAAGTCGGCCACGCCTTGTTCCGTCACGAGGATGCGTACGTCGTGTTCCGTACTGTCCACGTGGGATACTTGGGGCACGATGGACGAAATCAGTCCGTCCTTGGCCACCGACGGGGTGGTAAAGATAGACAAATATGCGTTTCTGGCAAAATCTCCCGAGCCTCCAATTCCATTCATAATTTTGCTGCCCGATACATGCGTGCTGTTCACGTTGCCGAAAATGTCCGCTTCAAGGGCCGTGTTTACCGCAATGATACCCAGACGGCGAATCATCTCCGGGTGGTTGGTGATTTCCTGCGGGCGCAGCAGGATGCGTTCTCGGAAGTCGTCGATGTGCTCGTACATCGTGTCCAGACGGTCTTCCGACAAGGTGAGCGAACTGCCGGCAGCAAAGCGGATACGGTCTTTCATCATCAGGTCAATGACGGAGTTCTGTATCACCTCCGTAAACATGGAGAAAGCCGGAAGGTTCGGGTCGTCGCCCAGTGCACCCAGTACCGCATTGGCAATGTTGCCCACACCCGACTGCAGGGGCAGGAACTCCTTGGGGATGGCCCCGTTCTTCCATTCGCGCAGTAGGAAGGCAGCCACGTTATGTCCGATTTGCAGGGTTGTTTCATTTTGCGGTGTAAAGGCCGCGATGTGGTCGCGGGCATTCGTGCGTACCACTCCCGTAATCTTTTTCGGGTCGATTTTCACGCTGATGTGTCCGGCGCGGTCGTTCACGTGATACACCGGAATCTCTGTCCGGTAAGGCGGGTTGGCCGGAATATAGATGTCGTGCATGCCGGTAAGTTTTCCCGTATGCGCCTCATTCAGCTCGATGATAACCCGTTCGGCCACCTGGAGTAGGGTAGGCGAGATACCTACGGAAGTGCTCAGGATGATTTCTCCGTCGTCCGTCAGGTCGGAAGCTTCTACGATGGCTACGTGGATTTTCCCCAGAAAACCGTAACGCACGTCCTGTCCGATTTGCGACAGGTGGAGGTCAAAGTACTGCACCTCGTGCTGGTTGATGGATTCGCGCATGTCCTTATTCGACTGGAAAGGCGTACGGAACGATACGGCGTGCGCCTTGACCAGCGCGCTGTCCACCTGACAGCCCGTGGCACCGCCCGTGATAAGGCCTACCTTAAATTCTTTCCCCTGTGCATGCTGTGCTTCTGCGTAGGCAGCCAGTGCTTCCGGCACGGCTTTCGGTGTACCTACCGATGAAAACCGCCGATGCCGACGGTATCCCCATGATGAATGGTGGCAGCGGCTTCTGCTGCCGTAATAAATGCGTATGTCATTGTTGTAACTGCTGTTCTTTTGTTAGGTAATAGTGGAGCAAAATTAGAATTTGTAATTCAGATAATCAATATTTATGACATTTTTTTCTGCATAAATGCTGCAAAAAGGCCCTTTTATGCGTAAGTTAATCGAATATTTATACTGTTTGGGATAAAAACTGCGCAAAAAGACTCTTCGAAACACAATTCCTTTTATTTTTGTGAGGATTTACCACGAAAACGTGATAGAAAGAATATAATAACTAACTAAAATTGCTTTTACAGTGAATATGTTGAGAAAACTCAGGCTCACGCTGGGGATGCTGTGCCTGGTATTCGTGACGCTGTTGTTCGTCGATTTCACGGGCGTGCTTCATGCATGGCTCGGCTGGATGGCGAAGATTCAGTTCCTTCCGGCTCTGTTGGCGCTGAACGCCGGAGTAATCGTGTGTTTGATATTGCTCACGCTGGTAGCGGGCAGGGTGTACTGTTCGGTCATTTGTCCGTTGGGCGTGTTTCAGGACGTGGTGGCCGTCTGGGCCGGGGGCGCAAGAAGATGCCCTACACGTATTCCAAGCCGAAAAGCTGGCTGCGCTACGGTGTGCTGGCAGTGTTCGTGCTGGCGATGCTGTTGGGTGTGCATGCCCTGGTAGCCTTGCTCGACCCGTATGCCGTGTACGGCCGTGCGGCACACAGCTTCCTGCAACCTTTGTGGATGTGGGGAAACAACCTGCTGGCTTCTATGGCCGAACGCATGGACAGCTATGCCTTCTATTCGGTGGATGTCTGGCTCAAGAGTCTGCCGGTGCTGATAGTGGCAGCGGTCATGCTGGTACTGGTAGTGGTACTGGCGGCACGCAACGGACGTACCTATTGTAATACCATCTGTCCGGTGGGCACCGTGCTGGGATTCTTCTCCCGCTTTGCCTTGTTCCGCATCACGATTGACAAGGAGAAATGCAACGGCTGTACGCTTTGCGCCCGCAATTGCAAGGCCGCCTGCATCGATGTGAAGAACCATGCGATAGACGGCAGCCGCTGTGTGGCTTGCATGGACTGTCTGGACAAATGCCATAAGGGAGCCATCGGCTATCGGTTTGCCTACGGAAAGAAAGCCGAAAAGGCAGAAACCCCGGCACCGGAAATAGCCGACCGTACCGCCGGACGACGCGAGTTCCTGGCCGGTTCCTTGCTGCTGGCCGGTTCGGTGCTGAAAGCACAGGTAGCCAAGAAGGCCGAAGCCATCAAGATGGACGGCGGACTGGCCGACATCGTGGACAAGAAAGAGCCGGTACGCCAAACTCCGATTGTGCCTCCGGGCGCACGCGGACTCCGCCATCTGCAGTCGCATTGTACGGCCTGCCAGCTTTGCGTGTCGGCTTGTCCGAACGAAGTGATCCATCCTTCTCATTCGCTGGATACTTTCATGCAGCCTTACATGTCGTACGAACGCGGCTACTGCCGTCCGGAGTGTACGCGCTGTTCCGAGGTATGTCCCGCCGGAGCCATCCTGAAAATTGACAAGGCAGAGAAGTCTTCTATCCAGATAGGCCATGCCGTGTGGGTAAAAGATTTGTGTATTCCGCTTACCGACAAGCAGGAGTGCGGCAACTGCGCCCGCCATTGTCCGGTGAACGCCATCACCATGGTCCCGTCCGACCCGTCGAACCCCGATTCACTGAAGATTCCGGCAATGAACGAAGCACGCTGCATCGGTTGCGGAGCCTGCGAGAACCTGTGTCCGGCCCGTCCGCTGAGTGCCATCTACGTGGAAGGCCATGAACGCCATCGTGTACTTTAATCGGATTGTCTTACCTTTATATATAGAAAGAGAATGGACGAGAAAAAACAGATGAATCGAAGAGATTTCCTTAAAATAGTCGGCATCAGTACGGTGGGAGCCACAGCGGCTTTCTACGGTTGTACGCCCGACAAGAAAAAAGCCGGCGAAAGCGCTAAGGAAGTGCCCGTCGGCAAGATGACCTACCGCCAGTTCCCTCCCAACGAGGATAAGGTGTCGCTGCTAGGCTATGGCTGCATGCGCTGGCCTACACTTCCGGCACCGGGAGGCGACGGCAATGTCATCGACCAGGAAGAAGTGAACCGGCTGGTGGATTACGCCATCGAACATGGCGTGAACTATTTCGACACGGCTCCGGTCTATGTGCAGGGCTGGTCGGAAAAGTCGACGGGTATCGCCTTGAAGCGTCATCCGCGCGACAAGTTCTTCGTGGCCACTAAAATGTCGAATTTCTCCAATTCCGACTATGATTCGGAGTAAAGATGTACCACAACTCGCTGAAGAACCTGCAGGTGGACTACATCGACTATTACCTGCTGCACATGCTGGGTGCTCCCGGAAAAAGCGGCTTGCAGGGCCGTTTCCTTGACAACGGTCTGCTCGACTTCCTGCTCAAGGAGCGCGAAGCCGGACGTATCCGCCACTTGGGATGGTCGTTCCACGGCACAAAAGAGGAATTCGACCGGGCACTGGCCATGCACGACCAGGTGCACTGGGACTTCGTGCAGATTCAGTTGAACTATTCCGACTGGCAGCACGCATCGGGACGTAACGTGAATGCCGACTACCTGTACGAGCAGGTGAGCAGCAAGAACATTCCGGTAGTGGTGATGGAGCCGCTGTTGGGCGGACGCCTGTCGAACATCCCCGACCACATCTTCAGCCGCCTGAAAGAACGCAATCCTGAAGGCAGTGTGGCATCGTGGGCCTTCCGTTTTGCCGGTACACCGGAAAAGGTGCTCACCGTACTCAGTGGCATGACTTACATGGAGCATCTGCAAGACAACCTCCGCACGTATTCTCCGCTGGTGCCGCTTACCGACGAGGAAAACCAGTTCCTGCTCGATACGGCCGACCTGATGCAGAAATATCCCACCGTGCCCTGCAACGACTGTAAATACTGCATGCCCTGTCCGTATGGCATCGACATCCCCGGCGTGCTGGTACATTACAACAAGTGCGTGAACGAGGGCAACATGCCGAAAGACCGCATGGACGAGAATTACGTGAAGGCCCGCCGTGCCTTTCTGGTGGGTTACGACCGCAGCGTGCCGAGACTCCGTCAGGCCAGTCACTGTATTGGTTGCGGACAGTGTAATCCGCACTGTCCGCAGTCCATCGACATTCCGAAAGAGCTTCACCGCATTGATGCCTACGTGGAACAACTGAAACAGGAAACACTGTGATGGACGAACTGATACGCTTGCTGAACGAAGGAAACTATTCCTGCGTGGTGCGTCAGGGCGAAGAGACCCGCACGTTCTCGCGTCGGGGCGTAGCTGATCTGTACGACTTGTATGCCACAGACCGCGCCCTCCTGAAAGGAGCCTGGCTGGCCGATAAAGTCATCGGAAAGGGAGCGGCAGCCCTGATGGTATTGGGCGGCGTGTCCCGCGTATGGACCCGGGTAGTTAGCACCCCTGCACTCGCTTTGCTCCAGAAGGGAGGGGTAGAGGTGGCGTATGCCGAAGAAGTGCCCTGCATCATCAACCGCACCCGTACAGGACGGTGTCCGCTGGAAACCCTTTGCGACGTGTCGGACAATCCCGTGGAACTCTATCCCGTGATTGAAGACTTTGTACGCCGTATGCGGGAAGCCGGAGAAAAAGAAAAAACAATCTCAGAAAAATAACGAATACACATGGAAACAACCGTAAAACTTTACACATTGGGATACAGTCGCGTGAAGACCTATGTCACCGCCCTGCTGTTTGTGGCCGGAAACATTGTCCTGCCCCAGCTTTTCCACCTGGTGCCGCAGGGAGGAGTCACCTGGCTGCCCATTTATTTCTTCACACTGGTAGGAGCCTATAAATACGGCTGGAAGGCCGGACTGCTGACGGCCGTACTCTCGCCGTTGCTCAACTCATGGTGGTTCGGCATGCCTGCACCTGCCGTGCTGCCTGCCATCCTGCTGAAATCCGTGCTGTTGGCTGTGGGCGCCGGTCTGGTGGCCGCCCGCTTTCAGAAAGTCACCTTGCCGTTGCTGCTGGCCGTGGTGCTGTTCTATCAGCTGGCTGGTACGCTGGGTGAGTGGGCACTTTCCGGCAGCTTGTTCACCGCCTTGCAGGATTTCCGCATCGGTATTCCCGGAATGCTCTTGCAGGTAGTGGGAGGATACTGGGTTATCCGTAAAATTTAAGAAAATGTAATTAGTTGATTTTCAGAGGTGTAAAAATCCTCTGAAAAACGCCTTTGTGTTTGGACTAAAACGCCCTTACGTTTAAGATGAAACGCCCTTGCGTTTTACTTAAAACGTACTTGCGTTTGGGTTGAAACGCAAAGGCGTTTTGTTTTGGATGTACTTGGGCTTTGGAGGTGTACTGAATTTGGTTGTACGTTTTCAATAAAAAGGATGATTGTTGCAGGGCTTTTGAGAAAGTTTTCTAATTTTGCATATTACGTAACTATCTGAATCAGGATGACGGATAGAAGCGTATACGCAGTACAGCCTTAATTGGAAATGTACAGAAAACCGGTAGAGAAAGTGCTTGTTTATGGTAAAGCGGAATTTAAGATAGAATATGATAGAGCAGGTTTTGATTGAGAATTACAAGTCCATTAAAGACTTGTCGCTGCCTTTGAATCGACTGAATGTGTTAATCGGTTCAAACGGAGCTGGAAAAGTAATTTCATTTCATTCTTTGAATTGACCAAGGCAATATATGAGCAACGCTTGGCAGTTATACCTTGTCTAAAGGGGGGATTGATAACTTGCTGCGTCAGGGAAGAAAAGTATCGCCGTCTATCCAGGGATTGATTGATTTTGACAATACAAATGCTTTTTTCTTTGAGATTAAACCATCACAATCGAACAAAGGCTATATTGAAAAAACGGGAGATTTTTTTAATAACTGTCATAAGCCGGGAAAGGATTACTCACAGTGGAATAGAACGATTTGGGATTCTGCCGTAGAAGAATCCTCTTTGAAGGATAATAAAAGATGGAGGGCTGCTTACTTGAGAAAATATTTAGGTAGCTTTACAGTCTATCATTTTCACGATACCAGTGCCACTTCTCCCATGCGTGGGGATTGTCCGATTAACGACAACGAATATTTGCGTGATAACGGCTCCAACCTTGCCGCTTACCTGTATTCATTGATGCTGAACGATGAAAAGACATTCCGCTTGATAGAGGGTGTGATACGTTCCATTGCTCCTTATTTCAAGGGCTTCAAGCTCCGTCCGGATGCCAACAATAAGGAAAGAATTCGTCTGGAATGGGAGGAGAGGGATACAGATATGTACCTCGATGGTTATAGCTTTTCGGACGGTACTTTGCGTTTCATAGCCCTTACAACCTTACTGTTGCAGTCCAAGATGCCGGAAGTGATAATTATTGATGAACCTGAATTGGGTTTGCATCCGGCCGCTATCAATAAACTGGCCCAACTTGTCAAGCAGGCTTCGCTCAAAAGCCAGATTATTTTGTCTACTCAGTCCACCAATCTGGTCAATTGCTTTGAGGTGGAAGACATTATTGTGGTGGACAGGCAGACAACCAATCGGTTTTTCGTCATCTGGAGCGGGAAGAGCTGGAAAAATGGATGGACGATTACGAATTGTCTCTCAGTGATTTGTGGGAGAAAAACATGATAGGAGGGCAGTTATGAAACGTGTGTATATTGTCGTCGAAGGGCAGACGGAGCAAGAGTTTGTCAACTCGGTCATTTCTCCCTATTTGCAAGAATTTGGTATATTGAGCGTTACGCCTGTCTTGGTTCGGACAAGCAGGACAGGTCGGGGAGGAATGGTGAGCTACTCACATTTGGCAAACACGATCAAGCCTCTTTTGATGTCCCCAAAAAACGATTATATCGTAACTACCTTTATTGACTTTTTCAGACTTCCCCACGACATGCCCCATTATGAGGACTGCATGAAGAAGCCGGACAAAATAGAGCAAATACAGTCGTTGGAAGCGGCAATCAATGAGGCTATAGACGACCGTCGTTTTTTCTCTTACATACAGCTGCACGAATTGAGGCTCTGCTGTTTTCCAGTAACAAAGGTTTTGAGTACTATTTTTCGGAAGACTCGCAGCAAAGACAGCTTCCATCATTTCATCCTACGACAATCCCGAAGATATCAATACCTCTCCTGAAGGGGCTCCCTCCAAAAGATTGCTGGCTATAAAGTCTGGCTACAACAAAGTGCTGGAAGGAAACCTGATAGCATTGGAAATCGGGATAAAATCCATTTTGGAGAAATGTCCGCGGTTTGCGGAATGGATAAAGACAATCATTGAAAAATCTGAATAGCAAGTTCATTTTTCTGTTTGTCACTTTTTATTCGTACATTTGCGAAGCATAACCCAAATACAATAACCATGAAATTTATTGGAATTATTCCTGCAAGATATGCATCTACACGCTTCCCCGCCAAACCATTGGCACTACTGGGAGGCAAACCCGTGATACAAAGAGTTTATGAACAAGTGGCTGGTGTGCTGGACGAAGCTTACGTGGCTACCGACGACGAACGCATCGAAGCGGCTGTAAAGGCCTTCGGTGGAAAGGTGGTAATGACATCTGTCGACCATAAGAGCGGTACCGACCGTTGCTACGAGGCTTACTGCAAGGTGGGCAGCGGCTATGACGTGGTGGTGAACATTCAGGGTGACGAACCGTTCATCCAGCGTTCGCAGCTGGAAGCGTGAAGGCTTGCTTTGACGATGCGTCAACACAGATTGCCACACTTGTGAAACCGTTTACGCCTGCCGACGGATTTGATGCGCTGGAAAATGTGAACTCGCCCAAGGTGGTGGTGAGCAAGGAGATGAAGGCGCTCTACTTCAGCCGTTCCATCATTCCTTACCAGCGTAACCGCGACAAGAAGGAGTGGCTGGCCGGACATACGTATTACAAACATATCGGACTTTATGCCTACCGTGCTCCGGTGTTGAAGGAGATTACATCCCTTCCGCAGTCGTCGCTCGAACTGGCCGAATCGCTGGAGCAGTTGCGCTGGCTGGAGAACGGCTATTCCATCAAGGTGGGCATCAGCGAAGTGGAGACCATTGGTATTGACACACCGCAGGATCTGGCACGGGCCGAAGAGTTTCTGCGCAATCAGCAGGAGGCATTATGACGCAGCTCGACCGTAGTGTGGCGCCTGCCATCCGTCAGCTGGAGCATTTCTCCATCTTGCAGCCGGAGTTGCATCGTATGAAGAACGGCATGCCGCTGTATGTGCTTTCGGCCGGGAACGAGGACGTGATTCGTTTCGACCTGTTGGTGCGGAGCGGACAGCTCGACCAGTCGCAGCCGCTTCAGGCCGTGTTTACCAACCGTATGCTGCGTGAGGGAACGGTGCGCATGACGTCGGGCGAGATTGCCGAACGGCTGGATTATTACGGGGCGTGGCTCGACCTGTCTTCTTCTGTGAACTGTGGATTTGTGACACTGTATACACTGACGAAACACCTTGACCGCACCATGGAGATTGTGGCCGGACTGGTGAAGGAGTCTGTGTTTCCGGAAGAGCAGTTCCGCATTATCTGCGACATCAACCGCCAGCAGTTCCTGGTGAACAACCAGCGGGTGGACGTACTAGCTCGCAAGCAGCTGAACCGTTCGCTTTTCGGTACTTCGCATCCGTTGGGACGCTATGCCGAACTGGAGGATTATGAACGCATTCAGGTGGAGGCGCTGAAGGATTTCTATCACCGCCATTATCACTCGGGCAACTGCTCCATGTACGTGTCGGGTAAGGTGACGCCCGAGGTGGTGCGCTGCATTGAACGTCACTGGGGAGAAGCGCCCTGGGGAAGTTGTACGGCAGAGAAGGTGGAACGCACGTGGGACATCGTGAAGGATGCCCGTAAACGGGTTCACGTGGAGAAGGAGGATGCCTTGCAGAGTTCGCTCCGTATGGGTGGTTTCTCGCTCGACCGCAAGCATCCTGATTACCTGAAACTGCGTGTGCTGGTTACGCTGTTCGGAGGATATTTCGGCAGTCGTCTGATGTCGAACATCCGTGAGGATAAGGGATATACTTACGGCATCGGGGCTGGACTGGTATCTTATCCGGGCACGAGTCTGCTGGTGGTGAGTACGGAAGCGGCCAATGAATACATGGAGTCTGTCATCACGGAAGTGTATCATGAAATGGACCGTTTGCGTCAGGACAAGGTGCCGGTAGAAGAACTGGAGATGGTGCGCAACTATATGTTGGGTGATATGTGCCGTTCGTACGAGGGGCATTCTCGCTCTCGGATGCCTGGATATTCATCGAAACGGCCGGATTGAAGCCTGACTTTTTTGATGCGTCGCTGGCTGCTATCCGTGAGGTGACGTCCGATGAACTGCTTTCGCTGGCTCAGCGCTATTTCTGCAAAGAAAACTTAATAGAGGTAGTGGCAGGTAAAAAAGTATAAACCTTCCGGCTCGTGCAAAAGTAAAAAGACTATTTTTGAGCGGAATTAAAAAAGAGACTAAGAACGTGAGAAAGAACAAACATACATTATTTTTATTTGCCCTGCTGGCATTCAGCTCGGTATCGGCTTCGGCCCAGTTGTCATTGGGATACTACCAGTTTAAGGATGGTTCGGAATATACCGGCGAACTGAAAGGACGCCGCCCGAACGGAAAGGGAAAGACGGTGTTCCGCAATGGTGACGTGTACGAAGGTGAATATGTGAAGGGTAAACGCCAGGGTGAAGGTACCTACACTTTCAGCGACGGAGAAA
>ENA-OQIO01001617-OQIO01001617.1-human-gut-metagenome-genome-assembly--contig:-NODE-1617-length-10875-cov-2.116766_pt1 | contig 10875 bp, 14 predicted proteins | sample MGYA00242573_ERZ504737 | MGnify/ENA primary metagenome ERZ504737 (study PRJEB26092, sample SAMD00036203) | human gut metagenome | host: Homo sapiens | study: EMG produced TPA metagenomics assembly of... | reverse complement strand
TTTTTGCAATCCACGTACCGAATGTGGTTTTACCGCAGCCCATAAATCCTATCAATATAATATTGTTCCAACATTTTTCTTAACTTTCTTATTCTGAATTTTCTGTTTTAACCTTTTAGTATAACCTGCCGTTTCCGGCTGGCTGGCTTTCTATCCCAGCTTCTTCTGTATATTTTCATATACTTTCCGGATATTTTCTTTACTTACTTTTATATCATTCCAAAGTTCAAATGCACTGACTCCCTGATATAACAGCATTTTCAAGCCGTTGTAAGCAGGCTTGCCCTGTGCCTTCATCAGCTTCATAAATTTTGTTTCTGCCGGATTATAGATAATGTCCACACCTACAGCCGCTCTCTTATAAAAATCCTCATCCTCTATGACTGCATTATCACAATTTGGATATAAACCGACACTGGTTGTCTGAATCACCACATAATTTTCCCCGGTCAGCTTTCCGTAATCCGAAAGCTTCATGGCATATGCCGCCTTTGACTGCAAATGGCGGTTTACATCCTCTGCAATCACTGCCGCTTTTTCTTCCGTGCGGTTTAAAATGACAACTTCTTTTGCACCTTTGCTGACACATAAAAAGGCAATAGCTCTTGCCGCGCCGCCTGCACCGAGTAAAATCACAGGACTGTCCTTTAACTCAACCTGTTCTTCTTCCAGTTCGCGCTCCAGTCCTAAAATATCTGTATTATAGCCTTTATAGCCGTGTTCCGTGCGCACCAGCGTATTGACCGCACCAATCGCTTCTGCCAGCGGGTCGACACTTTCCAGCGTTCCAATGACTTCCTGTTTATGCGGCACGGTTACATTTAATCCTAAAATGTCTAATGCGTAGGCGCCTTTCACAGCAGTATCAACCGCACCCTTTTCCACCTTAAATGTCGTGTAAACCATGTCTATTCCGCACAAATCTGCCAGCGTATTGTGAATGACCGGTGAAATAGAATGTCCTACCGGGTTGCCAATCAGTCCGCATACTCTTGTTGTTCCTTTAATTTCTCCCATATCTTTTCCTTTCTTGCTTCTTATAAAAATGCAGGACAATTTTTTCCAGATACCGCTTTAATACAATCTGAATCTCCTCATGCTTATCAATCGGCTTGACAAGAATTGTCATCATGCCTGCGCGGTTTGCCCCCCAGACATCCGTGAACAACTGGTCACCGACAAAAAATGTCGTATTGACATCTGTCTTCATACATTCCATAGCTTTAATATAATTCTTTGGGGACGGTTTTTTCGCATCACTGACATATTTTGAATGAACCGCCTCTGCCAGCGGTCTGACACGCGGCTCTTTATTATTGGAAATGATACAGGTATCGTATCCTGTCTTTCTTAACCGTTCAAACAGCGCTATCGCCCGCTCCGTGACCGGTGCGCCGTGTTCTACAAGGGTATTGTCCACATCAAAAACAATCCCCCTGTATCCTTTTTTATAAAGTTCCTCATACGGAATCTCATATGCTGAATCCACGTAGTCATCGGGATAAAATCTTTTTAACACAAAAATCTCCATTCCTAAAATAATCTGTTTTATTTTAAAATCTTCTGAATCTCCGCCATAAAGGTATTGACATCTTTAAATTCACGATAAACGGAAGCAAAGCGTACATACGCCACCTCGTCCAAATCTTTTAATTTCTCCATAACGATTTCTCCAATCACCTTGGCAGGAATTTCTTTTTCTCCCATATTATAAATCTGCGTTTCAATTTCATCAACCATTGCATTAATCCGGGTCAGCGACACCGGACGCTTATGACAGGAACGCACAATACCGGCTGTCAGTTTTTCCCTGTCGTAAGGTTCTCTGTTGTTATCTTTTTTTATCACTATTAACGGCATGGATTCCACTTTTTCATAGGTCGTAAAACGCTTGCCACAGGCATCACACTGGCGGCGTCTGCGGATAGCGCTGTCATCTGTCGGCCTGGAATCTATAACCTTTTGTATTATCTTTACCACAAAACGGACATTTCAAAACCGTTACCTCCAAACATAAAAATATACATTTATTTTAATGAAATATCTGTCTGCGGTCAATACAAAATTGGATATTCTTAGCAGTATAAATGAATGCCAGCAGGCAATCCTTAATGATGAAATACATTTTTTAAGGAGGACTAACGTGGCTGGTTATAAAGTTGAAATCTGCGGTGTAAATACCGCTGCTCTCCCACTCTTAAAAACGGAGGAAAAAGAATTGCTGTTAAAAAAAATCAAAAATGGGGATACACAGGCACGCGAGCGTTTTATTAACGGAAATCTGCGCCTTGTTTTAAGCATTGTCCAGCGTTTTTCACAAAGCAGTGAAAATATTGACGATTTATTCCAGATTGGCTGTGTCGGCATGATTAAAGCAATTGATAATTTTGATATTTCACAGGGCGTACAATTCTCAACCTACGCCGTTCCCATGATTATTGGGGAAATTAAACGGTACCTGCGGGACAGCAATCCAATCCGTGTCAGCCGTTCTCTGCGTGACACTGCATATAAAGCCATTTACACGAAAGAAGCCCTTACCAGACAACATCAGAAAGAACCGACCGTAACAGAAATTGCCGATGAAATCGGCGTATCCAAAGAAGATATTGTTCTCGCCATGGAAGCTATCCAGTCGCCGGTTTCCTTATATGAACCGGTCTACTCCGAGGGTGGCGACACGCTTTATATTATGGATCAGGTCAGTGACAAAAAAAACAAAGAAGAAAACTGGGTACAGCATATCGCCCTGCATGAAGCTATGGAACACCTCGATACGCGCGAACGCCGCATTATCAACATGCGCTTTTTTGAGTGTAAAACCCAGATGGAAACCGCAGAAGAAATCGGTATTTCACAGGCACAGGTCAGCCGCCTTGAAAAAAACGCACTCAAATCCATGAAAAAATACCTCTCATAGTTTTAAGGATTTTTCACTTATTTTTGCATATAATAACACAGAGCTTTTAGGCGGAGTTTTTATGCGAATCTGTGAACTGCATAACAAGCAGGTTATCAATACCTGTGACTGCAAAATTTTAGGCTGTGTGGCAGACGTTGAATTCAATGAATGTACAGGCTGCATTCAATCGCTGATTGTTCCCGGTCCCGGAAAACTGTTCTGCCTTTTCGGGCGGGAAATCGAATATGTCATTCCGTTTTCCTGTGTGCGCTGTATCGGTCCGGATGCCGTTCTGGTAGAAGTAAATGTCGAAAAAATCATAAATAAATGCACATAAACATTGAAAACATTTTCTCTATGCCTTAAAATATATGATATCAGGGCTGCAAAGTATTTCACCCACATGAGCTTGCTCATAGGTGGGTGAAATACCTTGCAACCCACCCCAATATGAGCATAAAAGTGGGATGACAGTCCCACGATATGCGAATATTGGGTAGGATTGTGAGAGTGCGCAGCACGGAACAATCCGTAGATATCAGAGTTGGAAACTTTGGATTCCAACATCAAATATAGGTATATTTTGTATTGCCAGCCGGCAGACATAAGCTGATGCTTGCCGGCTGGAGAATTGGAGAAGGTTATGAGTGATAAATATGTTGCATATGCCGGAAGCTATACGCATGAATCCAGCAAAGGAATCCATATTTACGATATGGATGTAGAAAAGGGAAGAATTACGGAGCGAAAGGAAGTCCAGATCGACAATCCTTCTTATCTGGTATTATCCCACAGCGGAAAATTTTTATATTCTATCTGTGACCGCGGTGTTGCCGCTTACAAAATCGAAGCAGACGGTGATTTAACTTTAATCAATGTTCATACCATTAATGGTATGCGCGGGTGCCATCTGACTTTAAATAAACAGGATACATTTTTAATCGTTTCCGGCTACCACGATGGAAAAATCACCGTATTACATATCAATGAAGACGGCTCTGTCGGTAAAATTGCCGATGAAGTTTTTCATAAAGGTATCGGCAGTGTTGCCGAACGCAATTTCCGTCCGCATGTAAGCAGTTCTGTCTTTACCCCGGACGAAGAACTTTTATGTGTGTGTGATTTGGGCATTGACCAGATTAAAATTTATGAATTTAACCATACAACCGGTAAATTAAAGCTGTACGACATTATCCGTTCCCAGTTAGAATCTGCACCGCGTCAGATGACTTTCAGCCCGGACGGCAGATTTGCCTATGTCGTATGTGAATTAAAAAATTATATTAATGTATATTCTTACCACAATTCGGGCGAAAAAGGCCGTTTTGAATTTGTACAGAACATTTTCACCCTGCGCAAGAGCCACAAATCCAACAGCGCCGCCGCCAATCTGATTTTTTCAAATGACGGTAACAACTGTATCTGCTCAAATGCAGGCGATAATACTGTAACCATTTACAAGGTTAACAAGGAAACAGGGGAACTCTATACCCTCTCCTCTCTGCCTGTAAGCGGTGATTATCCAAAGTATATCAGCATGTTCCCGGATAATAAGCATATTTTGTCCATGAATAATGAAGGAAATTCTATTACAATTTTTACCATTCATTTTGACAAGGGACTGATTGTCATGAACGGACCGGAATTAAAGATTTCCAGACCAAATAATTTAGTAATAAAGAAACTTTCATAAATTCGTTTCTGATTCTGACAGAGCAGAAAAAGCGGCAGTCTGAAATATCCGAATGGCTCATTTCAGACTGCCGCTTTTATTCATTTAGTATTTTACATCTTTGTAATCTTTTATCTGCACTTTTAGTCTGCACGGCTGTACTTTTCGGACTGGACTTTAATCAGTTCTGCATCATCAAAGTAATTGATTTTCATTGCCGCTTTGACCTCATTTAAAGTCTGCTGTGCTTCTGCGAAAGCCACCTTTGTACCTTCCTGTAAGATATGATATACCTCCGGAATGTCTTTTTCGTACTCATGTCTTCTCTGACGGATTGGTTCTAACTGCTTCTGAAGCACGTTGTTTAAGAATTTCTTTACCTTGACATCGCCTAAGCCACCGCGCTGGTAATGCTCTTTGAGTTCATCCAGATTCTTATAATCCGGTAAAAATTCTTTGAAATCTTCTTCCGTACTGAACGCATCCAGATAAGTAAATACGCAGTTGCCTTCAATCTTACCCGGATCTTCCACGCGGATATGATCAGGGTCTGTATACATACTCATAACTTTTTTCTTTACATCTTCCGGTGTATCTGAAAGGTAAATGCAGTTGCCGAGGGACTTACTCATCTTGGCTTTGCCGTCTGTACCCGGAAGCCTGAAACATGCCTTGTTGTCCGGCAGAAGAATCTGCGGCTCAATTAAGGTTTCGCCGTATACTGCGTTAAACTTTCTGACGATTTCCCTTGCCTGTTCAAGCATTGGTTCCTGATCCTCGCCTACCGGCACTGTTGTTGCTTTAAATGCCGTAATATCTGCCGTCTGGCTGATTGGATAGGTAAAAAAGCCCACCGGAATGCTGGCTTCAAAATTTCTCATCTGGATTTCTGACTTTACAGTCGGATTTCTCTGTAATCTGGATACAGTTACCAGATTCATATAGTAAAATGTTAATTCTGTAAGCTGTGAAATCTGTGACTGGATAAAGATATTGGTCTTTGCCGGGTCGATGCCTACGGATAAATAGTCTAATGCAACTTCGATAATATTCTGACGAACCTTTTCCGGATTGTCCGCATTATCAGTTAATGCCTGTGCATCTGCTATCATGATAAAGATTTTATCAAACTCTCCTGAGTTTTGTAATTCTACTCGTCTTTTTAATGAACCTACATAATGTCCTAAATGAAGTCTTCCTGTCGGTCTGTCTCCTGTAAGGATTATTTTAGACATTTTTTTATTTCCTCCCTGTTGAACGTGTGATGGTGTGAGCTGTGTGATTGATTAGGGCGCCTTGGTGTCTGTTCCCGCAAACGTTGTGAACTAAAGTTCACTTGTTTGCTTGTGGTGATGCCCCCACTATGCTTTGGCTTTTTTGTGGCACTCCCCGCAAACTTTGCGGACTATTCGTCCGCTCGTTTGCTTGAGGTTGGCGCTGTGCCATTCGTAATCTTTCAGATTACTCATGACGGGCGTCGCCCTATAAAACAATTATAAAAGTCTTCTGTGAGCAAGCTCCCACAGACTTTTTTTATAATTCGTTTTGCACAGCTCACTGCTATTTCACATTTTACCATATTATTTTACAAATAACAATTGAGAATTGCAGGATTTCGTAGTAGAATAGTGAACAGTAGATTACAAGGAGGAATATCATGAAACATTTACTTAGTCCGCTTGATTTAAGCGTAGATGAAACTGAAGATTTACTAAACCTCGCAAGCCGCATTGCAAAGGATCCTGAAAAGTTCAGCCATTGCTGTGACGGTAAAAAACTTGCCACTTTATTTTATGAACCGAGTACTAGAACCCGCCTTAGTTTTGAGGCAGCCATGATTAATCTTGGTGGTTCTGTTCTCGGCTTTTCTTCTGCCGATTCCAGCTCTGCTTCTAAAGGTGAAAGCGTTTCTGATACGATTCGGGTTATTTCATGTTATGCAGATATCTGCGCTATGCGCCATCCAAAGGAAGGTGCTCCTATGGTTGCCGCTGAGAAATCCGGGATTCCGGTGATTAACGCAGGGGATGGCGGTCATCAACATCCAACCCAGACTTTGACGGATTTGATGACAATTCGCGAACTACGTGGTTCTTTGGATAATTTTACGATTGGTCTGTGCGGCGATCTGAAGTTTGGGCGTACGGTTCATTCCCTGATCCGCTCCCTGATTCGCTATAAGAATGTGAAATTTATTCTTATTTCCCCGAAAGAACTGCGTGTGCCGGATTATATCCGCGAAGATGTCCTGATTCATAACAATGTGGAATTTGAAGAAGTTGAACGCTTAGAAGACGTTATACCACAGCTTGATATTCTCTACATGACACGTGTCAGAAGGAACGTTTTTCAGCGAAGACGAATATTTAAGAATGAAGGATTTTTATATTCTTAACAAAGAAAAAATGGCTGCTGCAAAGGACAATATGTATGTACTGCACCCGCTTCCGCGTGTCAATGAAATTTCCGTAGAAATTGATGACGACCCGCGCGCGGCTTACTTTAAGCAGGTACAGTTCGGTGTCTATGTACGAATGGCGCTGATTCTGACACTGCTCGGACTGGACAAAACAGTTTAAATTTCTGACACATCAAAAATCATGCCGCGGATACGGCAGAACGGAGGACTTTATGTTAAATATAGGCGGATTAAACGAAGGCTTTGTATTGGACCACATCGAAGCCGGTAAAGCATGATGATTTATAACAATCTCGGACTGGACAAGCTCGACTGCTGTGTAGCTATTATTAAAAATGCCCGCAGTAATAAAATGGGTAAAAAAGATATTATCAAAATCGAAGGCGGACTCGATTTGGTAGACCTGGATGTACTTGGTTTTATTGATCACAACATCACAGTCAATATTATTAAAGACGGTAAAATTGTTGAAAAGAAACGTCTTTCACTTCCAAAAAAGATTACAAATGTGATTAAGTGTAAAAATCCTCGCTGTATTACTTCTATCGAACAGGAATTAAAGCACATTTTTATTCTGACAGACGAAGAAAATCAGGTATACCGCTGTAAATACTGTGAAGAAAAATATACCCGCTAAATGCTCCGATTATCGTTATATCGGACTGTAAATTTAAAATTTAAATAATTAGAAGCTGTTATCTGCATATATCAGATAACAGCTTCTTTAATTTATAATCTATTCACACTGTGCCTGTTCCATGTCAAAGTGTTCTTCCAACTTTGTTGAAACTCCGGCAATTTCATCAATTTCCGTTAAAATGTCTTTTACAGAGTTATTCTGTGCAGCAATCGTTTCCGAAATACTCTGAATGGTTGCTGAATTTTCTTCAGAAGTTGCTACCAGCGTCTCCATTTCTTCCTGTTTCAAAAATCTCATTATCGACTGGCATTCCACATCTGCCGCAGAACTTAGCCCCATTCTCCAGTTTCATTCCGCAATTTTTACAGTACATTACATTCTCCATTTCTTTTGTTTTTTTATTTTATATTAGTTGTCATTTTATGTATATATACATTTTTCACAATTATATTAAAAAATATAAAAATACCCACACCCTATTATCTCCATTCCTAATCATATACACATTTGCAATTATCTTGTCAACGACTGAATCTCTTTTTGTATAAGTCTTCCTGCCGCCTTTGCCAGCTCATCAATACGACGTATTCTTGTAAATTCTTTTCTATATATCTTTTCTGCGCTATTGGCCGCCGCATCATTTCCCATAAAAACAGCTGATACATGTATTCCTTTATCACGCAGTGCACGTACCTCATTGGCTGCATCATTAACAGAAATATCGTCGCTATAATCATGCCCAAACGGGCTGTCCTGTGATGGCAGAATACGCTGGCTGTCATTAGGCGCAGCATCTGTTAAAATAATCACAAGGTGCCTGTCAGCCACCCCCGGTTCATATCAAGGATTTTACCAATTCCCCGAAAAGCAAGACCATCACGATTCCAACCGGCAGCATAATAATTGAAAATATTGTCGCATTTCTTATCCCTAAAAGACTTCAATATATGAAAAACTGTATATCCTCTGACACTGCAAAATCTTGTTACCCTGACCGGTATATTACATTCCACGAGGCTTTTGGCAATAATTACTCCCTGCGCAGCAAGCATTTCCTGATACTGAAGCCTTGAAGCAGATGCATCAAGAAGCAGATCCACTGTAAAGGACGGTTGATTATCATCCTCATATGTGTGAAAAATCCTGTTATCTTCTATATATTCTGCACGCCATACTTTAGTTGTATCAAGCCTTCCGCTCTGCCCTGATATTACATCTGTCTTCTGACTTATATATTCGCTATTACGGATTTGTTCAACCATATGTGCAATAAGACTATCATAAAGCCGTACATTTTTATTATAATATGAATGATTTCTTTCAACCTGCAGCTGTGACTGTTCTCTTAAATGAAGAAATTCCTTCGGTATATTTTTCTTTGTTATATATTTTCCATCAGTAAACCATAAATGGCATCCTGTATGACTGCCTGTACACAGTTCTTTTTCTATTTTAGTAAGAGTCTGCTCTGATATAACAGATCTTCCAAAACAATTCTCAATATAAGAGCAGTCATCATTTTCTTTCTTATATGTTATATTATCTTTCTTTTTACTGTAAGCTGCTCCACCAGTCATATTGTCCGCCTCAGAAGAACGCATAACCATTACATGATTATTTCTTACAGAGCTGACTGGCATTATTCTTGTCATTATCCGGGCAAATGCCCCTGTAAAATGCAGTCGTAACGCTTTTTTTTTTCATGTTTTACGCCATCAAAAAGATTAAATTTGCGATAAATTGCCAGCACAGTATCTATCAACCGGTCTGTTTCAGGCATTATCTGTGGTGTCAGTTCTGCATACAGCTTTTGTTCATTTGGTGTCAGCAGAACCTTCTTTTTCCCTGACACACTGCTCCATCTGGCTGACTGCATATTATATACAAGCCGGTTTTTGCTCATCCACTCCTGCCTCGACAGCTTATATTCACCTGCAAAAAAAGCCTTTCCATAATAAACCCGTAGATCAGTCATAGACGGACGTTTTAATGCTTCCTCTGTATACAGTACATGTTCCAGATAAAGCCATGTCAGATCATCCAGCATAGCCTGACTGATATCTCCGTTCCAATAACCAAATAAAGTGCTGATTGCCTTTTCACCATAATACTTATATGCCAGTCCAATTATAAGATTCATATATAAATCTGAATCTAAATCCCCTGTTTCAACAGCCAGAAACAATGGATCAAAATTATAGCGTTCCGCCGCATTCCATACCTGATTAGCAGCCGTCTTTCCTTAGCAGTATAAGAAATGGTACGCATTATTCAAACACCTCCGTATTATGCAGCTTTAAGGGAAACCTTGAAGCTATGACATCACGTATAAGCTCTTTTTCATAGCTGTCAAATATCTTATTGGTAATTCCAAGATCCAATGCATCCCTGATTGGAATACCCTTTTTTATAAGACTTATAGCATCAATTAATCCACGCAGATCCAAAGCTTTCTCTGTAAGTTCACCATTTTCACATTTTTTCTGAAGTTCATTAAATAAAAGTGCAAACTGTTTGTTATACTTAGTAACCAGTGAAGGGAACTGATCCTTTAACAGTCTCTCAAGATCTTCCTTTGCCAGTGGCGGCATCTGTATAACTACAAATCTTGAGGCAAGTGCCTCATTTAATTCCCTTGTACCTGCATAATTATAATTCATCGTAGCAATAAAACGTGTATCATCTGCAACCTCTATCCTGTCATATCCTGGAACATCAATTACACGTCTGAAATCAAGTACAGAATGTAAGACTGCAAGTGCTTCATTCCTTGCCATATTGATTTCATCGAGAATCCCAAAGCCGCCGCTTTGTGCACAACAATACACCGGTCCGGGTCTGAATGTAACCCTGCCATCGCGAAATGTATCAGAACCTATCAGCGCAGCCGCATCCATATTAACATGGAAGGAAATATCCCATGCCGGACGTTCAAAAACTGCTGCAAGATTCTGTGCAAGCACATTTTTTCCCGTTGCCTTCTCTCCTGCCAGCAAAAGATTTCTGCCACACAGAAGCACTGCAAGAGCCTCTTCCCATACCTTATTGCCATAATAATGAAAATGTGGTACAGGAATACGTTTTTTTAATGCTTCATCTACAGTATGTTCTTCTGAATAATGCCGGACTTCTTCTACAAGCTGTGCTGAAACACCTTCCTGCTTCAAAAACTCAATCAGATTATTCAATACCAACACCCCTTTAACTGTTTTTCTATATTTTAATTATATTCTTTTTCTGAG
>ENA-OQIO01001616-OQIO01001616.1-human-gut-metagenome-genome-assembly--contig:-NODE-1616-length-10882-cov-3.792934_pt1 | contig 10882 bp, 11 predicted proteins | sample MGYA00242573_ERZ504737 | MGnify/ENA primary metagenome ERZ504737 (study PRJEB26092, sample SAMD00036203) | human gut metagenome | host: Homo sapiens | study: EMG produced TPA metagenomics assembly of... | reverse complement strand
AATAAAAAAATATAGAGAAAAATACAAAAAACCGTTATGTTGTACGAAAAACCGTAGGCATAACGGCTTTTTTGGTATACAATAGAGCGTAGAGTCTGCGAGAAGATAATATGGAGGGTTACATAATATGGAACAGGAAAAAATCAATCGATTGCAATGGATCCTTGATGATGCAGTGGCAAGGGGAGAGATCCCGGGCGCGATTCTGATGGTCAGAAAAGAAGGGAAGGAAACCGTGTATCTGGAAAGCGGTTATGCGGATATCGAGGCAAAAAAGCCGGTGTCGAGAGACAGTATTTACCGTCTCTATTCTATGTCCAAACCGATCACCGCAACTGCAGTGATGATTCTGGTGGAGCGGGGACTGATCGATCTGGCAGATCCGGTATGTAGATATCTTCCTGGATTTTGTGGACAAATGGTGGCTGCAGCAGACGGACATGTGGAAAAGCCATGGCGGGATGTCACGATCCAGGATCTGGTGAATATGACCTCCGGTCTGGTCTATGACGGCAATCATCTGACCGGAAAACAGACAGAAGCCTTATTTGCCGAGGTGATTCAGGGACTTGATGAGGGAGAAGGAGGAGCTTATGGTACGGTGGAGATTGCCAACCGTCTCGGCCAGATCCCGCTTGCCTTTCAGCCGGCGCGCTCCTGGTGCTATGGAACTTCCGCTGATGTGGCAGGTGCCCTTGTGGAAGTGGTTTCCGGTATGCGGTTCGGAGATTTTCTGGAAAAAGAGATCTTCACTCCACTGGAAATGGTGGATACAGGCTTCTGGGTACCGGAAGAGAAGCAGAGCCGGCTGGTGAAAACGTATGAGTGTAACGAAGGAAAGCCGTCGGTACTCTATACCGGTAATCATCTGGGCATCCGGAATGCGATGGATCGCCGCCCGGCATTCGAATCCGGTGGTGCAGGCCTGGTGTCTACGATTGATGATTATTCTCATTTTGCACAGATGTTGTTAAATGGCGGAAGTTATAAGGGAAAACAGATCCTCAGTCCGGCGATGGTACGCTTTATGACCGGTCATGTGCTGAGCGCAGAGCAGCAGGAAGTCTTTGAACGGGAAGGTATGGCATGGCTGGAAGGATTTTCTTATGGTAATTTCATGCGTGTGCTGGTGAACCCGGGCAGATCCACAACGCTGGGAAGCAAGGGAGAGTACGGCTGGGACGGATGGCTCGGCTGCTATTTTGCCAATGCGCCGCAAGATCAGATGACGATCCTTATGATGACACAGAAAAAAGATTCAGGAACTTTCCGGATGACGCGGTTGCTGAGAAATACGATTTATAATATGTAAAAAACATAATTTTGTGGAAGAATGAACAGTTACAAAACTATAAACAAATGGAGAAGATGTGATGAAAAAAAGAGAATCATTTAACACCCGGTAGATTTATCCTGGCGTGCATCGGTTCGGCGGTGGGCATGGGAAATATCTGGATGTTTCCTACCAGAGTATCGTTATATGGAGGCGGAGCATTTCTGATTCCGTACTTTATCTTTGTGGCGCTGATCGGATTTACCGGGGTGATCGGAGAGATGACATTCGGACGTGCAACAAGATCCGGTCCGATTGATGCGTTCGGAATTGCCTGTGAGAGAAAAGGAAAAAGAAAACCGGGAGAAGCACTGGGCTGATCCCGGTGGTCGGCTCGCTGGCGATGGCGATCGGCTATACGGTCGTTATGGGATGGATCTTAAAATATACGGTCGGCGCATTCACCGGGGCGACACTGGCACCGGCTGATGTGGACGAATTCAGTGCCGCGTTCGGTTCGATGGCATCTGCGTTCGGCAATACAGGCTGGCAGGTTGTGATCCTGCTGGCAGCTATGGGGATCCTGATGTTCGGTGTCGGAGGCGGGATCGAGAAGGTCAATAAAGTGCTGATGCCGGTATTTTTCCTGCTGTTTGTGGGACTTGGTATCTATGTGGCATTTCAGCCGGGGGCCGTGGACGGATATCACTATATCTTCCGTGTGGACGGCAAGGCGCTTGGCAATCCGAAAACGTGGATTTTTGCCCTGGGACAGGCATTTTTCTCCCTTTCGGTGGCGGGAAACGGAACACTGATCTATGGATCCTATCTGTCGGATGAAGAAAATATTCCGGCTGCTGCGGGAAGAGTGGCATTCTTTGATACACTGGCTGCGCTGCTTGCATCCCTGGTCATCATCCCGGCGATGGCAACCACCGGAGCCAAGCTCGATCAGGGCGGTCCCGGACTGTTATTTATTTTCCTGCCAAATCTGATCAAAAATATGCCGGGAGGAAAGATCATTGTGATCATTTTCTTTGTTGCTGTATTATTCGCGGGGCTGACCTCCCTGATCAACCTGTACGAAGCACCGATCGCAACGGTGCAGGAAAAATTCCATCTGGAGAGAAAACCGGCATGTGCGGTGATCGCGGTGATCGGCGTGATAGTTTCCATCCTGATCCAGGGCATCGTATCCGGCTGGATGGATGTGCTTTCTATCTACATCTGCCCGCTGGGGGCCGGACTGGCTGGTATCATGCTGTTTTGGGTATGCGGAAAAGAGTATGTGGAAAAACAGGTAAACAAAGGACGAAGCAGTCACCTTACCTCCTGGTTTTACCCGATCTGTAAATATGTTTATGTGCCGGTGTGTATCCTGGTGCTGGTTCTTGGGATCGCGCTGGGAGGTATCGGATGAAAGAATATTTTTGACAGCAACTCTATTTTATTGAGAAAAACAGCTGCAGTAACCTGGTTACTGCAACTGTTTCTCATAGTTACGCTTGTTCCGCAGGCAAAAACATGATATGATACAACTGTCGGGAAAATACAAATCAAAAAACACATCACACTTTTGTTGCAGACAGTAAGATATTTTACAATTCATCCGTCTCATCTGAAAAAATATAATCATTTAATTCTTCAAAACTGGAATTTACTATTAGAAACAAGTTGTTTTATGCTTCATATGCTGATATTCTTTTTTTGAGATCTTAATCTTCTGAAAAAAGAGTCACGTTAAGCGGAGGTCGAATTTTATTTCTTTTTTCGCAAGATTAAATTCCACTCCTCATTCGGTTCAGTATTTCTTCCGAATGGCGCTACGTTTTCTTATTTTTTCAGTAATAGAGGTGTAAGGTTAATCTCGTTAGCGGGAATGGATTTTATTCCTAACTTGTCAAGAATATCCCCGCCATTAATGAAGCTGAACAACTGGTGTGCCGACTGGTTATTCAGCTTTTTTCTGTTATATGAGTTGATATTACTCATCATAAGATTGATATCATCCTGAGTTAAGTTATCAAAAGAGGTTTTCTTCGGAAGCACACGACGAATCATCTCATGTGTAACTTCACAACCACCTTTTTGATCAGAACGCTGTGGATCACAATAAAAGATATGTGTTCTGCGACCATTGCCCTTATTAAACTCGATTGCCAGCGGGTTAGTAAATTCACTTCCTCTGTCGGTCAAAATCACCTAGAAGAGGCTAGAGCGTGTCTGAAAAATCATTTCCGCAATCTGCAAGCCCCACTTTGCGGTATATTTTACCCTCATTCGGTTGCCGTAGCCCGCTACGACGCCTCATTCGGATAAAATCTCCCACAAACTAAGACTCGCAGCTCACGAAAAGCCTTTTTCAGACACGCTCTAGTGAATACTTCATGTCTTAACTGTTCATACAACCAATCAAATATTTCTGTAACTGACTTGGCGGTATTGTTATCACGGATAAATGCAAGCATTAAACTACTATTTCTAAAGTATATGGTCAACAAGACTTTACCGCCTTTGCGACCTTCTACTGAATCCATTTCCACTACCGGAATATCAGAATTCGCAGCAAGATAAGCTTCAAAATCCTCGTAAGTGCGTCCTACATGACACTGCTTGTCTACTCTTACAGGCTTCTTATGTGAGCGGGTACGATAACGGACCTTTCTCGGAAGATCAACGGTATCTACAGATAAAAGCCCTGCATCAATGTAGTTATAAATAGTCTTTTCATCAAGCATGATATCATCTGCATTATTGACATATATCATGTGAATAGACTGGCCTAACTTAACAAGCGGTGAAACAATAGCATCTACACGCTTTAATTCTTCCGGTGTAATTGCTATTCCTTGACGACTTTCTGAGCGAGTAGTCTCATAATTCTTCTGAGCTGATTTGGCAGAATAAATATGCTTCTCCAGCTTACAGGATTGCCGTTGGATACAGCCGTTACAAACGTATGGTGGTTTCTTCAGTTTGTTACAAACCAATACCTCAAACTGCTTGCAATGCTCGTAACACTTTACACGAGGACATCTCTTGCAGCTTTTTGAATACTGTAGTTTGCACTTTGAACATGCTGTTCCGTATTCATCACAGGTACTTCGCTTGCTGCAGGGATTGAAGGAATCTTTACGTACAGTATGACTATGGAGTCTGACTTCTTTTGAGATAGTAGAAGAGTCCTTGCCAAGTTCCCTACCTATCTCGGTAAATGAAGCTCGTTCTCTTAAGCGAACTTCTATTGTGGCTCTTTCATCAAGAACCAGATGTGAATTCTTAGCCATGGTATTCTCCTTGGATAACGCCATCCGGACTCTATTGCTGAGCCACAACTATAACTAGATATCAAGAGGTTTGCAACACTAACTTCTAGGATATATTTTGCAATACTAAGTTCCAGTTTTTGGGTGAATGGATTGGAATTTAATTTTCCAATTCACCAATATCAGTCGTACACATGCAGCCATCGTATACCGAAACGGAGCATTTGCAATCGTTGATAACAATGCAACAAACGGAACAAACGTTAACGGTGTTGCAGTACGGCCGGAAAAGAAAGAGCTCTGACAGGAAATGAAACTATTCGTCTGGCAGATGAAGAATTTCTGTTTCGTGCATAAAACTGAATAATATATGAGAGGTATGAGGATGATTTATAAAATAGCAGCTCACAGCGATGTGGGTATTGTGAAGAAAACAAATCAGGACTCAGTACTCGTGAAAATCGCGCAGACAAACCATGATAAGGTTTGTCTGTGTGTCGTGTGTGACGGAATGGGCGGTCTGGCTGATGGTGAGTTGGCCAGTGCGACAGTGATCCGGGAGTTCGATCAGTGGTTTATCAATAAACTTCCCGGACTGCTGGAAACACCGGAATTTCCAATGGATGAACTTCGTGTACAGTGGGACGACCTGGTAATGCGGCAGAACAAGAAACTGGCAAAGTATGCATCCGGAATAGGAACACGCATGGGTACAACAGTCGTAGCTTTTCTGGTTGTGGATGACAAATATTACATCATGAACATCGGCGACTCGAGAGCTTACATGGTTTCCGATGCCATCTATCAGCTGACGAAGGATCAGACCTATGTGCAGTACGAGATGGATCTGGGACATCTGACCTGGGAACAGGCACAGACCCATCCACAGAGAAATGTACTGCTCCAGTGTGTAGGAGCATCGGATGAGATCCACCCGGATTATTTTGTGGGAGATGCCAATCCGGACACCACCTTTATTCTCTGCTCCGATGGATTCCGCCATGTGATCTCGCCGGATGAAATCTATGAGAAGTTTCGTCCGGAACTTCTGGAGAACGAAGATATTATGCTTCAGAATATCGTCTCACTGGTGGAACTGAACAAATCCAGAAAAGAAGTGGATAACATATCGGCAGCTGTTATCCGGACATGTCGGGAGGGATAAGCATGCTGCAGATAGGTTCTTATGTAGACGGAAAATACAAAGTATTAAATAAGATCGGCCAGGGCGGTATGAGCGTCGTTTACCTGGCATTGAATGAAAAAGCAAATAAAACATGGGCCATCAAAGAGGTCCGAAAAGATGGACAGCAGGATTTTACCACAGTCAAACAGGGGCTGATCGCTGAGACCAACATCCTGAAAGAACTGAATCACAAATACCTGCCAAGTATCATCGATGTGATCGATGACGGGGATTCCTTCCTGATCGTTATGGATTATATCCAGGGAAAATCACTGGATAAGATCCTGAAGGGAAGTATGGAAAAAGAAGGGCTTCCCATCGCACTGGACGATGTGATCGCCCGGGGTAAACAGCTGTGTGAAGTGTTCTACTACCTTCATACCAGACCGAATCCCATTATTTATCGAGATATGAAACCGAGCAATGTCATGCTGAAGCCGGACGGAGAGATCTCCCTGATCGACTTTGGTACCGCCCGTACCTTTAAACAGGGGAACAGAGAGGATACCACATGTCTGGGAACACCCGGATATGCGTCACCGGAACAGTACGGAGGAAACGGACAGTCCACACCCCGAAGTGATATTTACTGTCTGGGAGCTACCCTCCATCATCTGATCACCGGAAGAAATCCTTCCCCTACACCATTTAACTTCCCGAAGATCACACAGTGCCGGCCGAGTCTGGTAGATGAGATCCCGAGAGAGGATATGAACAAGCTGCTTGGCTTAGAGATGATCATTGATCGTTGTACACAGTACGAACCGGAGAATCGATATGAATCCTGTCTGGAGATGCTGTACGATCTGGAACATATCGAAGAACTGAGCCTTCCATATCGAAAGAAATTAAGAAACAAGCTACTTGGCTTTGGTGTCAGCGCAGCAGTAGCTGTCTTATGCGGCGGTATTTCCCTTGGATGTATGCTGATGGAAAATAAAACAGAGCAGAGCGGCTATGATTATTATGTGGACCAGGCGGAGAAGAGTGACGGAACTGCCAAAGTTAATTATGCGAAAAAGGCAGTTGCCATCGACCCGGGCAAGGAAGAGGCCTATCTGGTTTATCTGGATGCCCTGCGAAACGATGAAGACGGTTTCTCCGGTCAGGACAGTCAGGATTTTAAGGCCCTGCTGCAGCAGATGGAGGAAGACAGACCTACGAAGAAGTACTGGAAGATAATCTGGACGGTTACACCGAGCTGGCTTATGAGCTGGGAATGGCTTACTACTTCCCGGGCGGCGCGGAAAACCGGCAGGAGATAAAGAACTTGCTAAAAAATGGTTCGGCATCGTAGCACAGGCTGTATTATCCGATGACCAGCTGAAAGCATTCGGACTGGATTCCACAGAAAAATTATCTGCAGACAAGATCCAAGAATACGATATCGACACTAATCTGGTGGAAACCTTCTTAAGCATCTGTAGTTATTACGGAAAAGTAGGTCAGGAAGATACCGTAACCGGTGAGATCAAATATTCCTACTCGGATTTCTGGGTAGAATTAAACGGTCTGGTAGGCGGACTTCCGGAAACCATCAGTACAGAAAGCCGGGAACGTCTGACACAGCTTCGACTGTTGAACGATGTATCTTATCAGCTGTATGAAAATGCAAAACAGTTCGTATCAGATGCCGGTGTGGACAAAGCAACCTTCCAGGGTGCCCTGGCAGCCATCGAGACAAGAGTCTCCGGTGCTGATACCGGTTCCAACCAGACGGCACAGCGGATCCGTGAGAATACGATAACAACCGTGGACAATACAAAGAAACTGGTAGAATCTCTGTATGCACAGAATTCTGATGCCGTGAAGAGCGGAGGTGATCAGTAATGGGGCAGACACAAAATATTGAACAGCAGATCCAGCTTCTGAGCAATCTGCAGCTGGGATTTGGGATTGCTGCATTGCTGTTCCTTGCACTGGCGATATTCCTTTTCTTCTATCTGCATATCCCGCAGGTATTTAACGAATACCGGGGAAAGAGTGCTCAGAAAGCCATGGAAGAGATGGCAGCCAACAGTAGCGACCCCGGACGTATCGTTTCTATGGATAAAAAGTCCAAAAACAAGAAAAAAGGAACCGGACAGCTGGTACAGAGACGTCACTATACAGACAATCTTACCGATGATCTCAGCGGTCGGATGAGCCAGGAATTTGGCGAACCAACCGGTCAGATGAATCTGAATATGGCAAATAGTTCCGAAGCCAATGGCATGATACAGGAAACAGCAGCCAACGGATCGGAAGCCACAGATGTGCTGGATGCAGCATGATGAGTGGAGCCGAGGCCACAGACGTGCTGGAACCGTCCATGATGGCAGAGTCGGAAGCTACAGATGTACTGGATCCGTCCATGATCGCCAACCCGGTACAGGAAAGACAGCATGTATCTACACCGGAACAGGAAGGAACCATGGTTCTGGATCCGAACATGCTGCAGCATTCCAACAGTACCTTTGAGATAGAAAGAAGTATCATCCTGATACATACGGAGAAGGTGATCTGATGAATAAGAGAAAAACAGCAAGGATATTTAATGATCTGTCGATGGTTTTCTTCCTTATATCATCTACAGTGGTCGTATTTCTTCCGATAGCTGACAGAGAAAAACACCCGGCAATAGCAGTACTTGCCGGGGGGATCTTCTGGGTAGGATTGTTGTGGGGGATTTTCCTCTACATCTTCAGTTGTCAGAAGATAAGAAATTTGAAAAGCTATCAAAATTATCGCTCGGTGGAGCGTATCGGTGCACTTGCACCCAGATCCACCAAAGAAGGATTGATTGCAGATCTTGCATTCATCCCGGGATTCCTGGTGATCATACTCGGAACCTACGTGTTTAACATACCGGATCCCGTCATGTTAGTTTGTATGTGGATAACCATGGTATCCTTTTACGGACACTTCGTCCTGAACGGAAGGGTATACAAGTTTTTACATAAAAGAAAAGTTATAAGATACCGAAAGGTAAGAGAGGAATCAGCCGAGAAAAATACTCAGCTGAAGGAAGGAGTCTGAGGACATGAAACAAAAAACAAAGAGAATCCTGGCGTTCTCCATGGCCGTTGTCTTCGCATTGTCAATCTGCGTAACCTCCAGCCCATACACTGTTATGGCGACGGAAGCAGGAGAAACGATCGCACCTCTTGCAGAAGAAGGAAGCGGTAGTGAAGTAGCAACTCCAGGTACAGAAACAGGAACACCTGGGGAAAGCGGTGAAGGAGGCACGGTAATACCTTCTGGTACACCATCTGAACCGACTACACCACCGGCAGCAGAAACAAAATATCTGAGTGTAAAGGTTGTTTTGGGCACGGATGCTGGAACCATTGGCGGAGTAGAATTAGGAAATATAAGTTTCACTCTGTCAAATGGTGAAAAAGAAGTAGCTTGTACTGTGGATCCAAAATCATTCACAACTACAGGGATGGAATATGCTACTGGTAAAACCTATAGCATAAAAGAAGGTAGCATTAGCGACAATTCCGGAATGTATACGCTCGAAAATATTACATCTACATTAGAAGATGTGGATTTAGAAAATCCAACATTGGTTTTAAAGATTGGAAATTTGACTCCGAAAGGTGGAACAATCTCAGGGGCTGATAGTATCAAGGCGTTGTCTGAAGTGAAGTACACTTTGGATGGAAATTGGAGCGACAAGGTGGATCGATGGGTAATCGAAGGCAGCAACGCTGCAAAGGCTACTGTTGATGCTACTGGTGTTGTTTCTGCAAAAGTAGGTGGACAAAGTTTTAGTCTGGTAGCATATTGTGGAAATTATCTGCTGGCAAGAAAAAATAATATTACGGTAGAAAAAAATGTAACAAGTTTGAGTGTGACTACAAGTAAATCTCCAGAATCCTGGAAAAAACTATGGGATATAACCATAAAACTTGTAGATGCAGCAACACAAGCCGGAATCCGAGGTGAAAAAGTACGGTATACGGTTGAAGGAAAACCATATACCGGTACGACAGATGCGAATGGTGAAATTAAGAACAGTTTTAGAGAAAATAAACATCATAAGGATACAATTAAAGTAACAGCTGATTTTGATGGTGATGCAGTATATAAAGCAAGCGGCAATAGTATCGGTTATCAGACTGAAAAACAGATGGGTACACTTTCTTCTGACAAGAAATATACGGAAGAAAATCCGCTGGAACTGGTATATGGAACAGCAGATATCGTAAAGAAACTTACTTTGGAAGATGAAGAAGGAAATGTACTGGATGGCGATGACGATACAGTTCTAACATTAGATGTAACACCAGAAAATAATTCCAGTGTTGGAGTGAACAGGTCGGATGACAAGAAAGAAATCATTTTCCATGCAAAAAATGTATCGATCAAACCAGTTTTAGTAACTGTAACTGTAGAAACGGAAAATTACAAATTCAGAACAGAAATTTATGTAAAAGTAAATCCATATGAACTGACCCTCGACAAGACAGTTTCTGTAGCAGGAACCGATAAGACAACGTATGACAACACAAAAATCTACGATGCAACAAGCGCAGTAGATGTAAAGGCTACTCTGAAAGGTGACGATACTTTAACAGAGGCTGCACAACAGGAAGTAACGGATAATTTCAAAGATATTATCTTTAAAGGTTATGACAGCGGAATTACCAATGTAAAAGGTGAGGAAGAAGAACAGAGCTTTACTTTCGCACCGACAGACTTTACACAGTGCTCGTCACTGGAAGGCAAAGATGCAATTAAAAATAATTACGTCATCAAAAAAAAGTGAGAAAACAGAAGTATCTGTAACCATTCAGAAACGAGCACTGAAACTCACAGTAGCTAATACAGAACGTCCATACAGAAGTCTGGAATATACCGCCGATCTGAGTACATTAGTTTCCGTAAATGATCCAGCGGGTGATACAGGTTTTGCGGGAACAGAGACGATAGAAAATCTGGAAGGATTTACCTATCCGACCGTAGTGGATACTACTGCAGAAGGTCTTACCGCAGAGAATGTAAAAGCAAACGATAAAGCAACCTGTGATATACATACAGATGTGCTGACCTGGATGCCAAAACCGGTGATCCAACAGCAAAACTACAAATTTGATTTTGACAATTATACACATTGGAACACTGACAGTGACAAAAGAAAATGTCACGGACGACAACAGACTATGTAAC
>ENA-OQIO01001615-OQIO01001615.1-human-gut-metagenome-genome-assembly--contig:-NODE-1615-length-10883-cov-4.154425_pt1 | contig 10883 bp, 11 predicted proteins | sample MGYA00242573_ERZ504737 | MGnify/ENA primary metagenome ERZ504737 (study PRJEB26092, sample SAMD00036203) | human gut metagenome | host: Homo sapiens | study: EMG produced TPA metagenomics assembly of... | reverse complement strand
TGGTCGGCGTCGCCGTGGCTGTTGCGCTGACGCCGCATGCCGGTGGCGAAGGTTGGGATGGCACTACGGGTTTCGCGATGCTGGTATTCGCGGGTTGCTTGTCGTCGCGGCCGTCGTTACGCTGTTGATATTGCCGTTCGAAGGGGCCAGCAGCTACCTGCCGCGTAGGGATGTTGAGAAAGGCGATTTCTTCTCGCAATACCGTCCGCCGCAGAACGCGCCGAAGTTTTCTGTGGCATTCGCGGCCCGCATGTTCGCCGTTGCGGCCACAGCCGGAATCGCCGTATATCAGTGGTATCTGGCGCCGAATATCGTCGGCAATACCGATGAGGCCGGTTTGTTCGGCATTGCCGGTGCCGGATCGGTGGTTGTGGTCATGGCCATCTGCACGTTTGTCGGTGCTTTGATTGCGGCGTTGCTGCTTGGCCGCATCGTCAGCCTGTTCGGCGATCTGCGTATTCCGGCCGTCGCGTCCGCCGTGTTGTTCATGGTCGCTGCGCTGCTGCCGTTGCTGATGGACGACGGTTTCCTGGCGGTTGCGCTGTACGCCCTGCTTGCCGGCTTCGCATACGTGGTGTTCGATGGCGCCAGCCAAAGCTTGGATCTTGCGATGCTGCCGGATGTGCGTTCCGTGGGCCGATCGCTTGCCGCTTATAGTCTGGCCAATACGTTCGGCACGATACTGGGCGTCGCTGCCTGCGCCGCGGTGATTGTGGCGACCGGTGCCACCGTGCTGATCTTCGCTGTCGCCACTGTTTCGATGCTGTTGGCGGGTCTGCTGACATTGCGGTTGAAATCGCAACAATGACGGCGACTATGACGGTGCTAGATCGCCAATGATTGGAAAATAAAGCGAAACGGCGCGTCCACATAGTGAACCTTTAGTGGATAGGGGAGATGGACGCGCCTATGTTTACGGCTTAGTTCGAGCGGAAATCCCGCCCGGGGAAATGACTTTGCGAAAGGAGGTTCGCCACGATGAACGGAATGGTCGCACACGTACTGCTGTCCGCACGAATTATTATTCCGCTTTCGTCGGCGGACTGATTCGAGCATTGCGGCTTCAATCCCTCGCCAACGAAGGCAGGGTTTGAGGCGCGCGTAACACACACGTTGATGGCCCTGCATGATGCGGGGCCATTTTTGTTGCAGCCCACAAGGCAGACGCAGCGAAAACCTTTTGAAGCCGGCCGGCATAGCGCACAACAGAAAACAGAAAAACTACAAACAACATCGTTATCGGCGGAAGTTGGGAACCGGTAACAGGACGTACAGGGAGTACATCAATGAGTACAGTCGAAGCGGCCGCTGGCAAAGCGCAGGCGATGGTCCGCGATTCGGTCAAAACCGTGATCGCAGCATCCATGGTCGGCACCGCCATCGAGTTCTACGACTTTTACGCATACGGCACCGCCGCTGCGAATTATTTCCCGAAGGTGTTCTTCGGAGACACCACCAATCCGACCGTCGCGCTGCTGGCCAGCCTGCTGACCTTCGCCATCGCGTTCATCGCCCGTCCGCTGGGCTCGTTGGTGTTCGGCCACTTCGGCGACCGTATGGGCCGCAAGACCACGCTGGTGGTCTCCCTGCTCACCATGGGCATTGCCACCTTCCTGATCGGCTGCCTGCGACCTACAACCAATGGGGTGTCGCGGCCGTCGCCGTGCTGTGCCTATGTCGCTTCGTGCAGGGCATCGGACTTGGCGGCGAATGGTCCGGCGCCGCGTTGGTGGCCACCGAGAACGCTCCGGAAGACAAGCGCGCGCTGTACGGCTCCTTCCCGGAGCTGGGCGCCCCGATCGGCTTCTTCCTGTCGAACGGCACCTACTTCCTGCTGGAGACCTTCAACGACAATGACGCGATGCTTGCCTGGGGCTGGCGCGTGCCGTTCCTGCTGTCCTCCATCCTCGTGATCGTCGGCCTCGTCGTCCGCGTCCAGATGGAGGAGACCCCGATCTTCCGTATGGCCCAGGAGCAGAAGAAGGTCGTCAAGTCCCCGCTTACCGAAGTGTTCAAGAAGAGCTGGAAGGAAGTCATCCAGGCCACGTTCCTGGTGGCCGTCACCTACACGCTGTTCTACACGCTGGCAACCTGGTCCCTCGCTTGGGGCACCAAGACCGTCGAGCAGGGTGGTGGCAACCTGGGCTTCAGCAACCAGGAGTATCTGCTGATGCTGATGATCGCCGTCTGCGTATTCGCCGCGTTCATCGTGATCTCCTGCGTGAACGCCGACAAGTTCGGCCGCAAGCGCGTGATCATCATCTCCTCCTGCTGCCTCATCGCCTTCGCCCTGCTGTTCCCGTTCCTGCTTGATCCGGCGGTCGTCGGTCAGCGCAACTTCGCCACCAACCTGCTGTTCCTGTGCATCGGCTTCGCTCTGATGGGTACCGCGTTCGGTCCGATCGGCGCCTTCCTGCCGGAACTGTTCGACGCGAACGTGCGTTACTCCGGCTCCGGCATCGGCTACAACCTGGCTGCCATCGTCGGCGCGGCCTTCGTGCCGACCATCGCCACTTGGCTGTCCCATCATTGGGGCGTGCATTCCGTGGGCCTGTACCTCGGTGTGATGGCCCTGTGCTGCCTCATCGCGGTGTTGAGCTGCAAGGAAACGAAGAACGTCGACTTCACCAAGTGACGCCGACCGGCTTGCCGGGCTGCTTCGCTTGGGGTGGCTCGGAGCCTTAGAAAAAACGTTTGACGTGAATATAGCCACTATGTGAACGCCAACAGACATCATAAAGAAAGCGGTACTAGAACAGTTCCGCAGGAGAGGCGGAGTGGTTCCTCGGACACAATCCGGGGGGAGCAACATCCTAGGAATCACTCGCCGTGATAACAACCGAAAAAAGAATAGAAAATAGCGAGTTTGTTCGGAAAAAGCAAGTTCCGAATCGCAAAAAACAATAAAGGAGCGCCAATTATGGCAGCAACTATCTGGTACGAAAAGGACGCCGATCTGTCCGTGTTCGATGGCAAGAAGGTGGCCATCCTCGGTTACGGTTCCCAGGGCCACGCCCATGCGCTGAACCTGCGCGATTCCGGCGTCGACGTCGTCGTCGGCCTGCGTCCTACCTCCAAGTCCGTGGAGTATGCCAAGGAGCAGGGCCTTGAGGTCAAGCCTGTTGCCGAGGCCGTTGCCGAAGCCGACGTGGTGATGATCCTGCTGCCTGACCAGTACCAGGCCGCCGTGTACAAGAAGGACGTCGAGCCGAACCTGAAGCCGGGCGCTGCTCTGGCCTTCGCTCATGGCTTCAACATCCACTACGGCTACATCAAGCCGTCCGAGGACCATCCGGTCTTCATGGTCGCCCCGAAGCCCGGGCCACATCGTGCGTCGTGAGTACGCCGCTGGCCGTGGCGTCCCGGTCGTCGTGGCCGTCGAGCAGGATCCGGATGGCAAGACCTGGCCGCTGTGCCTGGCTTACGCCAAGGCTCTGGGCGCGCTGCGTGCAGGCGCCATCAAGACCACCTTCACCGAGGAGACCGAGACCGATCTGTTCGGCGAGCAGGACGTCCTCATGGGTGGCATCAACCACCTGTGCGATATGGGCTTCGATGTGCTGACCGAGGCTGGCTACCAGCCGGAGATCGCCTACTTCGAGGTGTTCCACGAGCTGAAGATGCTGGTCGACCTGGCCAACGAGGGTGGCCTGAACAAGGCCCGTTGGTCCTGCTCCGACACCGCCCAGTACGGCGACTACACCTCCACGGTCATCACCGAGGAGACCAAGAAGCGCATGCAGTACCAGCTCAAGCGCATCCAGGACGGCTCCTTCGCCAAGGAGTTCATGGATGACCAGGCCGCTGGCGCTCCGAAGTTCAAGAAGCTGCAGGAAGAGTACAGCCACCCGCACCTGGAGACCGTTGGCCCGAAGCTGCGCGCCATGTTCTCCTGGAACAACCAGGTGGACGCCGATGCCGATATGGCCGAGTCCTTCAACGGCAAGATCGCTCGTACCCAGGTTCAGTGAGATTGCTTCGCTAGCTGCATAAGCTATTTAGCGAATTAGAAAGCGTCGCCCGCTTCATGCGGACGGCGCTTTTTGCATATCGTCGTGCGTGCGATGGTTGCGTACGTTCCGGCATAACGAAAGGCCGCCACCCAACTTGGGCGGCGGCCTTCAATCGCAGTTAATGCGATTAATCGCAATGAATGCGAGACGTTACTCAGCCACGGGCGATCTTGCCGGTGAAAGTGGCCATGTCAGCGTCGTCATCCTTGCCGTTGTTCCAAGAGAACATGGCGCGCAGCTTCGGGCCAACGCTCTCGATACGCACGTTGCCGTATTCTTCCTGCAGCTGCTTGAACTTCGGAGCGCCAGCGTCCTGATCGTCGATGAACTCCTTGGCGAAGGAGCCGTCCTGGATGCGGCTCAGATGGTACTGCATGCGCTTGCGGCAGTCTTCGTTGATGACGGTGTTGGTGTAGTCGCCGTACTGGGCGGTGTCGGAGCAGGACCAACGGGCCTTGTTCAGGCCACCCTCGTTCATGAGGTCGACGAGCATCTTCAGCTCGTGGCAGACCTCGAAGTAAGCGATCTCCGGCTGGTAGCCAGCGTCAGTGAGGACCTCGAAGCCCATTTCAACGAGCTTGTTCACGCCGCCCATGAGCACGTTCTGCTCGCCGAACAGATCGGTCTCGGTCTCCTCGGTGAAAGTGGTCTTGATGGCGCCTGCGCGCAGGGCGCCAGAGCCTTGGCGTAAGCCAGGGTGATGTCCCAAGCGTCGCCGCGCGGATCCTGTTCGACAGCCACGACGACCGGGACGCCACGGCCGTTGGCGTACTCACGACGCACGATGTGGCCCGGGCCTTCGGGGCGACCATGAAGACCGGGTGGTCCTCGGTCGGCTTGATGTAGCCGTAGTGGATGTTGAAGCCATGAGCGAAGGCGACGGCGGCGCCCGGCTTGATGTTCGGTTCGATATCGTTGGCCCAGATGGTGCGCTGGTACTGATCGGGAGCCAGAATCATGATGATGTCGGCCTCGGCGGCGGCTTCCGGAACGGACTTGACTTCCAGACCCTGCTCCTTGGCGTGCTCGACAGACTTGGAGGTCGGGCGCAGGCCGACGACGACGTCGACGCCGGAATCGCGCAGGTTCAGCGCATGGGCGTGGCCCTGGGAACCGTAACCGATGATGGCAACCTTCTTGCCTTCGAGGACCGAGAGATCGCCGTCGTTCTCATACCAGATTTGTGCAGCCATTGTACTTGGCACTCCTTTTGTGTAGTGGGGTGAACGCTTGGAAAGCGTTCGGGTTTCTACCATTCGCAGATGAAATTCGTGGTTTCGTGCATGGATTTTGTCCTGCAAACTGGGGTCCATCCTACCGGAGCGGCCGTTTTGGTACGTATCCAGTCCACAAAGTGAGCCGCGAAATCGTAAAAAATTCGTCGCGGCGCAATCGTGATGCCTTTCCTGCGAAACCCCTACGGAAGCGACGTTTCGGGCCGTTGGAATGTTGTTTCCGTTGGGAATTGCGATTAAGCCCCTACCGAAGCGAAGTTTCGATCGCTGAAAATGACGTTTGTGTGGGCAAGCATGTGCTTATTTAGGTGACGCTTCACGCATTTTGGTAGGAAAGTGGCTTAGGATAGGCACATAGGATTGTTTGATGAGGAAGCTGAAGCAATGGTCACTGCGACGGGGATTGCGCCTGGTTCCGAAATGACGGCGCAGATGGAGCAGGTGGAGGAGCGTAATGTCTCGGGCGTGCTGCATATCGCCTCGATTTTCGCCTCGCACATGGTATTGCAACGCAACAAGCCCATTGCGGTGTTCGGCGCATTGGCTGCCGATTGCGCCGGTATGGAGGTTGTGGCGGAAATACACGACTTTGACGGCTCCCTGATCGCGCAGGAACATGCTTATTCTTCGCAGAACGTGGTCAACGGCTTTTCGCAGTGGCGCGTGATGCTGCCCGCGCAACCGGAAGGCGGTCCGTACGCGCTTCGTATCGTCGCGGGCAATGACGCCATCGAATTCGACGACGTGCTTATCGGCGAAGTGTGGCTCGCCGGCGGCCAAAGCAATATGGAACTTGAGTTGCGTAACAGCGAGCATGCCGACGAAGCACTTGAGGATTGCGCCGATCCGCTGCTGCGTTTCTACAATGTGCCCAAAACCGGTGTAATCAATCGCAATGCGGAAAATGCGTCGAGCTGGCAGGAATCGTCGCCGGAAAACAGTGGTGTGATGAGTGCCGTCGCCTACTATTTCGCACGCAGCTGCGCTCCGAACTCGACCCCGATCTGCCGGTCGGCATTGTCGACTGCTATATCGGCGGCACGTCGATCAGCTGCTGGATGAGCGAGGACGCACTCAATTCCAGCGATGCCGGCCGCGACTATCTGACGCGCTACCAGCGTGCGATCGCAGGCAAGACGCAACAGCAGTTCGAGCTGGAAGCCAGCGAATGGCAGTCGCAGATGGACGCATGGAACGCGGCTGTGGAAACGGTGCGTCAGACCAATCCGAACGCAACGAGCAGCGAGTTGAGCGAACAGTGCGGCACCTGCCCGTGGCCGCCGCCGCTCACCCTTACATCGCAATGGCGTCCGTGTGGCCCCTTCCACGCCATGCTGGAACGTATCATGCCCTACTCGCTGGCCGGTTTTCTGTGGTATCAGGGTGAGGAAGACGAGCAATACTGCGGTTTCTACCGCGAGCTGCTCGGCATGATGATCGGCGAATGGCGTGCGCTGTGGAGCGAGAATCTGCCGTTCCTCATCGTGCAGTTGCCGCAATGGATCGACGGCAAGACGGCTGCGGACGGCAACGATCCGATGCGCTGGCCGGTGCTGCGTGAGGCGCAATGGGACGCCGCGCAGTCCATAGACAACGTGTACGCCATCTGCACGATCGACTGCGGCGAATACGACAACATCCACCCGCTGGACAAGCGCACGCCCGGCGAACGCCTTGCCAATTGCGCGCTGCGGCAAATCTACGGCATGGATCGCGTTCCGGTGCACGGCCCGACGGTGCTGGCTTCCGATGCGACCCGAACGGCCGCGTACGCCTGTTCTTCCGCTATGCGCACGGCCTGCATTTCGAAGGCACCACGCCCGGCGGCGGCGACGATGATTTCGATGGCCAGCTGCGACTTTGGTGCGCGTGCCGGAACGTTCCGGCTTCGAACTGGCCGGTTCCGACGGTATGTTCCACCCGGCGACCGCCGCGATTTTCGTGGATTGCGACATCGATGATCTCGTCAATTCCAGAGTGAACGTGGTCGATTACAACGCCACGGAATTCGGCATTCCGATTAACAGCCGCAGCATCGGCACGATCACGCTGGCGACTCCGGATGTGCCGGAGCCGATGGCGATGCGATACGCCTGGCGCAGCTGGGGTCCGGCTCCGCTGTTCAACGACGACGGCCTGCCCGCGCAGCCGTTCCGTTTGGATTTGACCGACCATACCGCCCCCGTCGAGTCCGCCGAGCCCGTCACCCCCGACGGCACCGCTGACTGAGGCCGTCGGTCTGGTCGCGCCGGTCTAATCGCCCCGTCTAATCGCAAAAACGGCATTCCCATCCGGCTTTTGTTACCGTAACCAGCCGATTCGGGTAACAGCCGGAAGAGGGGGCCGTTTTGTGTTTCTTGCGATTACTCAGCGGTTGCAGCAGTCGCGTCGACAATCACCGCCGCGTCCTCGCCACGCTCGCTGCCGGACTTGCCAAGCGCAAGCTGGGCGGCGGCGAACAGCACCGCCAGCCAGATGACGCCGGCGATCACGGCGATGCGATAGCTTGCGGAGAAGCACATGAGCACTACGACCAGCAGCATGAACGCGATCACCACGTACGGCGTCACGTTGGCGAACGGCAGCTTGAACGCGATCTTGTCGAGCGCTTCCTTGCCCTTCAATCCCTTCAGCTCGGCCGGACCATCGCCAGCCGCAACCATGCGACGGAACTTGATCTCCGTAACCATGATCATGATCCAGTTGATCGCAGCCGCGATCGTGGCGATTGACATCAGGTAATTGAACGCGAATTCCGGCCATACGAACACGACGACAACGGCAATCGCAATAATTATCGCGGAAGTGATAACACCCCCGACCGGCACGCCTTTCTTGCTGAGCTTACCCAGGTAAGCCGGCGCGTTGCCCTGCTTTGCCAGCGAATACAGCATGCGGGAGTTGGCGTACAGGCCGGAATTGTAGACGCTCATCACGGCGGTCAGGCACACGAAATTGAGGATGCCGGCGGCCGCGTGCACGCCGACGGAATCGAAGATCTGCACGAACGGGCTGGAATCGCCGTCGATCTTGCTCCACGGAATCACCGCCATAATCACGCCGAGCGCGCAGATGTAGAAGACGAGGATACGCCAGATGATGCCGTTCGTGGCCTTCGGAATGGTGGTGCGCGGATTCTCGGTTTCGCCGGCGGTGATGCCGATGAGTTCGGTGCCGCCGAAGCTGAACATCACCACGACGAGCGCCATCAGCAGGCCGGTCCACGTGCCGTCGGCGTTGCGGGTCATCAGGCCGTGCGGCAGGAATCCGCCGTCCACGGTGAACCAGTTGGCGAAGCTCGCGCGAATGCCCGACGCGGTCGGCACGTTGGCGATCACGACGTACAGGCCGCCGAGAATCATGCCAGCACGGCCACGATCTTGATGATGGCGAACCAGAATTCGAATTCGCCGAACTTGTTCACGCCCATGAGATTCAGTGCCGCGATGGCCACGAGGAACACCGCCGCCGACACCCACTTCGGAATGTTCGGGAACCAGTAGTTCACGAACGAGCCGACCACGGCAAGCTCCACCATGGCCACCAGCACGTAGTTGAACCAGTAGTTCCAGCCGGAAATGAAGCCCGCTCGCCGCGACCAGTAGCGCGTCGCGTAGTAGCTGAACGCGCCGGCCTTCGGATCCTCGACCGCCATTTCGGACAGCGCGCGCACGATCATGAAGATCGCGAGACCGCCGACCAGGTAGGCGAGCAGAATGGACGGGCCGGCCAGCTGGATAGATTCGCTGGAGCCGTAGAACAGGCCCGTTCCGATGGCGCCACCCAGCGCGATGAGCTGGATGTGGCGGTTTTTCAACGATTTGCGGAGCGTCGGCGGAACCGGCACGTCGTCGGTTCCACGCGGCTTCTTTGCGGCGGTGACGTCGCTCATGGAGATTTCCTCTTCTCTGTTTCCTTGCGATTGCGCGTTGCGCTCGCTGCTTGCGTTGCGTGCTGTTGCACGCTTGCATGTGCTTGTTTTGCTTGCTTTTTTGCGATTCGCCCTTTGTGAGGGAACGTTTCCGATTGTAGCGGGAAGCGGCGGGCAAAGTGTTGGTTTGTTCGTTCCGGAATGTCTGGTTTGCTTAACGGGTTGTTTGGTTTAGAAGTTCGATTCGCGCGATTGCTGTGCGATTCGAACGCGCGATTTGGACACGTGTTGCGGATGTGCGGTTTGGCGCGTCTTTCCAAGCTTCATGGTGTTCAATGGAATGAGGGGCTACGAACGGAGGTCGACATGGCATTCGTCAAGGACATGCTGCGAATGTGGGCGCATTCGCGGAAAAGATTCATTTCCATCGCCATGATCACGTTGCTCGGTGTGCCGTGCTCACCGGCATTACGCGGCTGCCGTGACGCGTTCCGCAGCACCGACCGCTTTTTCGACGCGCAGGGCCTGCACGACGTCCAGGTGCTGTCCACCGCGGGCCTGTCGAACGGCGATATCGCCGCGTTGCGCAAGGTGAACGGTGTTGCGAAAGTGCAGGCGGAACGGTCGCAGGAAGTGACGTTCGATTTGGACGGCCGCAAGTCGGCGACCATGCAGGAAATCGGCACGAACGGCATTGACCAGCCATACTTGCAGGAAGGGCGCATGCCGAAGAAAGCCGGCGAAATCGCGGTAACCAGGAAATTTATTCGCGATTCGGGCAAGCGTATCGGCAGCCGCCTCACCGTAGCCCCCGAATCGGCTTCCTCCGATACTTCCGATACTTCCGATACGAACGGCACGAATGAAACGAACGGCACGGACGAGGCGCCGAGCTTCCCGACCAAGCTCACCATCGTGGGCGTGGTGCTCGATCCGCAGAACCTGAGCAACCCGGACGGCTACTCCGCCATGACCTCGTTCCGTTCCACCGCCACCACCGACTACACGTTCTTCGCGCCGTCCGATGGCGTGACCGGCACCCTCTGCACGTCCGCCACGCTGCTCGTCAAGGGCGCGGCCGCCGAAAGCACGTTCGACGAATCGTACGAAAACACCGTCAAGCAGGTGACCGACCGCATCGACGGCACCGTGAAAACCGACCGCCAGAAGGCCCGCCGGCAGGAACTGCTCGACGCGGGCAACAGGAAGATCGCCGACGCGCGTGCGGAGGCCGACAAGAAGTTCGCGGACGCGCAGTCGCAGATCGACGCGAATCGGCAGCAATTCAACCAGCAGGTCGACCAGATTGTCAGCATGCAGGCGGGCGCGGCAGCTGCGGGAGCTGCGGCAAACGGCGCGAACGCAGGTGCGGCGGCGGCCGCAGGTGCAACTACCCCCCAACTTGACGAAACCACGCGTGAAACAATGCGTGAAACCATCATCGCCGCTAGTCCCGAACTGACGCAAGTCAAGCAGCAGCTCGACCAGGCGCAATCGCAATTGAACGAGCAGAAGGCAAGTACCGAACAAACGCTGAAAACCAAGGAAAACGAGCTGAAAACCAGCATTCCGCAAGTACGCTGGTATGTGCAGGACCGGCAGTCGCTCGGCGGGTTCAGCGCGCTCAAATCCGACCTCGACTCCATCCAGTCGCTCGGCAACGCGTTCCCGATTGTGTTCCTGCTGGTGGCCGTGATGATGAGCTGACCGCCATGGCGCGCATGGTCGAAGAGGACCGCTCGCTCGATCGGCACGTACGTGGGG
>ENA-OQIO01001614-OQIO01001614.1-human-gut-metagenome-genome-assembly--contig:-NODE-1614-length-10885-cov-3.596765_pt1 | contig 10885 bp, 9 predicted proteins | sample MGYA00242573_ERZ504737 | MGnify/ENA primary metagenome ERZ504737 (study PRJEB26092, sample SAMD00036203) | human gut metagenome | host: Homo sapiens | study: EMG produced TPA metagenomics assembly of... | reverse complement strand
GGCGGTTCCGTCTGGGACAACAACGGCGGGCAGGGCAAGGACTACCGGGTGAGCGGTGACAGTGTCGCCGTGGCCGGCGGTCAGATGATCACCGACGTCACACCAAACTGCGCGGCAACCAACAAATAAACTATTGAGATTATATTCCGCCTGCAGAATGCTGCTAATTGGAGAATCTCTAGTTCTTGAGGGACAACAACGAAAATTTTTTCGTTGTTGTCCCTCAAGTGGTTCTGACGTCATTCACTATTTCAGCTGATAGTGCAAAATTTATTTTTAGAATTTAGAGTTATTGCGTCATTGCAGTGTTACTGCATCACTGCTATTGCACCAACTGTCGTCAACAATGCCCCCGTCTATAGGCAATGAAAGAATACAAAAGATGTATGTGCAGATGAGGGGGTTACCTGTGTTTGGCAATGTTGATAAGCGCTTTCATATTGGTTATTCCTACTTCGCTTCTTTTAAAGAAGGTCTTGCGCGATAGATTTATGGAGCTCGTTCAAGACATGAGAATTGCATTTATCGGGCATAAGCGTATACCTTCTCGTGAGGGCGGTGTTGAAATTGTGGTCGATGAGCTGTCTTCGCGTATGTCGGCACGGGGGAATCGGGTTGTAGTATACAATCGCAAGGGCCATAATGTGGCCGGAGCTGAATTCGATAATACCGTCAATGCTTCAGACAAGCCATTCTCATATCAGGGTGTTCAAGTCGTTCCCGTGACCACGATTGATGCCAAAGGCATGGCTGCGCTGTCTTCCTCCTTCTTCGCCACGTTGAAGCGATTGCAGCGAAGCCCGACGTGATTCACTACCATGCCGAAGGTCCGTGCGTGATGCTCCGACTGGCGCATTGGGCGGGAATCCGCACCGTTGCCACCATCATGGCCTCGACTGGCAGCGTGCCAAGTGGGGTAGGTTCGCTTCCACGTATTTGAAGTTCGGCGAACGTACTGCGGCCAGGTGCGCGGACGAGGTTATTGTGCTCAGCCGAAACATGCAGGAATACTTCACGAAAACATATGGGCGCGATACCAGATTCATCCCTAACGGCATAGAACGCAAACAGCTGGTTACGGCACAGGAGATCACCAGTGAATATGGTTTGCGCAAGGATGATTACATTCTGTTCCTTGGTCGTATCGTTCCAGAAAAAGGCGTGCACTATCTGATCGACGCGTTCGGCAAGCTCGATACGGATAAGAAGCTGGTTATTGCTGGTGGGTCTTCCGATTCAACGGAATACTATGAGCAGGTTAAACAGATGGCGGCGCAGGACCCGCGTATCATACTGACCGGCTTTGTACAGGGGCGTATGCTGCAGGAGTTGTATAGCAACGCGTATATCTATGTGCTGCCGAGTGATCTTGAGGGTATGCCCATGAGTCTGCTCGAGGCGATGAGCTATGGCAATTGCTGCCTGACTTCGGATATCGCCGAATGTACGGAAGTGGTGGAGGATAAGGCTGCCTCCTTCGCGCATGGTTCCGCGGATGCGTTGTACAAGGCATTGAATGAACTAATCCGACATCCTCAGAAAGTCCAGAAGTATAAGAATGAGGCCGCTGATTTCATTACCGGCAAATACAGCTGGGACTCGGTAGTGGATCAGACTCTGGCTTTGTACAAGGGCGAGAAGGTCGGTGAATGATGCGCATTCTGCTGGTCAACAAGTACTTCTACCGCAAGGGCGGCGCCGAAACATATTTCTTTGCCTTGGCCGAAGGCTTGAAGGCGCTTGGCCATGAGGTGGCGTTCTTCTCCATGAAGCATCCCAATAACGAACCAAGTCGTTGGAGCAAGTATTTTGTCTCTGAAAAGGATTATGTGGGGGAGATCTCCGCATTCAAGAAGGTGCAGGAAGCCTCCACGCTGATTTACTCGTTCGAGGCGAAGCGTAAGTTCGAGGCATTGCTGGAGGAGTTCAAGCCCGACATCATCCATATGAATAATGTGCATCGTCAGCTCACGCTGTCGATTCTGGATGCTCCGTATCTGAAGAAGCACCATGTACCGGTGGTATACACGGCGCACGATTATATTCTGCTGTGCCGCCTACACCATGGTGAACGGCAGGGGAGAGGTCTGCGATGCCTGCTTGGACAGGCATTTCATGCACGCCACCAAAAACATATGCGTGAAGGGGTCCCGCGCGAAGAGCGCCTTGGCCACCATGGAAGCGGAATTCCTGAAATTCCACCATTCATATGACAAAATCGATCTGATTATCGCGCCTTCGAAATTCATGAAGAGTAAGCTCGATGAGGGAGGCTTTGCCGGCAAGACCGTCGCGATGCAGAACTTCCTGACCGATTCGCAGATGGCGATGGGCGCCCGGGTGGCGAATACGCATAAATTCGAGGATACGAAGGCCGGAGCAAGACCGTATTTCCTGTTCTTCGGTCGCCTTTCCAAGGAGAAGGGCGTTCTCACCTTGGTGAAAGCATTTATGCAGGCTGCGGGGCTCGCTCAGGGGAGTGCCAATGCGCAAAGCGATGATCAAGATGCCCAAGTGATTCCTGATGTATGGGATCTGCACATTGTGGGTGACGGACCGGAACGCGGTGCCATTGAACAGCTGATAGCCTCGGCTGGTCCGCAGGCCGTCTCGCGTATTCATCTGCTGGGATACAAGAGCGGCGAGGATCTGCAACGAGAGGTCGGCAATGCCCGCTTCACCGTGCTGAGCTCCGAATGGCGTGAGAACATGCCGTATTCCGGTTTGGAATCCTTGGCTGCCCAGACCCCGATTATCGGTGCCAGGATCGGTGGCATTCCGGAATTGGTGGAGGAAGGCAAGACAGGGGTCACGTTTGAATCGGGGGATGCTGTGGATTTGCTGAACAGTATGCGCAAATGTTCTGCAGTTAGTGCCTCGAGCTATTCATCCATGCAGCGGTTCTGCCGTGAATATGTCAATGCAAGATGTCTGCAAAATAAGTATGCATTGACATTGATTGATTTATACGAGAGGGTGATTTAGTGATGACGAAGAAACATAATAATCTTGGCCGGATTGTTCATCGAGCCTCAGAAGAAATGTATGCAACGAAAAAAATTGCTGAAGTGACTTCGTGGCCTGAAGCAATTAATACTTTTCGTGCGAAATTAGACATTCAGGTAATGAATCACAATGGATATAAGGAATCGGACGCGGTCAAGAAGCGGTTGCTTCGTAAGCACGAAACGGTTCTCAAGTATCTTGAGAACAAGTTCGGTGATTTTTATGCTGCATACGACTACCGGGCACCTCTTCCAGAGGTTGATCTGGCGTTAAAGAATAAAATCTGGATGTGCTGGTGGCAGGGGCTGGATAATGCTCCGGAAATCGTAAAGGCCTGCGTTGACTCTGTTCGGCGTAATGCAGGAAATCGGGAAGTAATTATAATTACTGACAAGAATGTGCGGGAATATGTTTCTTTTCCCCAGTGTATTCGGAGACGATATAACGAAGGAAGTCTATCTAAGACGCATATTTCGGATTTTCTTCGGCTAGAGCTTCTTTCACGATATGGTGGCTTGTGGTTGGATGCCACTTTTTTCTGTGCAGGTTCGCTAGATAAATCTTTATACTCTGCTCCTCTGTTTTCTATTAAAAGACCCGACTATTTCCATGCATCAGTCGCGGGAGGCATGTTTGCTAATTATTCATTAGGCTGTGATAATGAGCATAGACGTGTATTCGCCACAATTCGTGATTACTTCCTCAAGTATTGGGAAGAAGAGCAATTCCTTGTAGATTATTTGTTGACTGATTATCTCATCGTTCTTGCTCAGAGACATGACTCATACATAGATCAAGCTTTTAAACAGATTAAGCCAAATAATCCGATGTGTGATGAATTATTTAAGGTGCTTGATGAGCCATATGATGCGTTGAAATGGAAAGCGTTGACAAAAGACACCGATCTTTTCAAGTTGACTTGGAAACAACAGTTTAAGACATCTTCTAATCATCAAGAGACTTTTTTGGGAAAAATTTTCAAACAATAAAAAATGTTCAGATGTTCGCAGAATTAATTTTATTGTTTGATAAGTGTTAATAATAAACCTGTAATGCAAAAAGCTTCCCTACTAGGATTTTTGATGAGGTAATCGTGGAAAAAATTATACACTATTGCTGGTTTGGACGGAACAAGCTTTCGCAGCATGCCTTAGATGTAATTGAGACATGGAAGAAGTATGCTCCTGGATATGAAATCAAATGCTGGAATGAAGATAATTTCAATGTAAATGACCATCCGTTTACAAAAGCGGCTTATGAATCAGGGAGGATGGCTTTCGTAAGTGATTACGTCAGATTCTGGGCTGTATATAACTACGGTGGAATTTATATGGATCTTGGAAGTGAGCTAATTAAAGATATAAGAGGTCTTGTTGCTTCCTATAAGTGTATTTCTGCAATCGAAAAGAGCACATGCACTGTTAATAGCGGACTTTTTCTGTCGTGCAAAAAGCATGATTCTTTGGCTGGAGAAGTGCTTTCAAAATACGATGCATTAGAGTATGTGGATTCTGATGACTTCAGATCAAAGCATACTGTTAATGAAATGTTTACGCAGCTTCTAATGGAAAAAGGGTTCCAAAAAAAGGATGAGAAGCAGTCCATTGGAAAATGGACGATATTGCCCTCCGATTGCTTCAACCCGCTTTACGGTATAGGAGGGTTTCATATTAAGAAGAATACATATAGTATTCATCAATATACCGCTTCATGCGAGAGCCGAAAGAAAGATACAGGGATCAATTGACCCATCGTCTTGCCTTTTATGTGGGACATCGTACTGGAGAGGTGCTGTCTAGGTTAATTACAGAGTTTAAGTTTGAGGACATGGACGATGCTTTTAAGAATCTATTCTCTAAGCTAGCTAATCATCATCGGTAAGCTTTTTGCTCGGCATCTTGGAACTTATATGAATAATGTTCTTCTCATATCTCTATTGAAGTAAGGAATATGTAATGCTAACAAAAAGTGTTCCTCAAGTCTCAGTCATTATCCTGCATATAATGCGGAAAAATATATTGAAGAATGTGTTCTAAGTGTTCTGAAGCAGAACTATCAAAATTTAGAGATAATTGTCGTAAATGATGGTTCATCAGATTCGACTCTGTCTATTTTGATGAATATGCAGAAACGCTTTCCCTCAGTGCTTGTTTTCTCTAAAGATAATGAGGGTGTTTCTGCGGCGAGAAATTTTGGGATTAGCAAAGCGCACGGGAAGTATGTTTTACTCCTTGACTCGGATGATGCATATTTGCCTGATTCCGTGTCTTTGCTGGTTGAAACGGCTGAACGAAATAAAGCTCAGATGGTGTCTTTCAATTTTGAGACGTTATTCCCAGATGGCTCCATAGGGGAAAGGCCGGTCGAGTATTCTTTTCCGGATGTAAAAACAAGTACTGGGCATGAGTGCGTTGAGTATATTTATGCTGAGCATATAGGTTATTTTTCCTGGGCTTTTATGTATGATCGACAGTTTCTTGTTGATTTGCATATTTTGTATCCTCAGGGGTTTGCTCTTCTTGAAGATGCTCTCTTTTTGAATAAGATTCTGCGACAATGCAGCCGTGTTGCTTATGTGAGCAAGCCTTGTTACAGATATCGCATTACTGAAGGGTCTCTTTCTAAAAGGACCTCGCTCGCAACGGTTGATAGTGCTTTCAAATCGTTGTCCGAGATTCAGCGAATAGCGCATTCGGAAGGTTCCTCCATTAGATTTGATGCACATATCGTGCGTTTATATCTGTATATATACACTCTCTTGATTGATTGTCCGGCATCAAAGGAAAAAAGTAAGCTACGTCATTCGATACGAAAAAAGGTACTAGAGACTTGTTCGAGAAATTCTTTTCAGCTTCTTTGCTTATCTGACAAAATTAAGCTTATATTGCTAAAAGTTTTCCTTTTGGATAATACGCATAACATAAAAGATTGTGTGAAAAAACTTTTGAAGAAAAGTTCTTTCTGACATTATTAATTGAATCTCTAAAAATGGAGCGAGGAAATAAATGAGTGTTAAATCAGCTATCAAAAAGATTTTGCCTGTTTCATTGATTGAAAAAAGGCAGCGCTGGAAAACAAATCGTGCGTTACAGCATGAAGGAAAACGGGAATTCAGAAATTTTGCACAATCTTATGCTGCTCCTGAATGTTCAGATCAGGTTCAGATGGAGAGCCTACTGATCTTTTTCGTGCATCAGATTGAGAAGGGTTTCTCCTTCGATACTTATCAGTATGGTCGTGGTCGCGGGGCTTTACGTAATGCCGCTGATTTATCGGCAAGACTTTCAAAGGTCGATACTCAATGGCGTAACATCGTCTAATAAGACATGATACTTGCCTTGGGCGAATATCGTAGGCGTCATGTACTCGCTGATCAAGACGTCACGTTTATGACGGAATTATTCGATGATGACACAAATGCTGATATCGTATCGGCTTCTAAAAACGAATATCCAAGCATTGAGCTTTCCCTGGCTTCTAAAGCAGACAATGCTGTTGTTCCGTTTGCTGAGTTAACGGAACGTCGGCATGCGGTACGTTCCTATTCTGATGAGCCAGTAACGCGAACGGATCTTGAGAAAGCAGTCACCATGTCTCTGCATACTCCATCTGTCTGCAACAGACAGCCGGCCCGCATTCGTATCTTCACCGATCGGAAATTAATCGGCGAGGCATTGAAAGTACAAGGCGGTTTCGGCGGATATAACCTGCTCCGGCATTAGTACTCGTAACCGCCGATTTGCGGGTGTTTATGGGAACAAATGAACATAACGAGGGATACGTTGATGGTGGGTTGTTTGCTATGTCAATGTTGTACTCATTGGAGGCATGCGGTCTTGCCGCCTGCCCGCTCAATACAATGTTCAGCGAGGAAAACGATAAGAAAACTCGTGATATGCTCGGTGTCCCCGATAATGAGGTGTTTATCATGTATATCGCTGTAGGTCATTTCCGTGAATCCTCCAAGATCTGCCGCTCTCAGAGATTCGGACTAGATCGTATTCTTATGAACTGATTGCGGAGGTTTTCCTTGGGCAAGTACAAAAATCTGCTGGTAAATATCGGCCTGTTTACGCTGAATACCGTATCGACGAAGCTGATCACGTTCCTACTGGTACCGTTGTATACCTATTTCCTTACGACGGCGCAGTATGGTGTGACGGACATGTCATTGACCGTGGCTGGCTTGATTACTCCGGTCCTGACCTTGTCCATCGGCGACGCCACAACGCGGTATATCATCGATGATCCGAATGATAAGAAGCAATACATATCCGTCGGATTCTGGGTTACACTGTTCGGCTGTCTGCTTATGCTTCTGTTGCTTCCACTGCTGAATTTGCCGATATTTGGTGGTCTTGGGAACTATGAATGGCTTTATCTGGCATATTTTGTCTCGTCCGCATTCAATGCATATTTGGCGAATGTAGCTCGTGGCTTAAACCAGATAAAGCTCATCACCTGGGCATCCATTGCATCGTCCCTTGCATCCGCATCTTCGGCTGGCTTGCTTATCGGATTGCTTGGCTGGAAGGTTGAGGGATACTTCGTTTCTTTGATCTTCGGAGGATTGATCGCGGTCGTTCTGTATCTCATATTCGGAGGTTCTTGGGAATATGTGGCCCTTCCAAGCAAAGAACGTGATTGGCGGGTCCTCAAAAAGATGTTGCTGTATTCCGTGCCGTTGATGCCGAACGCCATTTTTTGGTGGGTCGGCACGAGTGTAAATAGGTTTTTCATTACCAGCATGCTTGGCATCGGAGCATCTGGCTTATTCGCTGCGGCCAGTAAGATACCTAACGTAATGAACATGGTTTCGTCCACGTTCTGGCAGGCATGGAGCTTGTCCGCATTCCAGGAGTTCAAGAAAACGGATACCGGCAAGTTCTACAGCAACGTGTTCGCTGTATTCCGTACGTTCTGTTTTCTTGCGGCATCGGGGCTCATGTTGCTGACTCCATGGCTTGCCTCATTGCTGCTGCAGAAAAAATTCTATGATTCATGGCCTATTATACCGATCCTTATTCTGGCGTTTTTGTTTAATGTATTCGCGGGATTTTATGGGACGGTATTCACCGCGAGCATGAAGACTCGGCACTTGATGACATCTACTGCTGCAGCGGCGATTGTGGTCATCGTGCTGACTTGGCTGCTTATCCGTGTTATGGGTCTACAAGGTGCTGCATGGGCTATGGTCGGCAGTAATTTGGTCATGTACGCCATACGTGTGGTTATGGCCAATCAGATCGTCAAAATCAACGTGAACCGGCCACTTATGCTGGCGAATATTCTGCTAGTATCTGTGCAAACATGTGTATTGGCGTGGCACCCGACTGCGTATACGTTGGTATCGGCTGTGCTGTTCTTGGCTGTGCTCGTGGTGTCTGCCATAGACATCTATCCGTCTGTGAAAACCCTATCCGTCGCGGTTAAGGGCAAGGTTCAAGGAATAATCACGGAAAACATGTTAGGGAAATGAAGATTTGAGGAGATGGATAAAATGAAAATTGGAACAATCACTTTCCATTGTGCATATAATTTTGGTTCCGCTCTGCAAACTTATGCGTTGAGGAAATATCTTACTGATCTCGGGCATGATGTGCACGTTATTGATTATCGTAGTGAGGATTTCCGGAATTACTGGATTTTCCGAAAATACGGTATCAAATCGTTTGCCGTGGATTTGCTGTTCCTTCCGGGCAATCTACGCAGACGCAGCAGTTTCCAGACTTTTTGGCACAGGCATTTTAATCTGACTAAGAATACTTACGAAGGCGTCGACGCAGACCTGCAGATGGCTCAGGATTTGAACGACTTTGATGCGTTTATTTGCGGAAGCGATCAAATCTGGAATCTGGATTGTACTCGCGGTCCTGTTCCGCCGTTCTTCCTTTCATTTGCGTCTAACGACACCAAGAAAATCGCGTATGCGCCAAGTATGTCACATGCCAAGTTTGTAGAGAAGAATTTCACCGCAGAAGACAAGAAGAGGATTTCCGGTTGGCTAAATCGTTTTGACTCGGTATCCGTGCGTGAGATTTCTGTTGCTGGGCAGTTTCAGGACTTGACGGATAAATCCATCGTCGAAACGCTTGATCCGACGCTTTTGCTTGATCTGAAGGACTATCGGCATATTCAAGCACCCGAACTCCAGAAGAGGCTCAAAGAAGGCAAGTATATCTTTGCCTATACGCTGTGGCCGAATAAAGACATGGTGAAATATATTGATGAGCTCGCAGCAGAACGAAATCTGACTATCGTTTACTACTCGAGGAATCCAATTCATTATAAGGCGCATTCCATCAACGTGTGGGGGATTGGCCCTGCTGACTTCCTCACGTTAATCGACAAGGCCGCGTGCGTAGTATCTAACTCATTCCATGCCACGGTGTTCTCTATTCTTTATGGAAAGCCTTTCCTTACGTTTGGCACCGAGAAGAGCAGCTCTCGTATGAAGACTCTTCTCGCTAGGCTTGGATTGCCTGAAGAGCATTTGTTGCCGTCTGATTTCGAAGACGGAACGAGAATTAAGCCGTTTGTGTCTAAGCTAGATGTTGCACGGCTCAATGAACTGCGTGCAACATCCGAGCAATTCCTTAAAATGGCGCTAGCATGAAATGAACGGACGGGTGCCTACCACCGTCTTTTCGATTAAGATTTGAGCGTGAGCTATCGCATAACATTTTTTCATGCGGATTTTGCCGGCACTATTTTCATCCTATAATATGATTTAATTTGGAATAAATCTAACTTAAATCCAGTGAGAGATAACGTCCGAATTCCTGCGCACTTTCGGTTTTGTTCTTCGTTGAGATGTTGAAGCGGGCATGGCCCGCGTCCTGTGTACGATTTTCAGTCGCCAAACAAAGAATCGCAATTGGAAAGCAGGACGCGCAGCCATGCCCGACAGCAACATCATACAGATCGACCAGAACCTGTTCGAGACCAAACTCGACCGGCTGGTCACCGAGAAGATGACCCAGATCCTCAACGCCATGCTCGACGCCGAGGCCGACGAGATCACCGGGGCCGCCAGATACGAACGCAAGGAGGGGCGCAAGGCGTACAGGGCCGGCCACTACGAACGCACGCTCACGGCAAAGGCGGGCAGGCTCGAGCTCAGGGTGCCGAAACTCAAGGGCGCGGTCTTCGAATCCGCGGTCATCGAACGCTACCGCAGGCGGGAGTCCAGCGTCGAGGAGGCGTTGATGGAGATGTACCTGGCGGGAGTGAGCACCCGTCAGGTCGACGACATCAGCAAACTGCTGTGGGGTGACAGGATGCCATCCCAGACCCTTTCCGACAAGCTCAAGCGCGTGTATGACGACATCGACCGATGGCGCACCCGGCCATTGGAATCCGAATACCCGTACGTGTTCATGGACGGCGTGTGGCACAAGCGCTCCTGGGGCGGAAGCGTGGAGAACGTCAGCGTCCTCGTCGCCATCGGCGTCAACGCGGAGGGCCACCGCGAGGTCATCGGCGTGACGGAGGGCATGAGGGAGGACGCTGCCAGCTGGGAGCAGTTCATACGAAGCATGATCGAACGCGGTTTGAAGGGCGTGCGCCTCGTGGTCGGCGACCGGTGCGCGGGACTCGTCTCCACGGTGAACTCGATGCTTCCCCGGGCGAAGTACCAGCGGTGCATGGTGCACTTCATGCGCAACGTGCTCTCGAAGGTGCCGCCCAACCACCGGGATTGGGCGTCCGCGGCCCTGAAGCGATATTCGCCATGGAGTCCCGCGAATCCGCCCTCGCCAAGGCTGGGACGTCGCCGCGGAGATGGAGTCCAGGAAGCTCAAGGCGGCGACCGGCTGCCTGCGCGAGGCATCGGGGAGACGACCGCCTACCTTTTGCCGGAATTCCCGACGGAGCACCG
>ENA-OQIO01001613-OQIO01001613.1-human-gut-metagenome-genome-assembly--contig:-NODE-1613-length-10888-cov-2.378032_pt1 | contig 10888 bp, 14 predicted proteins | sample MGYA00242573_ERZ504737 | MGnify/ENA primary metagenome ERZ504737 (study PRJEB26092, sample SAMD00036203) | human gut metagenome | host: Homo sapiens | study: EMG produced TPA metagenomics assembly of... | reverse complement strand
CCACAGCCACCACTACCTCCCAGCCATCCAGCGCAGCGCCGATGGCCCAAAACCTCCCGAGCAGCCACCCCAATCTCTCACAACCGGGGCAGCCACCCTAAGCCACAACATCACAACATTCACACCATCCGATACAACTCCAAAACATCCTCCGTATAAACCCCAGGCCGCTCATAAACCACCAGCGGCCGCTCAACCCGGATCCTGGAATTCCCGCCCTTACAAGCCTCGATCAACACCATATTCGGCTCCTTATCAATAAAAGGATACACCAGCTGCATCCTCTTAGGCTCCAGCTTATACTTCGTCAAAGTCGCCATCAGCTCCACCAGCCGAAACGGCCTGTGCACCAGAAAAAACCGCCCCCGGTCCTTCAGGACCCGGGCAGCCTGACAAGCCACATCATCAAACGAACACAAAATCTCATGCCTCGCGATCGCCTTCGGAAGATGCGGATTCGTCAACCCATGCTGCCCGATCATATACGGCGGATTACACGTCACCACATCAAAAGAAGCCGCCCCAAAAATCCCGGCAGCCTCCCTGATATCACCCTCAACGATCCGAACCCTGTCCTCAAGACCATTATACCTCACACTACGGTCAGCCATCTCCGCACACTCATGCTGGATCTCCAGCCCCGTGAAATGCTCCCCATCCGTACGATCAGAAAGCAAGATCGGAATGATCCCCGTACCGGTCCCCATATCCAGCGCAACCTCACCCCTCTTCACCCGGGCAAAACCAGACAACAGAACCGCATCCATCCCAAAGCAAAACTTCTTCGGATCCTGGATCACAAACAACCCATTCTGAAGATCATCCACACGCTCACCGCAATAAACCAGATCACTTCTCATTCGGCTTCGATCTCCCTTTTTAACCTCTTTCTCCTCGTGGTCAGCAGAACCACCCTTACCCTTTTTTCTCTTAGGGCGGAACCTCAGATCACGGACCGGAAACTCCTGGATCTCCTTCTCGTCATTCACCTCAACCACGATCTTAACCATCTGCCTGAGAACATTCACACTCTGGACCGTACCCGAAACACCCTGCGGCGTCGTTACCATATCACCGATACCCGGAAGATTCCGGTTCAGCTCCTCATAAGTCTCCTGCTCATTCTTCAGACAGCACATCAGACGACCACAGACACCAGAAATCTTCGTCTGGTTCAGAGAAAGATTCTGCTCCTTCGCCATCTTGATGGAAACCGGCGCAAACTCCGAAAGATACGTATGACAGCAAAGCGTCCTTCCACAGATACCAATACCGCCAAGGATCTTCGTCTCATCACGGACACCGATCTGACGAAGCTCGATCCTGGTCTTAAACACAGACGCCAGATCCTTAACCAGCTGCCGGAAATCAATACGGCCATCCGCTGTAAAATAAAACAGCACCTTGTTATTATCAAAGGTATACTCCGCATCGATCAGCTTCATATCAAGCCCATGCTCACGGATCTTCTTCTTGCAGATCTTAAAAGCCTCTTTCTCCTTCTGGCGGTTCTCAGCTCATGGTCCTCGTCCTCCTTCGTTGCAACACGGAGAACCTCCTTCAGCGGATGGACCACCTCGTCCTCCTTCACGCTGCGCGGCTCCAGGACAACACGGCCATACTCCACACCACGGGCAGTCTCCACGATCACATGATCGCCGACCTTCACCTTATAATTCTTAGGATTAAAATAATAAATCTTACCAACGTTACGAAATCTGACTCCAACTACCTTTTCCATTCTATTTCTCCCTAATTGTCAGGAACAGGAGCTCCAGGGCAAGTTCGAGATTAACATTGGCACGGAGACGCACCTTCGTCTTCTCCAGTGCCTCAAGGATTTTTTCGATATTCTCATAAGAACGCTCGCTGGCCTGCTCTCTGATAAAATTAATCTCCTGTTTAAAAACCAGGTTGTCAATTTCCCTTGTTGCCTTAAACATCAGAACATCGCGGAACCAGAACTGGAAAATATCCAGATAATCATTGATATTATTCTTATCAGCAGTCAAAGTCTTGATCGCCTCTGTCAGCTCATAAACCTCCATGGAATTGGCATATTTCAAAATCTTCAGGGCATTGGCAGTCATATCCGCAAACTCCTGAGAAGTCGCAGCCTCCTTCGCCTTGCCGATACTGCCCTGCGCATAAGACGCATCGATCTCAGCCTGATAATCCGGCACCTGAAGATGCTCCATCAGATATTCCTTCACAAGACTGTCATCCACCACCTTCAGATCCAGACGCACACATCTGGAACGGATCGTAGGAAGAAGACTGTCGATATTGCTTGTCAGCAGCATGATCACCGCATATTCCGGCGGTTCCTCGATAGTTTTCAAAATGGCATTCTGCGCCTGCACCGTCATCATCTCCGCATCCGGAATGATATAGATCTTATACGGACTGCAGTACGGCTTGATATCCACATCACGCACAACCTGGTCACGCACCTCGTCAATGCTGATGCTTCCAGGCTTCTCATGAGTTACTGTAATGATATCCGGATGATTCTTGCCGATCACCTTCTTACAGGAATCACAAGTCATACACGGTTCAGACTCTCCCGATTCACACTGCAGTGCTGCCGCAAAAGTCCCCGCAAGAAGCTTTTTGCCGGATCCCGGTTCCCCTGTAAAAATATAAGAATGGGATACCTTCCCTGTCTCTATCGCATTCTTCAAATGCCTGATTATATCGTCATGGCCGATGATGTCATGAAATCCTGCCATAAGAATCACCTCTTTCTGCCTTTTGTGCCCTCCGTTATACCCGGCGGACATCTTTCAACTAATTATAACATAATCTTCTGTATAAAAAAAACTATTTTTCCTTATTGTACAGATTTTATATAATTTACGATCTCCTTCACACATTCATCCAGATTATGATTCTCAAAACGCTTCCATATACCTGCTTTAAGAATATTTTCCTCGGAAAAATCATTCTGGTCTGCAAGAAAACGCCTGCACATCTCCTCGTACTTCGGCACCTCCTGGGTCTTCTCCCTGGCAAGCGCACGCTCCAGACGCTCTCCGTCTTCCACCTCTATATAAATAGGCCACATCACTTCATTGCCGTAATACTCCCGGAGCCTCACAAAAGACTCCAGTGTACCGATCCCCAGATAGCTGTCATTACCCACAGACACCTGCCCGTCATCCGCAGTAAAATATGTCCACGGCCCGTAAACTGTCTGATAAGTACGCGCTCGATCAGCTTCCCGTTTCTTCGGAACTCCTTCAGTTTATTCTCATCCGCAAAAAAATATTCTCTCCCATTCACCTCTCCATCCCGGATCGGACGGGTGGTATAGATCACAAGCCGCTTAAGCCCCAGCTCCTGATCCCTCTCCAGCTGTCTGTAAATACTGTCCTTACCGGAAGAGCTTTTTCCCATAATGTAAAAAATCTTTCCCATATGTCTCCTCTGCTGCATATGCGTTACTATACACGCTCTGATCCGTAATACACAGATCCGTCTGCTGCCACGCACCTCACATCTCATTTCTCACAACACACACCGTCTCACTGGTCTGGTCACTCAGGCCCTGGACCTCAAAGCCCTGTTCCAGGTATCTTCTCACATTTTTTACGAAATGTCCAGAAATCTGTTCCCCCGGAACGATCAGCGGGATCCCCGGCGGATAAAGATACGCAAACTCCCCGGACGTCCGTCCGATACACTCATCCAGCGGACACCGCTCACTCTCCGCATCCATAGCCTGGGAGATCCGCATGACCTGCTTCATTTTTCCGTTTTTCAAGGGCGCTCTCTCCACAGCCTCTTCTCTGTATTTTAACGATTCACGGCGGTCGATCTCTTCAATAGCATCACAAAGCCGCTCAAAGCCCTCCGCAGTATCACCTACAGCCGCCAGCGCCAGCACATAATTCTCCGCCTCCATCTCCATTTCCAGATGAAACTCCCTCCGGAGAATCTGATGCAGCTCCCGGCCGTTCAGCGAACTGTTCACAGTAGAAAGCAATATCTTGGATCTGTCAAAATCAAAAACTCTCTGGCACTCACAGGCCTGCGGCGTCACCAGCCGGATATACTTACACTCAGAAAGACGCCTGCGTGCTTTTTCCAGATTCTCCGTAAACACACGGAACATCTCATCCCCCTCACGCTCCAGCTTATCCATGCACGCATCAATGCTGCTCATAAGAATATAAGAAGGACTGCTGCTCTGATAGATTCCCAGAAAACGCTTCAGTTTTTCCCGGCTCACACGATCACTGCACAGGTGGATCACCCCCGTCTGGGTCAGACAGGGCAGCGTCTTATGCACACTGTTGATCACCACATCCGCACCAAGCTGCGCCGCAGACACCGGAAAATAATCCGAAAACCGAAAATGCGCCCCGTGAGCCTCATCCACGATCAGCGGCACACCATAGTGATGCGCGATCTCCGCGATCCTCGCCACATCCGACACGATCCCGTCATAAGTCGGCGAAGTGATCAGCACCGCCTGGATATCCGGATTTTCCGCCAGATACATTTCCACACGGCCAGGTGAAATCCCTCCGTTTATCCCCAATTTCGGATCTTCATGTGGATAAATATACGTAGCACTCAGCTCCCGCAGATAAATCGCATGGTAAACCGCCTTATGGCAGTTCCTTGCCACCAGAATCTGTCCCCCCTTATCCACAGCCGCAGACACCGCCGCAGGATCGCCCCGGAGCTTCCATTAATACTGTAAAAACTCTCCGGCACACCATAAAGCCGTGCGACATCCTCCTGGGCCCTTTTCAAAATATCCTCAGCATGATGCAGGTTATCAAATCCGTCAATCTCCGTAATATCCCTCTCCACCGGAAAATCCCCCTCCACAGCCAGCGGATTCCTCTTATGCCCCGGCATATGAAACGGATAAAAATCACTCTTACCGTACTCTTCCAGTTTCTTGTATAATCTGTCTTCCATAGTTCGTCCTTTTCATCCTAAAAACAAGGAGGGGCTATCACCATACGATATTCCCCTCCATTTTTATCACATCTCAGCAAAATCGATCCTCAGATTCTCATAGATTCCCACCTTGATCGAATCCTGAAATGTATACTGCTCCGTATCCTCATTTTCAAAATCATACACCATTACCAGCTTCTTCACAGGATCCACGATCCAGTACTCTCTCACACCGGCAGTCCTGTATTTAAACAGCTTGGTATAATAATCCATACGCCTGCTCGCCGGAGAAACGATCTCGATGATCCAGTCCGGAGCCCCCTTACATCCCCTGTCATCCAACTTATCCGGATCACAGATAACAGAAACATCCGGTTCCACATAAGTATTCGTCTTCTCATCCAGATACACCGCAAACGGTGCGGCAAACACCTCACATTTCCCCTTGTTAGAATCTATATAGTTACCTATCTTTCTGGACAAGATACTTGAGATCCTCTGATGCATCGTATTCGGCGGCGCCATATAATAAATATGTCCATCGATCAGTTCCGCTCTTTCACCCTCCGGCAAAGCATAAATATCCTCTATCGTATAAATTCTTTCCCTCAACAGCGGCATATCTCCACTCCTCTCAAAAGCACCCGGCAGATCATACACCATCATTCCGATCTGCACTCATACACCTGCAGCAGCCCCATCCGAAGCCTTTCCCGAAGCTCACACCTTAAACCGGTACCCACACCCAGATTGTCTCAATATACTGCGCTTTGCCGTATTAAATTCGATCTTCTCACGGATCTTCTTGATATGCACCGTAACCGTAGCGATATCACCCACAGACTCCATATCCCAGATCTCCCGGAAAAGCTCCTCCTTTGTAAAAACCCTGTTCGGATTCTCAGCCAGAAAAGTCAGAAGATCAAACTCCTTGGTAGTAAACGTCGTCTCCTCACCATTGACCACACACGCCTGGCCGTCTTATCAATCTTAATACCACGATCTCGATCACATCATTCTTATGCACATTGGAACCAACCAGCCGGTTATAACGCTCCATATGCGCCTTCACACGTGCAACCAGCTCACTTGGGCTGAACGGCTTGGTCATATAATCATCCGCACCAAGACCCAGTCCGCGGATCTTATCGATATCATCCTTCTTGGCAGAAACCATAATGATCGGCGTATTCTTCTCCTCACGGACCTGCCGGCAGATATCAAAGCCATCCACCTCCGGAAGCATCAGATCCAGGATGATCAGATCAAACTCCTCCTTCATAGCACGTACAAGCCCCGTATCACCACGGTTCTCGATCTCCACTTCAAAACCCGAAAGCTCCAGATAATCCTTCTCCAGATCCGCGATCGCTTCCTCATCCTCTATGATCAAAATCCTACTCATTCATCGGTACCTCCTGATATTTTCTGAGAACAAAATACATGATCGTTCCGATTCCCAGCCGGCTTGTGCCCAGACCTTTCCACCATGATCCTCCATGATCTTCTTTACGATGGAAAGTCCGATACCGCTTCCTCCCTTGGAAGAATTCCTGGAAACATCGGTACGGTAAAAACGGTCAAAAATATACGGCAGATCCTTGGCGGCAATACCCTTGCCGTTATCCTCGATCTCCACCTGGATAAAATCACCCACATCCTTCACCCGGAGCTGGATGATCCCCCTGGCTTCTCCATATACTTGATGGCATTACTCACAATATTATGGATCACACGGCGGATCTGCTCACCATCCGCAATAACCTGCACACCCTTCTCCACATAATTGGCATACACAAGCTCGATCCCCCTGGTCTCCATCTCAAGCCCAAGCTCCTCCGCACAATCCGAAAAATAATCCTCCACATTCAGCTTGCTGAACGTATACGGAATACGGTTGGTATCGATCTTGGAATAAAAGGTCAGCTCATTGATCAGATGATCCATCTCATTGGTCTTATTATAAATGGTACGCACATACCGGTCCATCTTCTCCGGCGTATCCGCCACACCATCCATGATTCCCTCCACATAACCCTTCACCGCAGTGATCGGCGTCTTCAGGTCATGGGAAATATTGCTGATCAGCTCCTTATTCTCCTTATCCATCAGGATCTTCTCTTCCGTGGACTCCTTCAGACGCTTACGCATCTCCTCAAAATCCTGGCAAAGCTGGGAAAATTCATCATTCCCCTCAACCTCCAGCACAAAATCCAGATTCCCCTCCTTGATGTTCTTGGTAGCCTTCTTAAGCTTCACCAGCGGAACCGCAATACTCCTGTAGATCCACAGCCCCACGGACAATGCGGTAAAAACAAGGATGATCGTTGCGGTCAGGATCATATCCTTGGCCATCAGCTTCACCTGGCTGCTGGAAGACTGCGGCAGCGAAATATCATAGACCATCTGGCTGGAATCCGAAGCCTGGCTGCTGCTCTCCTGCACATGCTTCGCCTGCGTCTGGCTGAACCCGTACAGACTTGCGGAAAAAAGAAGCAGCGGCAGCAGGATGATCGCAACGAAGCCCACAATAATACGCGTCTTTAACTTCATCTGTATCTCCGTCCTTTATAAATTCACACATTCACATACACGTATTATAACATAAACTATATTCCCTATCTCTAAATTTTCTATAAAAACCCCATCTTCCAGCATCAGTATTATCCCATTTTGTTCTAAACTATGCTATCATATTTTTGTTGTCCACCCGATACCCAGCAACGGGAGGAGGTGAGTTCTTTTGGAAATTATTATCTCTTTTCTTGTTTCCTGCATGGCAAACATAACTGCCTATTACGTTTGCAAATGGCTAGACGGCAACAAGTAGGACAACGCTAACCTAGTGGTTTCTTGTCCACTATAAAAAATTAGAAGAAGCCCCCGGTATTGGCACTACCGGGGGCTTCACTCTTTGTTCTTTTGGAACTATTACTATCTCTTTTGCCTAATGGCATTATATCATATGCATTTCTTAAAATCAATATTCCTGCCAAAAGGATATATAAATATTTTTTTGACTCTCTTACAGATACTTCTTCAAAGTCTCAACCTTGTCCAGATGCTCCCATGGAAGATCAACATCTGTACGGCCGAAATGACCATAAGCAGCAGTCTGCTTGTAGATCGGACGGCGAAGGTCAAGCATCTTGATGATACCAGCCGGACGAAGATCAAAATTCTCACGAACGATCTCAACAAGCTTAGTCTCAGAAAGCTTACCTGTTCCGAAGGTATTCACACTGACAGAAGTCGGATGCGCAACACCGATTGCATAGGAAAGCTGGATCTCACACTTGTCAGCAAGACCGGCTGCAACAATGTTCTTTGCAACATAACGTGCAGCATAAGCAGCAGAACGGTCAACCTTTGTGCAGTCCTTACCGGAGAAAGCACCGCCGCCGTGACGTCCTGTTCCGCCGTAGGTATCAACGATGATCTTACGACCTGTCAGACCACTGTCACCGTGAGGTCCGCCGATAACAAAACGACCTGTCGGATTGATGAAATACTTCGTATCCGCATCAACCATATCAGCCGGAATGATCGCATCAAAAACATACTTCTTAATATCCTCATGGATCTGCTCCTGAGTAACATCCGGATCATGCTGTGTAGAGCATACAACAGCATCGATTCTCTTCGGCTTGCCGGCCTCATCATACTCAACAGTAACCTGAGTCTTTCCATCCGGTCTTAAATATTTCAGAGTGCCGTCCTTACGAACCTTTGTCAGCTGCTGAGCAAGCTTGTGAGCCATGTTGATGGCATATGGCATATACTCCTCAGTCTCATTGGAAGCATAACCAAACTGAAGACCCTGGTCACCGGCACCGATGGAATCCAGCTCGTCCTCATTCATATCGTCCTCTTTCTGCTCAAGAGCCTTGTCAACACCCATAGCGATATCTGTGGACTGCTTGTCAAGTGATGTGATAACCGCACAGGTATCTGCATCAAAGCCATAATCCGCATTGTCATATCCGATCTCACGGATAGTATCACGAACGATCTTCTGGATATCAACATTAGCCTTGGTTGTGATCTCGCCCATAACAAGTACAAGACCTGTTGTAGTAGCAGTCTCGCAGGCAACACGGCTCATCGGATCCTGTGCCATCATAGCATCAAGGATCGCATCGGAAATAGAGTCGCAGACCTTGTCAGGATGACCCTCAGTTACAGATTCAGATGTAAATAAAATTTTCTCCATGATCTTCTCCTTTTGTAATAAAACAATGGTTATATACATAAAAAACAGCCCGTACAATCCGGACTGTTTAAATTCTGTAAACAATCCTCTTATTGTTCGATTGCTCGCTCAGGTTGGCACCTTCCTGGGTTATCCGGGGTTGCCGTGGCTTCATAGATCCTTTGTATCTCCACCACTCTGAATAAAAGGCTATCTTTTATGAAATTTGCTGCAACACATACAATATACTTATCATACCAAAATGTCAAGAGCAATTTTCGAGAAAAAATATCACCCGCTGCTTTTTCATCCCCAATACGTAAATATTTCAAAAAAGAACCGGGCGTCCACATCGCCCGGTTCTTCCATCGATCATCCTTCAGAATGATCCGTTATTTATTTTTTCTTCTTTCTCTTAACTCCATAAGCTGCACCACCGCCAACAATGATCGCTGCTGCAAGGATTCCAACCCATACGCCGATCGGTGTATCATCGCCGGTCTTTACAGAACGTCTTGCTGTACCACTGGTATCGTTCGGAGCAGTTCCGCCCGCTGTACCATTATTCGGGATCGGAGTGATCCAATCATTTCCACCATGATTTGTTCCAGGTGTAACAGTCGGAATCGGTGTCGGCTCGGAAGAAAGACTGTTGGTGATCTCTTTTGTTACAGTATATCGGTTATCATTATTCAGTGTAACCTCACCCTGACCGGTAACTGTATACTTAAAGGTATCATCATCAACCGGATTTCCATCCTTATCCGTCTCCAGAACAGTATAAGTAACACTGTTGATCTCCTGATCCTTTGGAAGATCCAACATTACCTCAACACTACCATTCTGTTTCAGAGTCACTACCTTCTCAAGCGTCAGCTCACCGTTACTCTCAGTGGAGAACACACCTGCATAGAACGTATCATCCACAGTAGAAGCAACACCATCGATCATCACATTCTTCTTAATGTTGATAAATCCGTTACGGCTGAATATATCGGAAATCTTTGTATAATAGTTATTTACATAAGCCGCTGCCTCAGTAGCACCACTATCTCCACCGATCACAACCTGATTGGACTTCTCTTCACTCTCACCATTCGGCTTCGTTACATTGTAGTAGTAAAGATTCTCCTCATCCACCTCGATCTTCGTATTCTGCTGAAGAAGATTTCCATCCTCATCCAGCTCAAATACATAATAGGTGCCATCCGGAACATCCGTCCATGTAGCTGTACCACTGGAAGCATTCTGGATATGGATATCCTGTAAATAATCATCACGGAACGGGATATTACCTTCCTGATCCGAAAAAACGCCAACCTTATAAGTTACATCCTCCTTCGTTTCCAGAGGAATCACATTGTCGTTCTCATCAACATTATAGATTCTCTTCGTAACCTGGATCTGTCCCCGCTGTTTCGTCGAAGTCTTCGGATATGCCTGCACATCATACATCAATCGCCACACGAAGCAGCTCTCGGTGAGATGGCTTTGCCTGATCGCCCAGCCATTTGTTATAGCTCTTTCCGTGAAGTTTCGGATTCTCTACAATGGACAGTCCATTCTCAATACAGATGGTGTCACTTAGCCGACGAACCGCCTTGGTGCTGCCCCAAAAATTGCGGAACTTCCGGTCATATTCTAAGCTGACCGATGACAGATAATGTGATTATGAACGTGGGCTTTGTCTATATGAGTGCAGACCACAAAGGCATGATTGCCTTTAGTAAAACGCTTTGCAAATTCTACGCCCAGCCGGTTTGCTTCTTCCGGGGTAAT
>ENA-OQIO01001612-OQIO01001612.1-human-gut-metagenome-genome-assembly--contig:-NODE-1612-length-10889-cov-2.832280_pt1 | contig 10889 bp, 9 predicted proteins | sample MGYA00242573_ERZ504737 | MGnify/ENA primary metagenome ERZ504737 (study PRJEB26092, sample SAMD00036203) | human gut metagenome | host: Homo sapiens | study: EMG produced TPA metagenomics assembly of... | reverse complement strand
ATCCCTCGTCCAGTTGCAGATTGATTTGAAATAGCAACAGGTAGGGGATTGCTTATTGACACTCATTTTTAGTTGACTTCAAGCATGATTTCTATTGCATGAATTGCATGCTGAATCATGGCTACTACAGTATTATGGCTGTTTTTATCAATATTAGAATCCCAGACATCATCGAAAAACTCTTCGAAGATATGATCCAATATAATCTTATTTGGAATGCAGATGTTATATTCCGGAGTCAACTTCTTTAAACGCAGATAACACAAAGAATCTGATACAAAAAGTGTTGGGTGTGCTATGTGCTGATGGTCGAAAGAATTCCTTCCGGAAGAACGCATACATGCATAAGATCAAGTTTGTTTAACAGCTGTTCCAGATTCTTAAGGCAACGCAGTCTTTGGGATATAGTTAATGATATTCTTACACCTAAGAAATCAAGTTCTCCTGTAACTGTGAAATCTTTTAACACGGAAGCATAAATGATCAGATGGATTGGTGTGGTCTCCAAAATGCGCTGTGTCAGGTGATTTAGTTTTTTTACGTCCTCCTTCTGAAGATCGTTGTTATTCAGGCAATACTCATCCAGAGCTCCGTATATAGATCTTCCGGAAGAAAATGTTCTGTCAGGTGTCCGATGAGACAGTATTGCTTCTGTGAAATTAACGTTTGTTCATATTCAAAGCGATGAATCATTTACGGAATGGTTGTTTTCCGGATTAATAGTGTTTCTTTATTACAAAGAAGTCTGATCTTGTGATAAAGTTCATTCGTTAGATCACTGTCTTCAATTGTGGTAATTCCAAGACAGTGACTGCTATCTACTAACATTCCAGAGATAGCATAAGTGTCTCTGATTGCAAAAATGAGCTTACGTTGAGCCTGCGAACCAGAATAAAGATTAAAATCAATATTAGAGAGATTGGTCATCACATTCATTAAGAAACCAGCGGTATAGGCAGGAGTGGAAGCAGCCGATTCCAGGTCCATAAGAAGTGAAAAATGTACACCAGGTAGAATAAGATTCCGGCCGCCGTGTGCACTGTTGAGTTCTGCAATCAAAAGCTGGTAATTAGGATCAACATTCAAAATATCAACAATCGCGTATACGTTTAGAGAATTAACTTTTCGAAGTGAAGGGTGTTTCATTTTAAAAATGAACTGGTCTAATGTAAGCTCCGGATAATAAGAAATTTTTGGAGCTACTTCTGCACCGGTTGAGTTTTGTAATTCTTTTACATACATATATTCAGATTCGAGATTGTCATAAATAGCAGTTTCAAGATCTTTGATATCCTGTAGCTGATATTCCTGTAATAGTTGTGTAGTGCTTTCTTCCGAAAGAGCTTCAACAATACAGTGCTGATAGCCTGAAGTGTATTTTCATGATTTTTTTCAGTTGGCAACAGTTTTCCGCTAATCCATTTACTGATATAGGAGTCATCATACTGAACAGCTTTTGCAAGAATACTATTTTTTAGCTCAGCAATAGCCATAAGGTGTTCTAGCAAAATGCTGAAACGGTTTTTATCTTTCATATTTTTGTTATATTACAGAGCATAGAATAACTTGTAATATGTCCCCCTTCCTTTAAAAATACCTTAAAGAAGTTGATAGTATGATATTAGTTTAGAGCAGAGAAAATAAAATTGCAATAAAAGAACCATAATTTACCTACGATTTTGTATTTATTTCAAAAATGAAGCTTGGAAAACAAGATGATTCATGTGAATCATGTTGATTCAAATTTCCATAAATTGTCATTTGAAAGAACCTGTGATAAAATTTGAAAGTATTTTTGGGGAAAAACAAAAGAAAAGAGGATAAAATTATGAATTTTACAGAGCAGAAATTGACAGGTAAAGCAAGTATTGATAAACCATGGCTGAACTTTTATCCGGAACAGTTCAGAAATATCGAGATACCAAGAATGACAATCGAAGCTTTTCTGAAAATGAAAAACCCGAATGAGGATAAGATCGCATTTGAGTATTATGGAAATAAGATACATGGAAGCAGTTATGGGAAGAAGTAGATGCTGCAGCAAGAGCACTGAAAGCCCTCGGACTTAACGAAGGTGACAGAGTTCCGTCCTTTTTAGTATGTACGCCAGCTCATTTTATTCTGCTTCTTGCAGCAGAAAGAGTCGGTTTAACAATTATTTGCCGTGATGACGAACCGGAAGAACTTTGTTTTGCAATCCGTAAATGTAAAACAGATACAGCATTTGTAATGGATTATCTTTCAAAAGAAGATGAAGAGTTATTCCGTACAACAACTCCGATGACACGTATGATTAAAGTGTCACCATTTGAATATGCAGACAAGAGCCAGATGAAGGATTATGTATTAGAAGAAATCACAGCCCGCTATCAGGCGGAGACAGAGACAACAGAAGGTGATATGAGCTGGCAGGAGTTTATGGAGATGGGAAGAAACTTCAAAGGTGAATATCTTGTGTCTGTAGATCCTGAGAGAGCTGTGTTTGGAGCTTACACAAGTGGTTCAACAGGAATCTCTAAACTTGTAATTCACTCTTCAGCGAATATAGTAGCAACTGCATACCAGATGTCAATCTTTATTCCGCCGTCAGATGTGCAGGAAGTTTGGTGGACACCAATTCTTCCACCGGCATTGATCGCGGTAACAGTTTCAATGACAATTTTCCCACTTTCTACAGGATTAATGGTATCACTTGATCCATTCTGTCCGTTAGAGAATATTGACATTGAATTTATGGATCGCAAACCAAACTTCTGGCACTGATTCCGCGTTATTGCGAACTGTTAATGGCCAGCGATAGAATTCCGGAAGATTACGATATGTCTCATCTGAGAACAATCGGTGCAGGTGCTGAGCCATGAATGACCGTAAGTATGCAGAGGTAGAAGAGTTCTTCCATAAACACAACGTTCAGGCAAAATTAAGTGCAGGTTATGGACAGAGCGAGGGATGCTCAAACTTCACATTGCCGAACCCAATGTTCCCATTGGAGGATGGATGTGTGGGTATGCCGATGACAGCAACTGTACTTGGTGTATTTGACAAAGATCTGAATGAATTAAATTACGGAGAATCAGGAGAGCTTTGTATGACAGGTCCGTCTATGATGCTTCATTACTCAGGCTGGAGAGGTGAAGAACTGACGGAGCAGACTCTTATTGAACATTCAGATGGAACACATGGTTACATACAGGAGATGAAGCTTATATCACAGAGCAGGGAATTGTGCATATCCTTGGACGTGGTGAAATCAAAGCTTACGGAGACAAACCGCTTCATGTAATGAGAATGGAGACAAAAACAGTTAGAACTCCTGGTGTAAAAGACGGTTTCTTCTGTCTTGTTCCGGATCAGGAGCATGAAGGATATTATCGTCCATATCTGTTTGTGATTCTTGATGGAACAAAGACACTTGAGGAAGTAGCAGAACTGCTGAAAGATACACTGGAAGAACATGAGTATCCGGTAGAGATCAGAGAAATTACCGAAAGACCTTATTTCCACTTCAAAACAGATAGAAAAGGTCTTACAGCTCAGATTCTTGAAGAATTGGAGCAGGCAAAAGAAGAAAAATAAGAAAATCGAAGGTTTTGATTGTTCCAAGGAGCAATAACCATTGGTTGGGGGAATGTGAAAAAAGTGCTGAGTCATAGGAAAAAATATATGACTTGGCACTTTTTAGGTACGAAATAGAGAGGATTTTGTAAAAGAATAAAAAAGTTTAGCTTTGCTGTTGAGAACTGAAAGAAAAAAGCGATTTTATGTAAAAAACACTTGACACAGAACACAAATCAACATATAATAGCAAGGTATGACATAAGGAGAAACAGTATGCACCAAAGCCCCGGAGTATGCTGATTTCAAATAAATAAGCAATAGTAATTAATGATTATTTATAGGAGGAACATCCATGAAAACTTATATGGCAAACCCTGATAAGATTGAAAGAAAATGGTATGTGGTTGACGCTGAAGGCGCTACACTTGGACGTCTTGCATCTGAGATCGCAAAAGTACTTAGAGGAAAGAACAAACCGGAATATACACCGCACATCGATACAGGAGATTATGTAATCGTTGTTAACGCTGAGAAAGTTAAAGTAACAGGAAAGAAATTACAGCAGAAGATTTACTACAATCACTCTGACTACGTTGGAGGAATGAGAGAGACTACACTTGCTGAGCTTCTTGCTAAGAAGCCAGAGAAGGTTATCGAGCTTGCTGTTAAAGGAATGCTCCCGAAGGACCTATGGGAAGAGATATGATCAAGAAACTTCATGTATACGCTGGACCAGAGCATGCAAATCAGGCTCAGAAGCCGGAAGTTCTTACATTTTAGGTAGAAGGAGGAAATAACAGTGGCTAACGCAAAATATTACGGAACAGGAAGAAGAAAAAAATCTATCGCAAGAGTATATCTTGTACCTGGAACAGGAAAGATCACAATCAATAAAAGAGATATCGACGAGTATCTTGGACTTGAAACTCTGAAGGTTGTTGTTCGCCAGCCGCTCGTGGCTACAGAGACAGCTGACAAGTTCGATGTAATCGTTAATGTATGTGGTGGTGGATACACAGGACAGGCTGGAGCTATCCGTCACGGAATCGCTAGAGCACTCCTTGAGGCAGACGCAGATTACAGACCGGTTCTCAAGTCAGCAGGTTACCTGACTCGTGACCCACGTATGAAAGAGCGTAAGAAACCAGGTCTCAAAGCAGCTCGTAGACACCACAGTTCTCAAAGAGATAATTATCTCGCAAGAGAATTACAATTCAAAGAGATTACAAACCTCAGAACTTCGGTTCTGGGGTTTTTCTTTACCCTTAAATCTTGATGAAATGTCTAGAAATGTGGTGAAACTTATTCGGTTTGCAACAAAGAAATCTATTCCCATCTTCTGTATGAAGAAGATATTCACAATCAGGACAACAGAAGACGTTTATGGCAAAGCAAAATTGTAGAGAAGAAATCAACAGAATTAATAAAAAGACGAATATCAAAGTTGCCTGTATGAAAAGGGAACTGAAGTTTTGGCAAATCATTTCGGTAGGAACAGTGGTAATGGGAATGTTGCTTGGATGGATGTTGTGAAGTTAAGATAGTTCTTATCAAGGGCGAAAGAAGATGCATGCTAGAAAGAATCTTTTGGGGAAGCCGACAACTCCCGATTTACTTAACGATAGATTTGTAAATGGGATAAATGCTTGATTTTAGCGGCCGCACCATAATGGTGACATGCGTTATTGAGATGTTGCTTGAAGTTGTTCTAGTAATTTGTGATACTAAGGTTACATCTGCAGATGAACTGATTATGAAAGGAGTAGATTTAATATGGTCGAATTTGGCGAACAACTAAGAAGAGCGAGAGAAGAAAAGGGAATGACCCAACAGTCTCTTGCCGAGCAATTATATGTAACTAGACAGGCGGTATCAAGGTGGGAATGTGGAGTTTCCCATAGTTAAAGATACCACACCCAATATCACAAACTCACGCTTAAACAATATTCCTTAGTCAACCACATACAATAGCAAATACAAAAAAGCTGGAAGCAGACTTGATTTTGCTTCCAGCTTTTCTATATTATTTAGTTTTGATGCAGTCGTTCTATTATACTTGTTTTTGCGATCTTTCGATATATGATTGCCGGAATAATAACCGTTAGCGCAATCAAAAATGGATAGATAACAAACATAGGGAAAATAACAAATTTATAAGTGAAAAACCAAATGCTATTTGAAATTGCTCTTACAATGATAACCGATACCAGAGAACCAAATACGATTGACGCAACAACTGTTCCCGCAGCATAGTATAAGCCCTCAAATGATAGCATTTTCTTTAGCTGCTTTCCTGTCATACCAATACTTTGAAGCATAGCAAGTTCTTTTCTGCGTGTAATAATACTGGTAAGAACAGAGTTTACAAAATTTGTAACCCCTATTAAGCCAATGATAATGCTTAACGCTCCCCCTATGGTAATAATCAGAGAAGTTAAATCATTAAAGGAATTGATATATGTTTGTTTAGAGTCGTAATTCATACTCGGCTCAATATCCTCAACATAGCTGCTTAAAAATTCCTCCATATCAGCTTCCATACCGTCAACTGCATTGAATGGGAAACTCACCAAATGAGGTTGATCGCAAAGAGGTAAGAAAACCTCTGTCGGCATATAAAATTTTGCAAATCCGGTACTTCTTATCGTATCGGTGTTTTCATTGATTAGCACCTTTGCCATAACCTTGCAGTCAAAACTATTATCTATACTACTGGAAAGTCCGTCCATTTGCACATGATTAAAGTGAAGTGTATCTCCAACATGAATATTAGGGTCATCAATAATGTTTCCATTGTCATCTGCGGTCAGAGCATACAGTACATAATTCCCGGATTTTAATGCTTCCCAATCAATCGTTCCCTCTATAACATCCATTGAGTTCAGTAAAAAATCATCTGCTCCATATAATTGAACCAAAGGATTTCCCTCAGCGTCTTTGTTGTAATTTGAGGTAACTCCATTCTCGACAGAAAATGTTTCTTCCAAAATCTTTGTGGTATATAACTCGCCACCCTCATCAAATGCCGGATTTTGCTTAACTGCTTCAATAAAAGAAGTGGAAAGGTCATTTTTGCTGTCGCTATTCCCAAACTTAAAATTGAAGTAATCCGCAGTAGAAATGATGAAATCCTTGTTTACAAATTTTTCTACATATTTTTCCACATCAAAGCCGCTTGCAAGTGTAAATACCGTATTAAACAATACCAAACTCAAAGTCATAGAAATAATAACCAAAATTGTACGTTTCTTGTTCCGACCAAGATTTGATAATGCCATTCGATGAATTTTGGCTCCATGTATAGACTTTTTTATCAGACGCCTTTTTGCCTTGAAATGCTGCTGTGTCATTTTCAGTATAGCGGATTGCTTCAATAGGCGATACTGAACCTGCTATTTTGGCAGGCTTATTTACACTAATAATCACTGTAACAAGTGCAAATAAGGCAGCTCCGATAAAAATAATTGGATTGGCAGTTACTTTTACTCCTGCGTCCGAAGCATAAACTGTGCCGTTCATTAAAAATGGTACTAATGCTCGTCCAACAAAGAAACCAATTAGTAAGCCGAATGGAATACCGATAAAGGAAAGTAACATAGCCTGTTTGCTGATAAGTTTCTTTATTTGTCGTTTTGTTGTGCCTAAAGTTTTAAGCTGTCCGTAGGATTGAATATCTTGAATGACAGAGATTTGGAAAATATTATATATAATCAAATACCCTGTTATCATAATTAAAAGTATGCCAACAATCCCCGAAATCAATAAAGCTGGATTTTCTAAAAAGTTACTGCCTTGATATGCAGGACTAACACGAGCAATCACATAATTGTCATCCGATGGACTTCCGCCCATAGTATCACAAGTATAGCCCGTTTCAGCAAGAAGCTGATGTAATTTTGATTCGATAGCTCCGTTTCCATGAAACATAACATAAGCGGCGACTACGCCGGAATAGTCATTATCTTCGGGGTAGGTGTATGTTAAAAGTTCAGAATTATTGTCAACAAAGGCTTTAGAAACAATAAGTCGTCCAATATTACTTAGGCTGTCTGTTTCCCAAAATCCGCATAGTACAAAATTCTTTGAATATGAAATTCCTTTAATTTGATAGTCCAAAGTTACGGTTGCTCCGATTTCAGCAGGAATACCAAGTGCGTCCAGCGTTTTGGTATCAGCCATAATTTCATTCTCTGCTTCAGGACGGTGTCCCGTTGTTGGCTCATACCGTGCAAACTTCAAAGCAGTATCGTCCATAAACCACATATCAGCACGCCATTTTTCCAGTCCGGGATTATTGATATGATAAGACACTGCCTTTGTATAGGCAATCTGTTCAATCATCTCATTGCCTTTTATATTATCAAAAACCTCATCGCTTATATAATTCAAAACCGCTTGACCGTCGCCACCTTGTTTTCTGATATTTTGGTCGTGAACGGTATCTATCAAACCAGAGCCTAATGTAAAAATGGTTGTAAAGAGTATAGTAGTTAGAGCGATTGCAATAATTGCAATGATATTTCTACTCTTTCCTGCTTTGAAATAACGGTTGGATAATTTTTTGATAACAGGGCGATTGCTATTTCCAAATAAAATATCATTCATAGTTTTGCCCCCTTATTCTACAATTTTCCCGTCCTCAATGCGGACAATACGGTCTGCAAGCTGGGCGATCTCGCTATTGTGGGTAATCATCACAATCGTTTGATGAAATTTCTGGCTTGTTACTTTCAACAGTCCCAATACATCGTTGCTTGTTTTACTGTCAAGATTGCCCGTTGGTTCATCGGCTAATATAATGGCAGGCTTTGAGACAAGGGCGCGAGCAATCGCTACACGCTGTTGCTGACCGCCGGATAAGTTGTTCGGCATATTTTGCAGCTTATCGCCGAGTGCCAGCATTTGCACAACTTCGTCCATGAAATTTTTATCTACTGTATCGCCATCCAATTCTACGGGCAAAACAATGTTTTCATATACATTGAGAACGGGAACAAGGTTATAGTTCTGGAAAATAAAACCGATATTGCGTCTGCGGAAAATCGTAAGCTGTTCATCGTTCAGCCCTGACAAATCTTTTCCTTTGACCTTTACATTACCGGAAGTGGGAACATCCAAGCCCCCCATCATATTGAGCAATGTGGATTTTCCGCTGCCGGAAGTTCCCACAATGGCAACAAATTCTCCCTGTTCGACAGTGAGAGTTACACCATCCAGAGCTTTTGTGATATTCGGCTCGGTGCCATAGTATTTTTTCAAGTTTTTTGTTTCTAAAATGCTCATAGAGAACACCATCCTTTCTTGTGATGGCTTCATTATAAAGGGCAATCCTCACAGAAATGTCACAGCCGACATAATAAATTGCCCTGAAATGTCACAATCCTGTGACATTTCAAAAAAAACAGGTTATTCATGGGGAAGAAAAACGGAGAATGTTGAGCCTGTTCCTACTTGAGAAGTTACTTGTATATAACCGTTCTGCAAGCTAATAATTTCCCTTGCGAGATACAGCCCAATGCCGATTCCCTCTATATCGTGGACATTTTCTTCCCGATAAAAGCGCCTAAAAATTGCTCCCTGTTGGTTTTCGGGAATACCTTTGCCGGTATCAGTGATGCTGACTTTCAGGTGCATTTCCCAGCTTTCAACGCAAACACGGATAGAACCGTACTCCGGCGTGTACTTAACTGCATTATCCAATATGTTAAATAGGGCTTCTGCCGTCCATTTGCGGTCATGGGAAACAACCAATGTTTCCGGGCAGTTTACTTCAACTTGTATGTGCTTCCTTTCAGCGTTCAGAAAGATACCACCCAGAGCCATAGCAAGAGTATCATAAATGGGCTGCTGTTTCTTTTCAAGTGAGATAACACCCGTTTCAAGCCGGGATGTTTTTATCATAGCCTGCATTAAGAAATCCAGTTTATCAAGCTGTGTGCCACTGGCAAGCAGAAATTCCCGCTGTTTATCCGATGGCACTTCTTGTTCTAATAAGGTGGCATTTACCATTTTTAAGTTTGCTATCGGTGTCTTTACCTGATGAGAAATATCGGAAATCAATTCCTGTAAGTCAGCTCGTTCACTGGCAACGCTGTTTTTGCTTTCCTGCATAACCTCATAAAGACGCACCAGCCGATGATTGATTTTATAAAATAGGTTTTCTTCTTCGGCAACCTGTGATATATCTATTTTTCCATTCATCATTTCGTCTAAGGTGCAGCAAAGTATTTCAGAAAACAAAGTCAGCTTTCGCCGTATCAGTATCACAAAAACAGTAACACAAAGCAGAAAAAGCAGACAGAACGCCATGCTACAAAATACCACAGACAGTTCTTTTGTCAGGATATATAGAACCGAAAACATGACCACGGATAAAAGTAAAATGGTAGTTGCCAGTATTATGCAGACTTTATTTAAGGAGAGTTTTTTTGAAATCATTTTTGCGCTCCTCCAATCCACATATAGCCCATACCGTAAACGGTTTTGATGTAGGAATGCTGGTTCGTTTCAATTTTACTGCGGATGCGGCTGATCGTTGTGGTAAGTGCGTGTTCATCCACATAATTTTCATCTGCATCCCACAGCTTTTCAAGCAATACCTGCCGGGTCAGGACAGTTTGAGAATTTCTTGTCAGCACTTTTAGTAAACGATATTCCAATGATGTAAGGGTAATCGGCTGTCCTGCAAGACACGCTGATAATTCGGAAAAATTGATATACAAATTCCCATCATCGTAGAAATCTCCGCCGGATTGTGCTGAAATGCGGTTCAGTAAAGCAGATACTTTCTTTTGGAACACGCTGATAGGAAAGGGCTTTGTTACATAATCATCTGCGCCCAATTCAAATCCTTTCAGCATATCGCTTTCCATATCATTTGCGGTTAGAAAAATCACGGCGGTATCGGGACGGCGTTCTTTTACCTCGCGGCATATATCAAACCCGTTCCCATCCGGCAGATTGACATCCAAAACGATTAAATCATAGTCCTGTTTTTCAAGAAATCTTATGGCAACAGCCTTTGACATAGCCCCATCCACGGAATATCCGACAGCCGACAGATTATAGCTTAATGTCTTATTCAAAAGCTGGTCATCTTCAACAACCAGTATTCGCATAGTATCACATCCTTTTTCTTTTTATAGTATCAACAAAATGTCACAGAAACCTCACAACGAGAAAAAAATTTAGTATTCAGTCAGTTCCACAATTACATTACTCTGCTGATACAGCCAGTCCGTAAATTCTTTCGGGCTGGCTGTTCCTGTTTTTACAGCCTTTTTTCTCTGCAATGCTTCTTTCTTAAAGTCGGAAAAGGCAGCCTGTATTTT
>ENA-OQIO01001610-OQIO01001610.1-human-gut-metagenome-genome-assembly--contig:-NODE-1610-length-10899-cov-2.099424_pt1 | contig 10899 bp, 15 predicted proteins | sample MGYA00242573_ERZ504737 | MGnify/ENA primary metagenome ERZ504737 (study PRJEB26092, sample SAMD00036203) | human gut metagenome | host: Homo sapiens | study: EMG produced TPA metagenomics assembly of... | reverse complement strand
CTTATTGGAAGCTGGCTGCCTGCCGACCGCTGCGCCGCGCTTGAAAAAGCGCTCAACCGTTTACCTGCGCGATCGAAACGCGCGAGCCGACAGAGGACGAGTACCCGCAGGTGCCGGTGCAGCTCAAAAACAACAAGCTGACGCGGCCGCTCAATATGGTCACGGAGATGTATTCGCTCCCGGCCTATGGCACGCTTGACCCGAACCCGCTGATGGCGCCGTTTTTCATTTTGTTCTACGGCATTATGATGGCGGATATGGGCTACGGCTTACTCATGATGATCGCCTCGGTCATCATCAGCAAAAAATACCGGCCCAAGGGCACGAGCGGCGAGCTGTTCAGCCTGCTCGGCCTCTGCGGCATCAGCACGTTCATCATGGGCGCGCTGACAGGCGGATTTTTCGGCGATTTCCTCACGCAGCTCGTCGCCATCGTCAGCACCGGCACGGTCTTCGCGCTGCCGAAGCTCTTCGACCCGCTCGACGATCTGACGATGATCCTGATCGGCTCGATGGCGCTCGGCATGGTGCAGATCGTCACCGGCATGGCCATCAGTTTGATCGAAAAGTGCAAGCGGAAAAAGTTCCTCGACGCCTTTTTCGAGGAGATCACGTGGTGGATCGTGTTTATCGGCATCGCGCTTTTGGCGCTCGGCAAGGGTGCGGCGGTGCTGTATGTCGGATGCGCGCTGGTGCTGCTCGGCCCCATCGTGCAGGGCAAAGGCTGGGGCAAGCTCACGGGCGTGTTCGGCTCACTCTATAACCACGTGACGGGCTACTTCGGCGACATTTTGTCCTACACGCGACTGATGGCGCTGATGCTTGCGGGCAGCGTGATCGCGCAGGTGTTCAACATGCTCGCGGCGATGCCGGGGAACGTGATCGCGTTCATCATCATCTCGATGCTCGGCAACGCGATGAACTTCGGACTCAATCTCCTCGGCTGCTACGTGCACGATCTGAGATTGCAGTGCTTGGAATTTTTCAACAAGTTCTACGTCGACGGCGGAAAGCCTTCCGCCCCATGACGCTGGACACGGAATATGTCGATTTACAGTAAATTGCAGAAAAAACGGAAAAACCGTAAGGAGGATAAAAAATGGGTATCTTTGAACTGACGACGGGCGGCGCCATCGGTATGCTGGGCGCGGGTCTTGCTGTTTGCCTCGCGGGCGCGGGCAGCGCACGCGGCACGGGTCTTGCCGGCGAGGCCGGCACGGGTCTTCTCTGCGAGGACCCGAGCAAATTCGGTAAAGTGATGATCCTGCAGGTCATCCCCGGCACGCAGGGCCTTTACGGTCTGGTCATCGGCTTCCTCTGCCTGATGCGTATGGGCGTCCTGAACGGCACGTATGTCGATATGTCGCTTCAGGAGGGCCTTCGTTACTTCGCGGCCTGCATGCCCATCGCCATCGGCGGCGGCATTTCGGCAGTTGCGCAGGGCCGCGTCGCCGCGGGATCGATCAACATCTTGGCGCGCCAGCCTGAACACTGGTCGAAGGGCATGGTGCTGTGCATCGTGGTCGAGTTCTACGCGATCCTTTCGCTGCTGGCGTCGATCATGATGCTGCTCAACATCGGCTGACGCGCCCACGGAAAGGCGGAAACGCAATGAACGGAATGGAAAAGATCACCGCGCGCATGAAAGAGGATGCGGCGCGCTCGCTGAGCGAGCTGAATGCGCAGACCGAGCAGGAGCTCCGGCGCATCCGCGAGGAGAGTGCCGCACGCGCGGAAAAAGAGCGCGAGACGGCGGGCGGGCGCGCGCATCTCGCCGCGCAGGAGCGCTATGAGCGCCTCTGCTCCGCGGCGGAGATGGAGACACGCAAGCTGACGCTCAGCGCCAAGCAGAAAGTGCTCGCCGAGACCTACGACCGTGCGCTGGAGATTCTCTGCTCCATGCCGCGCGAGGAGTACCTTTCGCTGTTGGTTCGCCTGCTGAAAGCGGCGGGCGGCAAGGGCGACGAGAAAATCGCCCTGAGCGCAAAGGACCGCGATGAGATCGGCGAAACGCTCGTCGAGCGAGCGAACAAGGAGCTGAACGCGCACTATACGCTTGCGGGCGAAGCGGCAGATATCCGCGCGGGCCTCGTGCTTATAAGTAAAGAATGCGACGTGAACTGCTCATTTGAAACGCTTCTCGCCCTTTCGCGCGAGAAGACCGAGCGCGGCGCGGCAAAGCTCCTCTTCGTGGAATAAGGAGGGGATCGGATGCAGCAGTATCGGGATACGGACTACGCAGCGGTCTCCGCGGCGCTGCATGCGCGCGAGGCGAAGCTCCTGACGCAGGCGATGGCCGAGCGGATGATCGACGCCGCCACGCCGGAAGAGAGCTACAAGACGCTTTTGGAATGCGGCTACGCGCCGCTTGAGCGATGCACGCTCGAAAATGTGGAACACGCGCTCTCCAAGGCGCGCAGGGAGCTCTACCGCGAGGTGAGCGTGCTGGCACCGGACAAGCGCATCATCGAGCTCTTTCAGATCAAGTACGACTATCACAACGCAAAGCTCGCACTCAAGAGCAAGCGCACCGGCGAGGACGTCTCCCGCCTTGCGATGGACTGCGGCCGCTTCGACGCGCAGAAGGTGCTTCGCGGCGAGACGAGCGCGGTTTCCGCGGCGATGAGCCGCGCGATGGCGCAGGCGGAGAGCGAAGCGGGCCACAGCGGCGATGTCCGCATGGCGGAGTTGCTGCTCGATCGCGCCTGCTACGAGGAGATGAGCGCGCTCGCAAGCGAGACGGGCAGCACGTTTTTGAAGGACTATGTCGCCTTGCAGATCGACGCGGTCAACCTGCGTACGCTCGTGCGCGCACGGCGCATGGGCTGCGAGGACGATGTGCTTGCTGCGGCGATGCTGCCGGGCGGACACATTCCGGCGGGTCAGCTCAAAGGCGCGCGCGGCGATCATTTATCGTCGCTCACACACGGCACGCCGCTTGACAGCGCGGGCGAGCTCGCGGCCAAACTGCTTGACAGCGGCGGGGGCCTGACGGAATTTGAGCGCGCGTGCGACGATGCGCTCATGTCCTATTTGCAGCGGGCGCGGCGCACGCCGTTCGGCCCAGAGGTCGTGGCGGGCTATCTTGGCGCGAAAGAGGCGGAGTTCACCGCCGTGCGCACCATTTTATCCGGCAAGATCGCGGGCATCGCGGCGGAGGACATCCGCGCGCGGCTGCGCATGAGTTATCTCTAAGGGAGGCGGCAGCATGAATAAGATCGGAGTTATCGGCGGGCGCGACAGCGTTTTGGGCTTCCGCGCCCTCGGGCTCGACACCTGCATCGCGGAAAACGGCGAGCAGGCGAAAGCCGCCCTCCACCGCATGGCGAAGGAGAACTACGCCATCATCTATATCACCGAACACCTCGCCGCGCAGATCCCCGCGGAGATCGAGCGTCGGCGCGAGGATGTTTCGCCCGCCGTCATCCTCATCCCGGGCAGGAGGGGAGCCTCGGCATCGGCACAGCGGGCGTGCACGCGGCTGCGGAAAAGGCCGTCGGCGCGGACATTTTGTAAAAAAGGAGCAAAAGCCTTATGGGAAAGATCGTTAAGGTCTCCGGCCCGCTGGTCGTGGCGTCGGGACTTTCGGAAGCGAATATGGCGGATGTCGTCCGCGTGGGCGAGCAGCACCTCATCGGCGAAATTCTGACGATGAGCGGCGATTCCGCCGCCATTCAGGTATATGAAGAGACCTCGGGCCTCGGCCCGGGGGCAGAGGTCGTGACGACCGGCGCGCCGCTGTCTGTTGAGCTCGGCCCCGGTTTGATCGAGAATATTTACGACGGCATCCAGCGCCCGCTGGAGGTCATCCGCCAGAAGACGGGCGGCAACTTCCTGCCGCGCGGCGAGGAGGTCCCCGCGCTCGACCGCGAGAAGAAGTGGGACTTCACCGCTGTCGCCAAGGTGGGAGACCACCTGATCGGCGGCGACGTGCTCGGCACGGTGCAGGAGACGCCGTCGATCCTGCACAAGATCATGATGCCGCCCAAGATGAGCGGCACTGTGAAGGAGATCAAGTCCGGCAGCTTCACTGTGGAGGACGTCGTCGCTGTTATCGAGACCGACAAGGGCGAGACGAAGGAGCTCACGATGATCCAGAAATGGCCTGTTCGTGTGGGCCGTCCCTACACGAAGAAGTACCCGCCCGTCACGCCGCTCCAGTCCGGCCAGCGCATCGTGGATACCTTCTTCCCGGTCGCCAAGGGCGGCACGGCAGCCATTCCGGGGCCGTTCGGCAGCGGAAAGACCGTCATGCAGCACGCACTTGCCAAGTGGGCGGACGTGGACCTCGTCGTTTACATCGGCTGCGGTGAGCGCGGCAACGAGATGACCGACGTGCTGCGCGAGTTCCCCGAGCTCGTCGACCCGCGCACGGGCGAGAGCCTGATGAAGCGCACGGTGCTCATCGCCAACACCTCGGATATGCCGGTCGCGGCGCGCGAAGCGAGCATCTACACGGTATCACCATCGCCGAATACTTCCGTGACATGGGCTACGCCGTCGCAGTCATCGCGGACTCGACCTCCCGCTGGGCGGAGGCCCTGCGCGAAATGTCGGGCCGTCTCGAGGAGATGCCCGGTGAAGAGGGCTATCCTGCGTACCTGTCCTCGCGCCTCGCGCAGTTCTATGAGCGCGCGGGCGTGGTCGAATGCCTCGGCAGCGACGAGCGGCAGGGCAGCCTGACCGCCGTCGGCGCGGTCTCGCTCCGGGCGGCGACCTCTCCGAGCCTGTCTCGCAGGCGACGATGCGCATCGTCAAGGTCTTCTGGGCGCTGGATTCGTCACTTGCCTACCGACGCCACTTCCCGGCCATCAACTGGCTGAATTCCTATTCGCTCTATCTCGATTCCCTGCGCCCGTGGTACAGCGAGCACCTGGGACACGAATTCCTCGAAAACCGCGAGTGGGCCATGGCGATGCTGCAGGAGGAATCGAACCTCAACGAGATCGTGCAGCTCGTCGGCAAGGATTCGCTCAGCGCGAAGGACCAGATCACGCTTGAGGTCGCGCGTATGATCCGCGAGGACTTTTTGCAGCAGAACTCGTTTGCCGACAACGACGCCTATTCCGAGTACGACCGTCAGGCGCGCATGCTGGCGATGATCCGCCAGTACGACACGCAATGCCTGAGCGCCGCCGAGCGCGGCGGGAATTTAAGCGAGCTCTTCGCCATCCCCGCGCGCGAGAAGATCGGCCGTGCCAAGGGCGTGCCCGCCGACCAGTATAAGGACGCCTATGCGAACCTGCTCGTCGAGATGGAAGAGCAGATCGCCGCGATCGCTGAGAAAGGAGAGAAAGAAGAATGATCCGTGAATATAAGACGATCCGCGAAATTTCCGGCCCTCTGATGGTCGTGGACCATGTGCAGGGCGTCACGTATGACGAGCTGGCAGAGATCGTCCTCTCCGACGGCAGCACGCGCCGCTGCAAGGTGCTCGAGGTCAACGGCGACCGCGCGGTCGTGCAGCTGTTTGAAGCGTCGGCGGGCATCAACCTCGCCGATTCGCGCATCCGCTTTTTGGGCCATCCGCTCCAGCTCGCCGTGTCGCGCGACATGCTGGGCCGCGTCTTCAACGGTATGGGTCAGCCCATCGACGGCGGCCCCGAGATCATCGCCGACGAGCACCGCGACATCAACGGCCTTGCGATGAACCCCGCGGCGCGCAACTACCCCAACGAGTTCATCCAGACCGGCATTTCAAGCATCGACGGCCTCAATACCCTTGTCCGCGGACAAAGCTGCCGATCTTCTCCGGCTCGGGCCTGCCGCACGCGCAGTTGGCCGCGCAGATCGCGCGACAGGCGAAGGTGCTGGACGGCGAGAGCAACTTTGCTGTTGTCTTTGCCGCCATCGGCATCACATTTGAAGAATCTGAGTTCTTCGTCAACGAATTCAAGCGCACCGGCGCCATCGACCGCACGGTGCTGTTCACGAACCTTGCCAACGACCCCGCGGTCGAGCGTATCGCGACGCCGCGCATGGCGCTGACCGCCGCGGAATATCTCGCCTTCGACTGCGGTATGCACGTGCTCGTCATTCTGACGGATATCACGAACTACGCAGAAGCCCTGCGCGAGATCAGCGCGGCGAAAAAGGAGGTCCCCGGCCGCCGCGGCTATCCCGGCTACCTCTACACCGACCTTGCGACGATGTACGAGCGCGCGGGCCGTCAGGTGGGCAAGGACGGCTCGATCACGATGATCCCCATCCTGACGATGCCCGAAGACGACAAGACCCACCCCATCCCCGACCTGACGGGCTATATCACCGAGGGCAGATCATCCTTTCGCGCGAGCTGTACCGCCGCGGTATCAATCCGCCGGTCGACGTGCTGCCGAGCCTTTCCCGACTCAAGGACAAGGGCATCGGCGCGGGCAAGACGCGCGAGGACCATTCCGGCACGATGAACCAGCTCTTCGCGGCCTATGCCACCGGTAAAGAGAACAAGGAGCTCATGTCGATCCTCGGCGAGGCGGCGCTGAGCCCGACTGATTTACTCTACGCCAAGTTTGCCGACGAGTTTGAAAAGCGCTATGTCGCGCAGGGCACGGACGAGAACCGCTCCATTGAGCAGACGCTCGACCTCGGCTGGGAGCTTTTATCCCTTCTGCCGCGCAGCGAGCTCAAGCGCATCAAACCGGAGTATATCGACAAGTATCTCAAAAAGGAAGAGTAAGGGGGGAGAAAAGTGCCTACGACCACTGTTAATCCCACCCGCATGGAGCTCACGCGCCTCAAGGGGCGGCTGCGCACCGCCCAGCGTGGGCACAAACTTCTCAAGGACAAGCGCGACGAGTTGATGAAGCAGTTCATGGAGGTCGTGCGCGAGGACTTAGCGCTGCGGCAGAAGGTGGAGCAGTCGCTTGCGCGCGCCTACGGCTCGTTCACCGTGGCGAGCGCGCTGATGTCGCCGGAAATGCTTGAGCAGGCGCTATTGTGCCCCAAGCAGAGCGTTTCGCTCGAAACGGGCACGGAGAACGTGATGAGCGTCGAGGTGCCGCGCTATGAGTTCAAGCTCGCGAGCGAGGACGGCGGGAATATTTATCCGTACGCTTCGCCCAGACGAGCGGCGAGCTCGACGACGCGGTGCGCGAGCTCGGCGACATTCTGCCCGACCTGCTCCGCCTTGCCGAGGTCGAGAAGCCACGCAGCTGCTCGCCGCCGAGATCGAGCGCACGAGACGGCGCGTCAACGCGCTCGAATACGTCAAAATTCCGCAGATGCAGCAAAACATCAAGTATATCACGATGAAGCTCGATGAAAACGAGCGTGCCAACACGATCCGATTGATGAAGGTCAAGGACATCATCCTGAAAGAGGCCATCGAAGAGCGCCGCGAGACCGATAAGGCCGAGGGCGCGGACGTGTGAATGGCGAAAGTTGTCAAAACACTTGAGCGGAGTAAAGCAAAACCCATCCGTTTTGTATAATTTGTCGGTTGACATTTTCGGTTAAGGATCCTATACTGAGACCAACAAAGTTCCACGAACGGAGAAACAACACAAGATGAAGAGCATTTTCGTTTTTGCATACTATTATTACTTTACTATGGATTCGTAGTAAGGCTAATTTGTGATGCAAAGATGCAAAAAGGCTCTGAAAAGAGATTGCTTGATGCGGCACAGGTTAGACCTGTGCCGCATTTTTTCGTTGTGGCGATATTTCACGGTCAATAAGGAGGAAATTATTATGATCGTCGTACTCAAGCGTGGCGCAGAACAGGACAAGCGCGAGCAGCTTATCAACTGGCTCAAAAATCAGGCCTTGGCGTGCACATCTCCGAGGGCGAGTACCAGACCGTGCTGGGCCTGATCGGCGACACGGCGCGCGTCGACATGGACCTGATCGAGAGTTTGAGCATCGTCGACTCCGTCAAGCGCGTGACAGAGCCCTTCAAGTGCTGCAACCGCAAGTTCCATCCCGACGACATGATCGTGCAGGTGGGCGACGTCAAGGTCGGCGGCGGAAACTTCTGCATGATCGCGGGCCCGTGCTCGGTCGAATCCGAAGAGCAGATCGTCGCGGTCGCCAAGGCCGTGAAGGCCTCGGGCGCGAACATGCTGCGCGGCGGCGCATTCAAGCCCCGCACTTCTCCTTATGATTTCCAGGGCCTCAAGGCCGAGGGCATCGAGCTGCTGAAGATCGCCCGTCAGGAGACCGGCCTTCCCATCGTCACCGAGATCATGGGCACGAATTACCTGCCGCTTTTTGAGGATGTGGACGTCATTCAGGTCGGCGCGCGCAATATGCAGAACTTCGACCTGCTGCGCGAGCTCGGCAAGCTGAGAAAGCCCATCCTCTTAAAGCGCGGCCTCGCCAGCACGCTCAAGGAGCTTTTAATGAGCGCGGAGTACATCATGGCCGGCGGCAACGAGCAGGTCATCCTCTGCGAGCGCGGCATTCGCACCTACGACGACTACATGAGAAACACGCTCGACCTTGCGGCTGTGCCGATGCTCAAGGAGCTCACGCACCTGCCGGTCATCGTCGACCCCAGCCACGCGACCGGCATTGCGCGCCTCGTGCGCCCGATGGCACTGGCTGCTGCCGCCTGCGGCTCTGACGGCTCATCATCGAGGTGCACAACGACCCCATTCATGCGCTGTGCGACGGCGCGCAATCCCTGCGCCCCGAGCAGTACGATGACCTCGCCAAGGCTGTGCGCCGCGTGAGAGAGGCGGTGGCAGAATGACCGCCGGCATCGTCGGCCTCGGCCTGATCGGCGGCTCGCTCGCCAAGGCATACCACGAGGCGGGCGAGCGTGTGCTCGCCCAAGACATCGACCGCGATGTCTTGTCGTTCGCCGTCATCAGCGGCGCGGTGGACGAGGCGCTGACGGACGAGACGATGGCAGAGTGCGATGTCATCCTGCTGGCCGTCCGACCCGCGGCGGCGGTCGAATGGCTCAAAAATCACGCGGCAAAGATCGACAAGCACACGGTCGTCATCGACTGCTGCGGCACCAAGCGCAAGGTATGCGCGGCGTGCTTCCCAATCGCCGAGCAGTACGGCATTACGTACCTTGGCGGTCACCCAATGGCGGGCACGCAGTTCTCGGGCTTCAAGTACGCCAAGGCGAACCTCTTCGTGGGCGCGCCGATGGTGCTCGTGCCGCCGCGCTTTGACGACATTGAATTACTCAGCCATGTGAAAGACCTGCTCTCGCCCGCTGGCTTTGGGAGCTACTCCGTCACAACCGCCGAGCAGCACGACGAGATGATCGCCTTCACCTCGCAGCTGGCGCATGTGGCGTCCAACGCCTACATCAAGAGCCCCACAGCGAAAAAGCACAAGGCTTTTTCCGCCGGCAGCTACAAGGATATGACGCGCGTTGCCTGGCTCGCGCCGCACATGTGGGCGGAGCTCTTCATGGAAAACAAGGAATTCCTGCTCAAGGAGATCGACTGCTACATCGAGCACCTGAGCGAATACAAGACCGCCATGGAACATGACGACGAAGAGACCCTTATCCGACTTCTGGACGAGGGCAAGAAGAGAAAGGAAGAGGTGGACGGCTGATGCGAAGCATCCTTATCAAGGCCTCGCGCGAATACAACGTGCTGGTCGAGCGCGGCTTACTCGACCGCGCGGGCGAGCTTCTCCGGGAGGTCAGCGCCCCCGGCATGGCCGCCATCGTGTCGGACGACACGGTCTACGCGCTCTACGGCGAGCGCACGGTCAAGGCCCTTGAAAAGGCGGGCTACCGTGTGCACTCTTTCACATTCCCCGCGGGCGAGGGGAGCAAGAACCTCTCGACCTACGCGGATGTTTTACACTTCCTCGGTGAGCACCGCTTCAGCCGCAGCGACGTGGTCGTTGCGCTCGGCGGCGGCGTGGTGGGCGACCTCGCGGGCTTTGCCGCGGCGACGTATCAGCGAGGCATGGGCTTTGCCCAGATCCCGACGACGCTGCTGGCCGCGGTCGATTCGTCCGTCGCGGCAAGACCGCCGTCGACCTGCCCACGGGCAAGAATCAGGCGGGCAGCTTCTATCAGCCCTGCATCGTGATCTGCGATCCCAACACGCTCGAAACGCTGCCCGAGGAGCAGTACCGCTGCGGCTGCGCCGAGATCATCAAGTATTCGATGCTCGGCAATGCAGCGTTCTTTGAAGAACTCTACAAAACGCCTGTGCGTGAGCAGTACGAGCACGTCATCGAGGTCTGCGTGCAGATGAAGCGCGACATCGTCGGCGCGGACGAGTACGACCTCGGCCGCCGCCGCACGCTGAACTTGGGCCACACGTTTGGTCACGCGGTGGAGCAGTGCAGCGATTTTTCTCTTCTGCACGGCGAGGCGTCGCATCGGCATGGCGACGGTCACGCGCGCGGCAGTCAAGCGCGGCATTTGCGGCGAAGAGACGCTGGCGCGCCTGCTCGACATTCTGCACCGCTATGGTCTGCCGACCGAGACGGGCTACGAACTCGACAAGCTCTATGAGGCCGAGCTCGTCGACAAGAAGATTTCCGGCGGCAAGATGCACCTCATCGTGCCGGAAAAGATCGGTCAGGTGTGCATGGAGACGATCCCCGTCGAAGCCCTGCGCGACTGGATGCAGGACGGTGGCATCCGATGAAAAGAACCATCATACCCGGCGCGCGCACGGGACGTGTGCGCATCCCGGCATCCAAATCGCAGGCGCACCGGCTGCTGATCTGCGCGGCGCTCGGCGAGGAGAAGACCGAGGTCGTCTGCGACGGCATTTCCGCCGATATCGCGGCCACGGCGAAGTGCCTGAGCGCGCTCGGCGCGAAAATTGAAGAAATGGAGACGGGCTTTCTCGTCTCTCCAATCAAAAAAAGTGCCCGAGGGGCGCTGCGACCTCTACTGCGGCGAGAGCGGGTCGACGCTGCGCTTCCTGCTGCCCATCGTCGGCGCGCTCGGCGCGCAGGCGGTATTCC
>ENA-OQIO01001609-OQIO01001609.1-human-gut-metagenome-genome-assembly--contig:-NODE-1609-length-10907-cov-1.406030_pt1 | contig 10907 bp, 15 predicted proteins | sample MGYA00242573_ERZ504737 | MGnify/ENA primary metagenome ERZ504737 (study PRJEB26092, sample SAMD00036203) | human gut metagenome | host: Homo sapiens | study: EMG produced TPA metagenomics assembly of... | reverse complement strand
CAATGCGCGGCGCTCCTATGCCAAGTCCTGCTTCAACGAGCGGTTGAAGATCGCCAGCTTCTCCTGTATCAGTTCCTTGGTAAGCGTCGATGCAATCTCCCTTACAGGAATATGCCCGGTCACCAATGCACCCGGAAATCGTCTTTCATCAGAATCATCAAAGCCTTCCCGCCATTGCCCAGCTTCTCTTCAATATACTCCGTATGGCCGGGGAAAGAAAACTCTTCCGACTGTATGGTATGTTTGTTGATAGGAGCAGTGACAATAACGTCAATCAGTCCTGCCTTGTATTCCTCAATCGCTTTCTCCAAAGCGCCAAGTGCGGCCTTGCCAGCCTCAGGGTCGGGTTTGGAGAACTCAACCTTCACTTCATCATCCGTACAGTTCACAACACTCAAACGATTCGGCGCAGCTCGGACGCAGAATTTACAATACTGAAATTCGTCGGCAAGTCAGTGATTTGCGATGATAGGCAGCCACCTTGGGCGAACCGTAAATAATCGGAGTGCATAACTCCAGCATTGTGGGATCCGAGAAGGTCTTTAAAATCACTTCATATCCCACTCCGTTTATATCTCCTTGAGTTATGCCGATTCTTATTTTGTTATCTTCCATTCTTATTTTTCTGTTTTAATAGAATCTTTTTTTGTTATAGCCAAAGGCATTTCGTTTCCTTCCTGTTTGCTTCCCGGCAATTTGAGCGTATATAATGACGCTTCCATCTGGCGCACCAGGTTACGTTTCATCTTATCGGGCGAGTATACAAATATTTCAGATACGATAATGCGCTGATTAGCCTTATCCAAACGGACATGAGACACATACGGACCACCCATATAGTCACCCTTCACACGCCACAGGCCGCGGGCTTCCAAAGCATATTCACCCTGCACACTGATAGGGCGCACATCCGTCATCAGCGAGTCCGTTTCCATGTACATGCCTCGCTCGCACCGGGAATGTTGATTTTCATCACAGAGTCCCGCTTATGCACGAAGTACTCCTTCGTAAATGTATCCTTGTCTGTATAAGGATAAGAATAGATGACAAAGTTCTGATCACCGGTAGCCGCATTCGTTCCTGCCCAAAAGAAGTTTTCCCCCTGCTTGCTTGCGGTCAGTTCACCGGGTATCCACACGTCACAGTCGAACATGCTCTTCACTTTTGTAGAAGCATAGTCACTGTGTTTATTCTCCAGCACTGAAATTTGGCGGTTCATCTCGGCACGAGTAAAGAAATCTATAATCACCTGTTTGTTTTCTTCCACAAACTTTTCAAAAGATTCCTCGTCCGGCGCCTGAATAGTCAGAATAGACTGCGGAGCAGCATATACATTCTTTGCATATTTGAATTTGGGCTGCGTGTACAGATCCTTGTTCACCTCGACGATGATAATATTACGGATCAGCTTCAAGGTGGCGTCATAGTTGGAGGGAGAAGTGTACATAATGCGGAATGAACGTTCCGACTGCGGCAATCCCGGTACATCGGAATCAAGCACATCATAAAGTGCGCGACCGGCAGGACGTTCCCACAGTCCCTGATCAACCACTACCAGAATTTCATACGCCCGGCCACTTGATGTCGGAGTAAACACACCCTTCTTGCCATTACCGCACGCTGAGAACAGCGCGAGTACCAGGGCCATACTTAAATAAAACAGGTGTCTCTTCATATATCCATGTATTTTAGTTTTTACAAAGCTACGAAAAAGCCATATAAGCTTGACGTCAAAGTTAATAATTTATATTAATTCTTCTTTATTCTCCTCCTGCTTGGCAGTGGACAACATGCCACAAGCAGCAAATATATCCTCTCCACGCGATGACCGTATAGTGGTAAACAGACCGTGCGAAGTCAGATAATCACGGAACGCAGTCATGGTTTCCATATCAGCCCCTTCAAGATTCACTCCAGGTATGGCATGAAAACGAATCAGGTTCATCCGGCAGTCCAGCCCACGGAGCAGCCTTACCAGTTCCTTGGCATAAATCAGACTGTCGTTCACTCCCTTGAACACAATGTATTCAAAAGACAGACGACGCTGCTTGCTGAAATCATACCGACGAAGTATCTCCACCATCTCGGTAATGGAGAAAGCCTTCTCTGCCGGCATCAGTTCCCTGCGCTGGAAGGGAAAGGAGAATGCAGACTGATGGCCAGATGGCAGTCACTTTCTTCCAGGAAACGCTCCAGTCCTTTCCGCAGTCCTACGGTAGAAACCGTGATACGCTTCGGGCTCCATTTGTAGCCATAATCGGCAGTCAGGATTTCCAAGGCACGCAACACTTCGTCCAGGTTGTCGAACGGTTCGCCCATGCCCATAAATACCACGTTAGTCAGCGTATCCCGTTCCGGCACAGAATAAATCTGATTCAGAATCTGTGCAGCTGTCAGGCTGGTCGTGTATCCCTGCTTTCCGGTCATACAGAATTTGCAGTTCATTTTGCATCCCACCTGCGACGACACGCACAAAGTAGCCCGGTCGTCATCAGGAATATATACGGATTCTATGTAATCACCTTCGGGCGTACAGAACAAGTATTTCACCGTTCCGTCTACCGAACGCATCTCATGCACCGGTCGCACTGGCCCCCACCTCGTAGTTCTCCATCAGCCGCTCACGGTTTTTGAGCGAAAGGTTTGTCATCTCTTCAATGGAGCCTACTTTCTTGTCGTACAGCCACGATGCAATCTGCCCGGCAGTAAATTTAGGCATTCCCAAATCCTGCACAATAGCTTTCAGCTCGCCCAATGTTTTGCCTAATAAAGGAGTTTTTTTCGTCATAGCGCTCTTTACTTCTTTATGCCACAGGCTTTTACTCACTTCCAGTCCTCTCTTGTCAGGACTGGAGTACTTCCCCTGAAGTACTGGAGTACTGCCAAGGAAGTACTAGAGTACTTTCGAGGAAGTACTGAGACATTCCCGGTTCCTTAAACGAAAGCACTGCGCATATTCCACATATTTAGCGTACAAAGTTAGGGAAAAAATAAGATATATTGCCTATCTTTGTACGTATAAATGTATTAAATTATGAATAACCAAGTAACTTGCTTCCTTTTATACGGAAGTGATAACCAGCAGAATAAAACCATCAAAGGCCTAACGGAGAGTTCCCGAACAGACCAGATATTCCTACTAACTGACCATCCGGAGGACAAAGACATTCCCACGGAGAAATGCCATTTTCTTCCCTCTTTCTCCTTCCAGCATACCGAAGGCATCCGACAGATGCTTGCCTTCACCCGCACCCCCTACCTCCTTATTTATACCAAGCCCCACACATTAGACATGGGCTACATGGCACTGGAACGCATGTGCGACTACTTAGCCGCACCGGAATCGGGCATGGTCTATGCCGACCATTATCAGGTGACAGAGGGAGTACGAAAGCCTCATCCGGTCATCGACTACCAGCCGGGAAGCGTGCGCGATGATTTTGACTTCGGCTCGGTACTGCTCTTCAAGACGGCGGCCCTGCAGGAAGCGTTCGACACCATCACCCACCAGCCTGAATACCAGTATTCTGCCTTGTATGCCGTGCGACTGGCACTTTCACAGAAATACGAACTGACGCACATACGTGAGTTCCTTTACACCGAAATCGAAGAAGACACCCGCCTGTCGGGCGAAAAACAGTTTGACTACGTAGACCCGCGCAACCGGAGCGTACAACTGGAACGGGAAACGGCGTTTACTTATTACCTGAAGAACATTCATGCCTTCCTGCCTCCGGTGGAGCGCAAAATCGATTTGTCGGAAGGCGAGTTTGCATACGAAGCTCGGTCATCACCCCCGTACGCAACCGTATCCGTACCATTGCCGACGCCATTGAATCGGTACTGAAGCAGGAAACAGACTTCCCGTTCAACCTGATTGTCATCGACAACCATTCTACCGACGGTACCACGGAGTGCATTGACCAATACGCCGGAAACGAAAAAGTGATTCACCTCATTCCCGAACGTGACGATTTGGGCATCGGCGGATGCTGGAACCTGGGTGTGCATCACCCTCTCTGCGGACGCTTTGCCGTACAGCTCGACAGCGACGACTTGTACGGCAGTCCGTCTACCCTCCAGACCATTGTCGACAAGTTCCGCCGGGAACGCTGCGCCATGGTTATCGGCTCTTACCGCATGACCAACTTCCAACTGGAGACATTGCCGCCGGGCGTCATCGACCACAAGGAATGGACCGATACCAACGGACACAACAACGCTCTCCGCATCAACGGACTGGGAGCCCCGCGTGCTTTCTTCACGCCGCTGCTGCGGAAAATCCGTGTACCGAACACCAGCTATGGCGAAGATTATGCGTTAGGACTGGCTTTCTCCCGGGAATACCGCATCGGACGTATCTACGATGTACTTTATTTGTGCCGTCGCTGGGAAGGCAATTCCGACGCAGCCCTGAGTATTGAGAAGCAGAACCAGAACAACAGCTACAAGGACAGCCTGCGTACCTGGAAATACGGAAACGCCAGGCCCTGCTCCGTCACCCTCTTTCATGGGAAGATGCAGCCCCTGCGGCTTCTGCCGAAACCTTTATCCGTCACCAGCTCGACACATGGCCACTGGCCCGCAAAAACCACGAAGCACTGGCACACGTACAGACCCGTACACTTTCACTCGGTGCGAACGACATCACCGTGCAGTTCAATCCGGCACGCGCCGTTTCTACCTGTGCCAAAGTAGACAAGGCCTCCATCGCTGCCCGTCCCTGCTTCCTCTGTCTGAGCCACAAGCCGGAAGAGCAAGAGTCTGTCCGCATCCAGCTGGACGAACCTTTCAGCCTGCGACTGAATCCATACCCCATTCTGCCGGGACACCTCACCATCTCCACGGAAAGTCACCAGTGGCAGACATTGGCCGACAAAACTTCGCGCCGGTTGCCCGAACGCCTGGTCGACTGGCTGGAGAAGAACTTCGCCAGCGGCTACACCGTATTCTACAACGGAGCCAAATGCGGTGCTTCTGCCCCCGACCACTTCCATTTCCAGGCCGTACGCCAGGAAGATGTACCCCTCATCCGCCAATGGGAGAAACTGATGAGCACAGCGGTAGAAAAAGGTTTCGAACCCCTCTCCGACGGCAAATCCTGCATCGCCTACGACATCGAAGGATACTTCTGTCCGATACGGGCCTTCATTACCCAGGGAGGACTGGCCACTGGTGTACGGCTGATTGACAGCTACCTGCACAGCCTGCCCCTGCACGAAGGAGAAACCGAGCCACGCTACAACCTCTTTGCCTGGAACAACCCGCGCTACGGATTTGTCACCGTCTACATTCCTCGCACAGCCCATCGTCCGCAGTGCTACACTGCCGAAGGCGACGCACAGCTGATTGTCAGTCCCGGCGCCCTCGATATGGCCGGCATCCTTGTGACGGCCCGCGAAGAAGATCTTCAAAAACTGGACGCTGACACGCTCCGCCAAATCTACCACGAAGTAACACATTAAGCATCATGAAAGAACCTGAAATTAACGTGGGCATCGTCAATGCCCTTGAAATAGCCTTTACACTCAATGCCAAGTTTCTGGCCAAAGGAGAAACCGTATCGGGCAAGCAACGTGTATCCTTCGACGAAGGAGGAATTTCCTGGAACGGAAACGTGTACCGGGAGCTGACCTTTACCCCGTTGGAAGACGATGCCTCCTTCTCACTCGAAGACGTAACCATCGGTATCAATTTCCACTGGGAACGCCAGGAAACACAAACCTTCCTCGGCACCCTGCGTCTGGTGGTCGACGAAGGAAAGATTACCGCCATCAACCAGGTGCCGGCAGAAGACTACCTGACCAGCGTCATCTCGTCCGAGATGAACGCCACTTCTTCCCTGGAGTTCCTGAAAGCCCATGCCGTCATCTCCCGAAGCTGGCTTTTAGCACAGATTGAAAAACGGAAGGCCCTCAGCAAACAGGGCAGCAACTTCTTCCCCTTCCTCAAGACCGAAACAGAATACATCCGCTGGTACGACCGCGAAGACCATACCATCTTCGACGTATGCGCCGACGACCATTGCCAGCGCTACCAGGGCATTACCCGTGCCTCCAACCAGAGTGTGGTGGAAGCCGTAAAGGAAACACGCGGCCAGGTACTCATGCACAAGCATGCCATCTGCGACGCCCGTTTCTCGAAGTGCTGCGGCGGAGTGACCGAAGAGTTCAACTACTGCTGGGAAGACAAGCATTATCCTTACCTCAGTGCCGTGCGCGACTTGGACACGGATGCCCCCCTGTCCGACCTCACCCAAGAGGAAGAAGCCGAACGATGGATACGCCAGCGTCCGGAGTCTTTCTGCCACACCACCGATCCGAAAATCCTTTCACAGATACTCAACAACTACGACCAGGAGACACACGATTTCTACCGTTGGAAGGTGAGATACACGCAAGCCGAACTGGCCGAACTCATTGCCACGCATACCAAGAGCGACTACGGGGAGATACTCGACCTTATCCCCGTAGAGCGTGGAAAATCGGGACGTATCAGCGGCTGAAAATTGTAGGAACCCTGAAAACAATGACCATCGGAAAGGAACTGGAAATACGACGCACCCTCTCACCTACCACCTGTTCAGCTCGGCATTTGTGGTCGACAAGGGACCGGAAGTGAACGGAGTGCCCGAATGGTTCGAACTGACCGGTGCCGGATGGGGACACGGTGTGGGACTCTGTCAGATCGGTGCTGCCGTGATGGGCGAAAAAGGATATTCCTACGACCAGATTCTGCTGCATTACTACCAGGGAGCTGAAATCCGTAAGTTATACTAAAAACGAACGACTATGCGCACACGCTCTCCCTGGTACTGGGTACCTTCGCTCTACTTTGCCGAAGGACTTCCCTACGTAGCTGTGATGATTTTATCGCTGGTGATGTACAAACGAATGGGCATCTCGAACACGGAGGTGGCCCTCTACACCAGCTGGCTGAACCTGCCTGGGTCATCAAGCCTCTGTGGAGCCCGTTTGTCGACCTGCTCCGCACCAAGCGTGGTGGATTGTCACTACCCAGTTGCTGCTGGGTGCCGGACTGGCCGGCATTGCCTTCACCATCCCCACCAGCCATTTCTTCCAGACCACATTGGCGGTATTCTGGCTCGTAGCTTCAGTTCTGCCACCCACGATATCGCCGCCGACGGCTTCTACATGTTAGGCCTTACCCCGCATCAGCAAGCCTTCTTCGTGGGCATCCGCAGCACGTTCTACCGCTTTGCCACCATCGCCGGACAAGGACTGCTCATTATGCTGGCCGGCTGGCTGGAAGAAATGACCGGACGCACATCGTACGCCTGGAGCATCACCTTCTTCACGTTAGCAGGCTGCCTGCTGGCTCTGTGGCTCTACCATTCCTTCGTACTGCCCTGTCCTGACCAGGACTGTCCGTCGGTCGCCCGACAAGGAGAAGCCCGGAGCATACTGACCGATTTCCTGCTCACCTTCCGTTCCTTCTTCCAGAAAGAACAGGCGCTTACCGCCATTCTGTTCATGCTGCTCTACCGCCTGCCCGAGGCACAGTTAGCCAAGATGGGCATTCCCTTCCTGCTCGACCCAGTGGAACAAGGAGGACTCGGCATGACCACGGCACAGATAGGCTTTGCCCAAGGAACGCTCGGCATTGTCGGTCTCACCTTGGGAGGTATCCTGGGAGGCATTGCCGTAGCACGCCACGGACTGCGCCGCTGGCTCTGGCCGATGGTATGGGCCATCTCCCTGCCCGATATTGTCTATGTGTACCTGAGTTACGCCCAGCCCGACAACTTAATCATCGTGAACAGCTGCATCTTTGTGGAACAGTTCGGCTACGGATTCGGATTCACGGCCTACATGCTCTACCTTATTTATTTTGCCAATCGGCACACACAAGACCTCGCACTATGCCATCTGTACCGCCTTCATGGCCTTGGGCATGATGCTGCCGGGCATGATAGCCGGCTGGATGCAAGAAACCTTAGGCTACCAGCTGTTCTTCATTTGGATTATGGTGTGCACACTGGCCACCTTCGGCGTTACCGCCCTGCTGAAAATCGATCCTGAATTCGGAAAGAAATAAAAAGACACGTTTTGTCCGGCCTTTACTTTCCGGAAAGGAAGTGCCGGACAACGCATAAAATTCAATACCGTATCCGACTCCTGTCCCTGAGCCGATACAAAACAGAAATGCCGCTTGAATTGCAAGCCCTCAATGTCAATCACCTGAAAGTCTCCTTCCTTCAGTTCCCTCTCGAGAGCACAGATTGACACGATACCCATACAGTTGCTGCACCGCAAGAACGACTTGATACCTTCCGTACTGCCTAAGTGCATCCGCACGTTCAGCGAAGAAAGCTTCAGCCCCTGCTCTGCCAATACCATCTCAATGGCATCCAGCGTGCCGGAACCTCGCTCACGAAGCACCAATGGCACACGAACAAACTCTTCCAGCGTCAGTTCCTCCTTTCCGGCCCAATGGCCGCGCGGACAAACTACCGGCACCAGTTCATCGCACAAGAACGGGTCGTAGCGCAGGCTGGGCAGACGGAACACTCCCTCCACCATACCCACATCAATGGTATGCTCCTGCAAAGCCTTCTCCACATTGCGCGAATTGGTGTCCATCAATGACACACTCATCTTGGGATAACGCTCCGTGAAGCAGCCAGCACAGGCGGAAGCACATACTGTGAGATTGTCGTACTGGCCCCTAACCGTAACTCTCCCGCATACTCATTGTTCACTGGTGCATGTCGTACTCCAGCTTGCGGTAATCGTCCAAAATCCGTTCGCAGTGCTCCATCAGCAATTTTCCAGCCTCAGTGAGCGAAATGGAATTTCCCTTCCGGTCGAACAGACGCACACCATAGAGACTCTCCAGTTCCCTAACATGCTTGGTCACTGCCGGCTGACTCACAAACAACTCCTGCGAAGCCTTGGTAAAACTAAGGTTTCGTGCCACACTATAGAAAGCTTTCAAACGGAAATCCGACATGCCTCCACAAAGATTAAAGTTCCTCTGCCCGGATGCCCAACGACTGAAGAATGGCAAATCCTAACATTTCAAAGGAATATTCATAATCGTGTGCCGGAGGATTCATACCGAACACCGTCACACCATCTTTTCCCTTTATCTTTGCTGCCTGCTGCTCCACAGCAGTCCATATCCCTCTTCATCGGGCACCAGCATGATTCGGCGTGCATCTTTCGATTCGGTCAGCAGTTGCAGTGATTCCGTAAACAAGTCCTCCCGACGGGCCATATCCGAAGGCTGGAAAGCATAAAGCGCAAACTCGCCCAGGCGGCTCTGGAATGCCATACCGTGAACCTCTTTTTCCAAATCGGAAGGAAGGCAGAAATTCATCCGGCTATGCTCCTCATCATACACAAAAATTACCTGTATCTCATTCTTGCCCGGCTCAATTCCGGCATCCAAAACCAGGCACTCCAGCAACACGGCCAAATCAGCCTTAGGTAGTTCACGCCCCACCAACGGTGCGAAATGTGCCGCCATATCCTTCCCCACACGGTCAAGGAAAGCTGCATCAATCAAAATTACATCAGAAGCAAAGGGTATTTTCTTTTCCATATTAGTTAATGTGTTTCTATTTATACTTGTTTCCAGTTGATGAAATAACCGTCTTCCATGATGCAATCAGAATTTTGTATTCCAATTGGATATTTCATACTAAACAATTAATAATGAATAACGGGGAACGGCAAATGCTTATTTGATTCAAGCCTTTATACAAAGATAAGAAAAATATCCAAGAGCCAATATTTACCCCTGATTATTTAAAATTCATTGCAATTCCTGACAGGATATTCCATCTGTCTCATTCAAAGCATTCTCATTTCTTTATTCAATGCATTTTTGTGTACAGCTACCGATTTACTTCTTCCTCCAACGGGCTGGCGAACACTCTTCTTTTTCTTTGAACAGACGTATGAAATGGCTGGCCGACTGGAAACCTGACTTTTCTGCAATTTCAGCAATCGTCAATTCCGGACATTCCTTCAGCATAGTCTTTGCATATTCCAACCGAAGACTGGAAATCCATTCACGGAATGACAACTGATAAACCAGCTTAATATAACTGGAAAGATAAGTACGGTTAGTCTTCAGTATTTCTGAAAGCTCTTTCAGTGTCAGCCCTAATTTAAGATAGCCCTTCTCTTCTATCCAGACAGCCAGTCTTTCTGCAATGTCAGAGAAACTAGGAGGAAGAGCCTGCATTTCCCCTATCGCCATAGCTGAAACATCTCCTTCCGATGGCATTTCTGACTCGAAGACCTGCTCCACTTGCTCGTAGAACAACAGATAGTTCATATAGGAGCAATAAAGATAAATATAAAAAGGAACAGACGACAGAATCCAGATATACACATATTTGTCAGGAAGGAAGGTCAATAGGCCACACCCTACTCCAAAAATCACCGCCCAATAAGTAAAAATGGACAACCACTGTATATAAGCACCCACATTATCAGAATGGGTATCATCACACAGTCGTACTGCTCTACGATAGGCCAGAATAAGCCGGCGTGCCAGAACAAATCCATACGTTACCAGCCATACGCACATAACCAGAATACCCATTTTTTGAATCAAACCTTTTGGCAATCCTAATAGTACCACCCCCGACAAGGCTGTAAACAGCAACCACTGACACACATGTACCATAAAGCGCCGCCGCGTAATATAGAAACGATCAAGCAATGTAGTAAGCGCCGAACTGAAAAGCCAGTAACAAAGGAAATAGGTAGACAGATTCATCAAGATGGCTGCATCCACATTCTGGAAACGGATTTCTGCAAAGAAATGTACGGAATAATTGGCAGCCAACAATAGCACGGCAAATCCCATTACCCTACGCGAACGAAGATAATTGCTAAAAGATTGCTTTGTCCGGCACCGGGGCAAAAATA
>ENA-OQIO01001608-OQIO01001608.1-human-gut-metagenome-genome-assembly--contig:-NODE-1608-length-10907-cov-3.037662_pt1 | contig 10907 bp, 11 predicted proteins | sample MGYA00242573_ERZ504737 | MGnify/ENA primary metagenome ERZ504737 (study PRJEB26092, sample SAMD00036203) | human gut metagenome | host: Homo sapiens | study: EMG produced TPA metagenomics assembly of... | reverse complement strand
CCAGCTGCGATTCCATCAAAACTCCTATGGAATTCGATCGTTGCTCACATGCTATCTTTCATTTTTTCTCTAAATACCTGAAGACTTTCAATCATAAAAATAAGAAGATTCAAGCGGATGGATGTATGTTAAACATTATTGTTTTTCAATTTTTGTAGTGGTAGACAAGAAGTTATAATAAATACCAATACAGTAAAACATACACATTCACTAGTGGTTTCGATAACTGAAATTATTGAATATTATAAAAATGGTTATATGTCGGCGACCGTAGGAACACGCCTGCACTTAGTGAGTGGATGATCGTAAGATCATTCAGGAGCTTAGTACAGCTGCGTAGTGAGTCGAGCGAGAGCGCGTCGCAGACATATAACCATTTTTATAATATTCCACCAATAATTTCCGTCATCAAACTACAAGTTACTCCCCAAAACTAATTCCAATAGTCTTAGCATCTTTGATCATCTGGCATTCTGGATCTACATACTTTAATTTTCCAGCAACTTCTGATAATGGAACTTTCTGAGTATCTCCATCAACGATACCAACCATATAGCCATACTCTTTATTAAGAATCAATTCAGCGGCATATGCTCCAACTCTTGTAGCAAGTACACGGTCGTAAGCACAAGGAGCGCCACCACGCTGTGTATGACCAGGAACGGTAACTCTGATTTCACGATTTGTTTTTTCTTCTAATGCAGCTGCAATCTCATAAGCAACGGAAGGATATCTTCTTTCTGCAAGTTTTGCTTTATACTGTTTCTTCTTTAACTTCGCATCTTCTTTTGAAATTGCACCTTCAGCAACTGCGATAATTGAGAATTTCTTTCCAGCTGCAAAGCGGTTTTCTACAACTTCGGCTACTTTATCAATATCATAAGGAATTTCAGGCAGCAGGATTACGTCAGCTCCACCGGCAATTCCTGATTGCAGGGTAACATGTCCGACTTTATGCCCCATAACCTCGATGATAAATACACGGCTGTGAGAAGAAGCTGTTGTATGAATTCGGTCGATTGTATCAGTTGCAATATCAACGGCACTCTGGAATCCGAATGTCATTTCAGTACCCCAAAGATCATTGTCAATTGTCTTTGGAAGTGTTACAACATTTAAACCTTCTTCACGGAGCATATTTGCAGTTTTGTGAGTTCCGTTTCCGCCAAGGACTACAAGACAATCTAATTTATATTTACGATAATTATTTTTCATTGCCTTGACTTTATCAAGACCGTTTTCATCAGGAATACGCATCTTTTTGAATGGCTGTCTGGAAGTTCCAAGAATTGTACCTCCACGGTTTAAAATTCCAGAAAAATCATCTGGTGTCATACGGTCAGCAATATCGTAGATCAGACCTTTATATCCATCGCGGAAACCATAGATCTCCAGATCATTTCTCTTTACACTTAAACCTTTTATTACACCACGCATGGCAGCATTCAATGCCTGACAGTCGCCGCCACTGGTTAAAATTCCAATTCTTAACATGAATTTATCTCCCTTCTGGTTTTATATTTGTATTTAAACCATCTAACATTAGTTAACTACTATTTTAACATATAATTATATACAAAAATTATAAAATTTAGTAAATAAAACGTTAAGAAAGCGTAAAATCTGATAAAAAGATAAGATCATGATCTTTGTTTTCGTACAATCAAAATATCCGATAAAACAGATTAAGAAAATATAAAAATGTGCATTGAAAATAAATAAAAAACCAGATAATATAAATATAGAAAGTCACATATGAAATGTGGCATATTCACGACGGAGGAAGCCAGATGAAAAGTGATCGTTTTTTAATAAAAGTAGCAGAACTTTATTACCGTGATGGATTATCGCAACAAGAGATTGCGAAAAAATTACATACATCAAGAACCAGTATTTCCAGAGCATTGATTCAGGCGAGAAATGAAGGGTATGTTCAGATCAGGATTCAATATCCCGAACAAAGTGATCTTGCATTGGAACGGAAATTAGAAGAAAAATATGGATTGACAGAAGCATTGATCGCTGTTCCGGCATATGAACAGTCATCGGATCAAGAAGTAGCGTTTCAAGCGGTAGACTATATTCTAAGAGTTTTGAAAAAAAACATGATATTTGGAATGACATGGGGAAGAGCCATGCATGAATTTGTGGAGCAGTTGGCGAAAGATGAACGTCTTAGATCTCTTTCATTTCAGAATGTAAAAGTTGTTCCATTTCTTGGAACACCGGGAGCGATACAGTCAGATTCATGGAATACAACAACATATTCCAATACACTTGCAACGAAAGTCGGAAATTTATTACACTGTGCAAGTTATAACTTGTCTGCACCAATGTATGTGGAAGGTATAAAAGAAAAAGAGTTGATCGAAAGTATTGATGAAATCGCCAAAGTTCTTCATATGGCAGAAACAGCGGACATTGCATTGATCGGAATCGGATCGATGCAGGACGATTCTTCGATTATCAAGGCAGAAATACGGACAAAGGAAGAATACAAGGAACTAGTGAGAAAAGGTGCCGTTGGAGAAATCGTTGGAAGGATTTATGACAAGAATGGCCAGACGGTTGATGAGGATCTGAAAAGAAAAATGGTTGGAATTTCATTGGATAAGATCGCAAAGATACCAGTCAGAGTCGGAATGTCTTATGGAAAAGATAAGATTGAAGCAATCAAAGGTGCGATCGCAGGTGGATTAGTGAATGTGTTGGTAACAGATGTGCCGACGGCAGAGTTATTATTAAAATAATATAGAGATAAGAATATGAAGCTGATATGCAAATAAAAGTAAGCATATCAGCTTCTTTTTTATTGTAAAAATCTTGTAAATCAGCACTTTTTGTGTGATGGAAAAATAAAAAATTGTATTGACAAATAAAAACGTCGAATCTATAATAAAAAATATCAAATGACAATGTACATGGTCATGTGACCACACAACACAAACAGAAAGGAAAAGAGATAAGCTATGAAGACAAGAGCAGTCAGACTTTATGGGGAATCAGATTTAAGATTAGAAGAATTTGATATGGGAGAACTGAAAGACGATGAGATCTTAATGGAACTGATCACTGACAGTGTCTGCATGTCTACTTACAAAGAATCTATCAGGGAGCAAAACATCAGAGAGTCAACGATGATATCAGCGAACATCCGATCATCGTAGGACATGAATTTGCAGGAATCATTCGTGAAGTTGGGGCGAAGTGGAAAGATAAATATCAAGTTGGAACAAAATATACCATGCAGCCAGCGATCAATATCAAAGGTTCTATGGCAGCCATCGGATATTCTTATGAATACTGCGGAGGAGCAGCAACCTTTATCAAAGTTCCACCAATTGTAATGGAAAAAGACTGCTTATTACCTTTTGATGAAAACAGTGCATTTTTTGAGGCATCACTGGCGGAGCCTATGAGCTGTATCATTGGAGCATTCCATTCTATGTACCACAGTGAACGTGGTGTTTATGAACATAAGATGGGAATTGTAGAAGGTGGAAAGAGTGCACTTCTTGCAAGCTGCGGTCCAATGGGATTAGGAGCGATCAGTTATATGTTAAATTGTGATCGTAAACCTTCTTTACTGGTGATCACAGATATTGATGAAGTAAGATTAAAAAGAGCTAGTGAATTATTTACAGAAGAATATGCCAAAGAACGAGGTGTTGAAATCCATTTTGTCAATACTGCGAAAGTCGATGACCCAGTGAAGACATTAAGAGATTTACTGGTGGAACAGGATTTGATGATGTATCTGTATATGCACCAGTCAGACCAGTGATCGAGATGGCAGATGAGATTTTAGGATTTGACGGATGCTTAAACTTCTTCGCAGGACCAGTGGATCCAAAATTATCTGCGATGTTTAATTTCTTTGACGTACATTATAAGATGCACCATCTGGTAGGATCAAGCGGTGGGAATACCGATGATATGAAAGAATGTTTAAAACTTGCAGGAGAAGGAAGATTAGATCCAGCTGTTATGATCACGCATATCGGGGGAATTGATGCACAGATCGATACGATATTGAATCTTCCAAAGATTCCAGGAGGAAAGAAACTGATGTATCTTGGAAAGAATCTTGAACTAACAGCAATTGAAGATTTTGAAGAAAAAGGAAAAACAGATGATAGATTTAAAGAATTAGCTAAGATTACAAAAGAACATAATGGATTATGGTCCAAAGAAGCAGAAGATTATCTGTTAGCTAATTTTTAAAAATGATACAAGTGGAACTTATAAAGTAAAATTTTAGAATGAATTTTCGGGAGGATGAAACAGATGTTAGTAAACAGTAAACAGATGTTAGAAGAAGCCAAAGCAGGACATTACGCAGTCCCAGCAGCCAACATTGTAAACCTTGAGAATATCAAAGGAGTGATCGAGGCGGCAGAAGAAACAAAACACCCATTGATGGTGTGTCTGGCGGAGGTACATACACCGACATTAGGTATTGAAGAAGCAGCAGCGATCGTAAAATATTACGCAGAAAAAAGTAACCAAGATATCGCGCTTCATTATGATCATGGATTTACGATCGAGTTGGTTAAGAAAGCTATTGATGTCGGATTTACCTCTGTTATGATTGATGGATCAAGCCTTCCATTTGAAGAAAATGTGGCAAAGACAAAAGAAATTGTAGCATATGCACATGAAAGAAATGTTACGGTAGAAGCTGAAATCGGACACGTAGGAGAAGGAGACAGCTATCATGTTGAAGGAAATACAATGTTAACAACACCAGAAGAAGCAAAGAAATTTGTAGAACAGACAGGAGTTGATTCCCTTGCAGTATCTATTGGAACAGCTCATGGAGAATACAAAGGAATTCCACATCTGAATTTTGAAAGATTACAAGAAATTGCAACCGAGGTTCTATTCCACTAGTACTTCATGGAGGATCTGGTTCTGGAGATGAAAATTTATCCAAAGCAGTAGAACTTGGAATTGCGAAAGTAAATATCTGTACAGACTTATTAAATGCAGCAAGAGATAATACAAAAGATGGATATGCCGAAAGAAGTTACTATGATAGTGTAACACTTGCAAAAGATGGATTTAAAGATTGCCTGAAACATTATTACGAAGTATTCCATACAAAATAAACAAAAAGAAATGCGAAAACATACAATTCAATATTGACGAACCGCCATTTCAAGTGTTAAGATAACTTAGTATGATAAAAGCGAAGAAAGAGACAGTACTTCTATCATGAACGCATGAGCGAGTCCGGGGCGGTGGAAGCCGGGTGTTAGTAAGATAAGAAGGAAGATCACTCCCAAGCTGCAGGCTGAAGATAGTAAGCTGTGCCGGTATCCTCCGTTAACGGGATAACATATGATAGTATGTGAAATAGGTGGTTTAGAAGCAACAGCGTTGTCCTATTTTGGACAGCGCTTTTTCTTATTTTTTCCTATTTCATTAGATTTTCTAAGAAGTAAAAGGAGAGATGAAGATGTACAAGAAAGTATCATCTGACATGAACTTTGTCGATCGAGAGAAAGAGACCGTAAAGTTCTGGAAAGAAAACGAAATTTTTGAAAAGAGTATCGAAGAAAGAAAAGACGATCCGACATATACATTCTATGACGGACCACCAACAGCCAATGGTAAACCACATATCGGACACGTTTTAACTCGTGTTATCAAAGATATGATTCCTCGTTACCAGACAATGAAAGGTCATAAGATCATTCGTAAAGCTGGATGGGATACACACGGACTTCCAGTCGAACTTGAAGTTGAGAAGATGTTAGGTCTTGATGGAAAAGAACAGATCGAAGAATACGGTATGGAACCATTCATCAAGAAATGTAAAGAAAGCGTTTGGAAATACAAAGGTATGTGGGAAGATTTCTCAGATACAGTAGGTTTCTGGCTGATATGGAGAACCCATACATCACATACGATAATAACTTTATCGAATCTGTATGGTGGGCATTAAAACAGATCTGGGATAAAGGATTACTTTACAAAGGATTTAAGATCGTACCTTACTGCCCACGTTGTGGAACACCATTATCCGCACAGGAAGTGGCACAGGGATACAAAGATGTCAAAGAACGTTCAGCGATCGTTCGCTTTAAATTAGTAGATGAAGATGCATATTTCCTTGCATGGACAACAACACCATGGACACTTCCATCTAATATCGGTCTTTGCGTAAACCCAGAAGAAACATACGCAAAAGTAAAAGCTGCAGATGGATATGTATATTATATGGCAGAAGCACTGCTTGATACAGTTCTTGGAAGATTAGCAGACGAAGAAGCAGGAACACCTGCATATGAAGTCTTAGAAACATACAAAGGAAAAGACTTAGAATACAAAGAATACGAACCATTATATGACTGTGCAGCAAAAGTTGCAGAGAAACAGCACAAGAAAGCATTTTATGTAACATGTGATGGATATGTAACATTAACAGATGGTACAGGTATCGTTCATATCGCACCAGCATTTGGTGAAGACGATGCGAAAGTCGGACGAAAATATGAGATGCCTTTTGTACAGTTAGTAGACGAACGCGGTAATATGTCAGAAGAAACACCATTTGCCGGATTATTTGTTAAGAAAGCAGATCCAGAAGTCTTAAAAGATTTAGAGAGCCGTGGATTATTATATGATGCTCCAAAATTCGAGCATAGCTATCCACACTGCTGGCGTTGTGATACACCACTGATCTACTATGCAAGAGAATCTTGGTTCATCAAGATGACAGATGTAAAAGATCAGCTGATCGCAAACAATAATACAGTTAACTGGGTACCAAAGAGCATCGGTAAAGGACGTTTTGGAGACTGGTTAGAGAACGTACAGGATTGGGGAATCTCAAGAAACCGTTATTGGGGAACTCCATTAAATATCTGGGAATGTGAATGTGGACATCAGCATTCAATCGGTTCTATCGAAGAATTAAAGAGTATGTCTGATAACTGTCCAGACGATATTGAACTTCATCGCCCATATATCGACCAGGTAACAATTAAGTGTCCACATTGTGGAAAACCAATGCATCGTGTAGAAGAAGTAATCGACTGCTGGTTCGATTCAGGATCTATGCCTTTCGCACAGTGGCATTACCCATTTGAGAATAAAGAAATCTTCGAAGATAACTTCCCAGCAAACTTTATCTCAGAAGCTGTAGATCAGACTCGTGGATGGTTCTACTCCTTAATGGCAATTTCAACTTTATTATTTAATAAAGCACCATATAAAAACGTTGTCGTATTAGGACACGTTCAGGATGAAAACGGACAGAAGATGAGTAAGTCCAAAGGAAATGCAGTTGATCCATTCGATGCATTAGAAGAGCATGGAGCAGATGCGATCCGTTGGTATTTCTATACAAATAGTGCTCCATGGCTGCCAAACCGTTTCCATGCAAAAGCCGTTACAGAAGGACAGCGTAAATTCATGGGAACATTATGGAATACTTATGCATTCTACACATTATACGCTGAGATCGACCAGTTTGATCCAACAAAACATGCGTTAGAATATGACAAGTTATCTGTAATGGATAAATGGCTGTTATCTAAGATGAACACAATGGTCAAATCTGTGGATGATAACTTAGGAAACTACAGAATCCCAGAAGCTGCAAGAGCATTACAGGAATTTGTAGATGATATGAGTAACTGGTATGTAAGACGCTGCCGTGACCGTTTCTGGGCAAAAGGAATGGAACAGGATAAGGTAAATGCATATATGACTTTATACACAGCATTAGTTACTGTATGTAAAGCAGCAGCCCCAATGATCCCATTCATGACAGAAGAGATTTACCAGAACATCGTAAGAAGTGTTGATGCATCTGCAAAAGAAAGTATCCACTTATGCGACTTCCCTGTATACAATGCAGAACAGGTAGATGAGAAATTAGAAGCAGATATGGATCTCGTATTAAAGATCGTCGTATTAGGACGTGCATGCCGTAATGGAGCAGCGATCAAGAACCGTCAGCCAATCGGACAGATGTATGTAAAAGCAGAAGCATCTCTTCCAGATTATGACGAAGCGATCATCTTAGACGAGTTAAATGTAAAGAACATCACATTTACAGATGACGTATCAAACTTCACAACATACAACTTCAAACCACAGTTAAAGACTGTAGGACCAAAATACGGCAAATTAGTTGGAGGAATCAGAAACTACTTAGCAGCAGTTGATGGAAATGAAGCGAAAGCTCAGTTAGACTCTAAGGGAGTATTAACATTTGAAGTTGATGGAACACCAGTAGAATTAGCAGAAGAAGATCTGTTGATCGAAATGGTAAAACAGGAAGGATTCGTAACAGAAGCAGACAACGGAGTGACAGTTGTACTTGATACAAACTTATCCGAAGAACTGTTAGAAGAAGGATTCGTCCGTGAAGTAGTCAGCAAGATCCAGTCTATGAGAAAAGAAGCAGGATTCGAAGTAACAGATCATATCACATTCTCTTACAAAGGATCAGACAAAGCCGCAGACATCATCGGAAGAAACGAAGCAGCGATCGCTGGAGATGTTTTAGCAGATGAAGTGAAAGCTGGAGAAGTTGCTGGATATGAAAAAGAATGGAACATCAATGGTGAGAAAGTTACTTTAGGTGTTGAAAAAAGATAATTTCATATAACGAAGAAAATATAAAAAAGATCAGCTGTAGAAAGTTTTACAGCTGATTTTTTTGCTATTATTTATGAAATTTTCTTTGAAAGTGAAATCACATTAAGACCATGTTCTTCCAGAAAGATATTAATATCAATGAGATTCCATTTTTCATTATTGATATGCATCATGATCGCTGCATCTCTTGGAACTTTTGCATAAAGTTCACCGAGTTGTGCGATTCGCAGAGCATGTTGCGTGGTTTTTAGATCCATGTGAGCCCCAAGACACAAAGCAAGCAGATAATCTCTGGAAGGATGAGGCTTCGTTCCATTTAAGATTTCATGGGCATAGCTTTGTGATATCCCACTGTTTTTGATGATCTGCGAAATTTTCAGGTCATGCTTTGCAATATAAACAGAGAAAAAATCCTGCAGGCTTGGTAACTGCTGAAGATTCTTAAGATAATCCGAAAAATTCTCCAAAGAAGTAGATTTTAATTGTTGATCTAAATGATCAGTTAATTGATCCTGCATATGTAAATATCCTTTCTCTCTTTGTGCTTATAATAAACGATCATTGCCCCTTCTTTAAGGAAACTGCTGCAAATACAGCACAGATCAGACACCAGGCAGCCCATACATTTAAATCTGCATAACTTCCTGCCATAGTAAATCCGCAAAATGCACCAAGTGCAAATAAAACGATCAATGCGATATTACCACCTTTTGAACCATTTCTTGTAGCAATAGAAACAATTCCACCAGCCAATAAAATGATCGCAACGATCAATCCGGCAGAACCGCCACTTTCCCCATTTTCTGCTAAAGAATTTGAAATTCCAGCAGCACAAGACTGAAACATAACAAAAGCAAAAAGTACAATTGAGATGATTCCAGAAACTAATTTCCAAGTTTTCATATTTAATTCCTCCCTTCTATATGAACAATAATAAGAGTAGCAAATATTCATATAGAAATGTTTCGCTGACAGCGTAAATTTTTACTGCGAGCGATAAAGAACCTACCATATGATTTCTTCGATCAGCAGCATAAAGATTATAAGAATGACCAAAATCCCCAAAGAAATCAGACACTGTAGAACAATTCGAAGTACAAAAGGGAGAGAATGACCCAGAAAAGATCTGGTTCGGATATTTTTGTAGTTAAAATTATAAAAAATAAGGCTGAGCAGCATCAGAAATACAAAAAAACGTTCATGCCATAGTTGTAGTCCAGTTAGAGGAAGTCCGGTTTTTGCATTTGTGAAATCTGAAGTCATACTGCAGTAAAGAAAAGAGAGATACCCGAAGAATGCCAAGATCATTTTCCACAGCTTTCCAGTACGAAATCCAGGAATATCAGAATGTATCGAAGAAAGCGTAAATCCAGGTTTTCCAATGTCAGAGGAAATATTATCGTGTAAAGCTGTCTTAAGTTCCTCAACTGTCTGGAAACGTTCCTCAGGATTCCATCGAATACATTTTGAAATGACGGAACGATATCTGTTATCAGCCAATTGATGTTTTGGATATTCTCCTGTCAATAAGCGGTTAAAAATAATTCCCAATGCATAAATATCAGATCGGGCATCAGACTGCCCAAATCCATACTGTTCTGGAGGGGCATATTCTTTGGTCCCAAGCAATTCGGTATCTTGTTCCTGCCCAGATTCATAATATCTGGCAGTATCGAAATCCACGATATAGACAAGATTTTCACTGGTCAAAATGATGTTCGACAATTTCAGATCACGATGAATGATTGGTGGAGTCAGAGCATGAAGTGATTTTAACACATCACAAAGCTTACGCATGATCGCAAGAGCATCCGAATAGACCAGTGTTGTCTGTTCCTCAAGCAACTGTTCCAAAGTTTGTCCATGAATATAATCTTCAATCAGGATCAAAGAATCATTTTCAAGGATCAGGTCATGAATTTTTGGAATTCCGGAGATTTGTAAGTCCCTCAACTGTTTATAACATCCAAAGAAAATCTGGATAAAACTTTCTTAACGAAAATTTCACCAGACAGTTTATGTTTAACTAAATATATATGATTGTGATTTCCAAGAGTCGTCAGTTCCTCATAGCAGGATAGACGGTATTCTTCTTCTAAAGTCATGTGTTAGGATTCCTTTTGGTTTATGTAATATGTCGTTGAATAATTGTTATATAATTAGTTTAACATAGGTTGATCGTGGAGAAAAGATGGATTGAAGATAGTAGGATTGTATGATGTGTGATTGTTGTGCAATTAAACAAAATGAGTATTGAAAACATGAAATAGATATAGTATATTAAAAATAAA
>ENA-OQIO01001607-OQIO01001607.1-human-gut-metagenome-genome-assembly--contig:-NODE-1607-length-10907-cov-4.355009_pt1 | contig 10907 bp, 15 predicted proteins | sample MGYA00242573_ERZ504737 | MGnify/ENA primary metagenome ERZ504737 (study PRJEB26092, sample SAMD00036203) | human gut metagenome | host: Homo sapiens | study: EMG produced TPA metagenomics assembly of... | reverse complement strand
ATGAGAAAAAGGACACATGTGTCCGTTGACAGTCGATTATTCTTGGGGTTATACTATGCCCTGTAAGAAACATTACTCATATACTTGGACTAAAGGTTATGGTAGTGACAGATTAAATGCAGGAGGTGATGAAGATGGGAGACAGGGTAATACTTCATTCAGATATCAACTGTTGTTATGCCTCGATTGAGCATCTGCATCATCCGGAGCTTGCAGGAAAGCCATTGGCAGTAGGCGGTGATCCGGAGGCAAGACATGGGATTGTCTTAACAGCTGACTATATTGCCAAGAAGTACGGTGTGAAAACAGGAATGGCACTCTGGCAGGCAAAGCAGGTCTGCCCGGAAATCAATTTCATTTCACCAAGAATGGATTTATATTTAAGATTTTCCAGAATGGCCCATGAGATTTATGGGGAGTATACGGACCGGCAGGAGCCTATGGTATTGATGAATGTTGGCTTGATGTGACGGACAGTGTGAGTCTTAAAGGAGACGGGGAAAAGATTGCGACTGAAATTTCAAACCGGATGAAGTCGGAGCTTGGCATTACCGTAAGTATCGGTGTGTCATTTAACAAGATCTTTGCAAAGCTTGGTTCGGATTACAAGAAGCCGGATGCGATTACCACTATGTACCGGAATGAGTACAGACAGAAAGCCTGGCCGCTTCCGGCATCTGATTTGTTATATGTGGGGAAAAGCACTGCAAAGAAGCTGAGTTCGATTGGAGTGAAGACGATCGGAGACCTGGCAACCATGGATGAGAAAATTCTGCATGGTAGGCTTGGCAAGATGGGAGATGTCCTGTGGGCATTTGCCAATGGTTATGATGATTCACCAGTAAAGTATGAAGACGCACATGCACCGATTAAATCTATCGGGAACAGCACCACAACACCCAGGGATCTGGTAAATGACCAGGATGTAAAGATTGTCCTGACAATACTTGCAGAGAGTGTTGCAGCCAGACTTCGGGAGAATGGTTTCAAATGCCGAGTGGTTGAAATCAGTGTAAGGGACAATGGATTGTTTTCTTTTACAAGGCAGAAAAAGATTGACCACGCAACCAATGTAACAAGAGAGATAGCAGAGGAAGCATACCGACTATTCAAAGAGAATTATGATTGGCAGAAACCGATACGAAGCGTGGGCGTAAGAGGGGCAGACCTAGTAAATGATAATTACTGGGAACAGATTGATCTGTTTTCCAGTGTGGAATTCAGAGAAAAGCAGATGAAAGTGGATGAGGCAGTAGATATGATCCGGAAGCGTTTTGGATTTTACAGTGTCCAGAGAGGGCTTATGTACCGCGACAGAATACTGTCAGCATGTGATGCAAAGTCTGATCATACGGTACATCCGCATGGGTACTTTGGATAGACAGGAGGGATTGAACTATTATGGAAAGCAGCAAGGTATATGTAAATGTCATGGCTGAATTTACAAATGACGGAAGCTTCTGCCAAGGAGCTTTATCTGGAAGGATGGCCGTGTATATGAGATTCAGAAAGTAACAGATGTAAGAAGAGCGGCAAGCCTGAGAGCAGGCGGAGCCGGAATACGCTATACCTGTATTGTTGACGGAAAAGAGAGCCATCTTTTCTATGAGGATAACAATATGTGGTTTATGGAGGAGAGATAGCTTTTTAATGGTGTTATACCAGTCGAAAAGATCAGCAAGAAGGTCACAGGATGAATGGTGCGGACTTCGGCACATCGGAACTCATTTATCCAGAGAATATAATCATCAATGGTTTTCATTTCCCTTATCCGTTGAATGGTACGTAAATTGTACAATGTCAGGAGGACTTTGATGATGACTGAGAGAGTTAAGATGAGATATGTGAGCTGCCCGTCCTGCGGAAAGCAGCTGTTTAAGGTGGCGGGAAATTGCAGTGTTGAGATTACATGTGTGAGATGCAAGAAAGAAATCGTAGGGGTGGTGGATGAAATTTATATGAAGATATTTGAGAACTGCCGTGGAAAGGAACATGATCAGGAAAAAGCCAGCAGATACTCTACAGATATGGAAGCATTACGACAGCGGAAAAGAGCAATGTAGTAATAACATACAGAAAAGGTACAGAATATAGGAAAATATCCCATAATCTGTCCTTGGTACAAATAATAAAAAATATTGATATGTGTTGGGTGTCTGGTTTTATTTGGAAAAAATCACGCTAATATGTCCAAAATCTTCCACATATTACTCGGTTCTGATTTATAGAAGAAAATAGTATTCTATTATGGATGAAATGGAAGGAGTAATATGTCGAACGATAACGATAAAGACCAGGAATATCAAAAGAATATGGGTAAACGTCTGAGAAAGATACGAAAAGAGAATGCACTGTCTCAGGGATGATGTTGCGGATGCTCTTGGTATATGCACAAAGCAGTATCAGAGATACGAATATGGAGATTCTGCAATTTCATGTGAGAAACTGTCAATACTGGAAGAGTCTTTTCATTTTGATGTGCGATACATAGTAACAGGAAAGAGAGAGCAGATTGACATAGACAGATATGTTGTAAATATGCCCTGGAAGGAAAAACGCGATTTTTTTGAGAGAATGGCCAGATATGTACTCAGGATATTGAACAACACAGAGAAAGGAGAATAGACGGGGGAATCGTAATATTTATAGGGGAGTAGTGAAAAACCCGACTATGTAGGATGAAAATGAGAAATGATAAACGAGATAATGAACACAGAATGATTCATTGTTCAGGCTGCGGAAAGTTTTTGGCAACATGTAAAGAAGTAATATCATTGAATATCATTTGTCCGAAATGCCGGACGGTTACGATTGCGGATCTGAAATCAGGGGAGCTTAAGACAATCCGGGATCGGAGAAAAAATCAGATTTGAATAATATAAGCAGCATGAAAATACTGCACGAGTAATAGATAACTGAATAAAATGAGCCAGTGGGCGGACCATCAGACTGGACAGAGGAGCCGGGACCATGATTTCGGTAATGCCGAGAATCCTTAAAGATGATCCCACTGCGCAAGAGTTTGTAAACGAGCTGAATATAGCAGAAGACTATAAGGAGCCTGCAAAACGGAAATATAACGAGAAATCGTTTTATTTTAATGCGTTTTGCAGGCTCTTTTTCTGTTCCATCATAAGACATGTTGTATTTCCGTTTGGGTTTCGGAAACGGAGAAAAAATGAGAAATACAGATGCAGGAAATACAATGGGAACAAGAATCAGAGAAATGAGAAAAGCAGCAGGAATGTCACAGGAGCAGCTGGCAGAAATCCTGTGCACTAAGAAAGCAACGATATCAGCATATGAGAATGACCATATAGACATTAAAAGCAGCATTGTTCTGGAAATAGCAAAAGCCCTGAATTGCAGTGGATCATATCTGCTGGAAGGGAAAAAGGCAGAGGCACTGGATGCCAGAATAATGGATGCGTTGCTGGAACTGAAAAATGACCAGATGAGAGAAGTTGCACTGAAACAGATTCAGGCACTGGCACTTCTTGGATAAAAGTACATTCTGAATAGACTTTTGTCTATTGTTTGGGGAACGATTTTTACTCCGTGGTTATCTACAATAATATCTGTAAAGAAGAGTAAACGTACGAAAACTCATGACATGCAGCAATAAAAGGAGTACAGCAATGACAGAAAAGAACCTTATCAGAGTATATACAGGAGCTACATCAGAGAAGCGCATAGATATCATTATCAAAAACTATACAAAATTCATTGGCATCGTGGACGGCTATACAGACGGGCTTCGTTACATGATCGAATGTGAAAAGGAAAGCAGCCACCGGCAGTCAGCTGGAGATCTTGGAGTAAGAGTCCAGACCGGAGGAATGACCAGTGATCCCACCGCAAGAAAAGCAATCAACAATGTTATTACAAGGGAAGCGCTGATTAACTGTGATTTTTCAGGTAACGCACTGGACGGAGTAAACCAGGCAGAAGTATATATCAGGGATGCATACATTCTCAGGGATATGAGGAAAGACTATAATCTGTTTAACAGTCAGCTTGGGATTCTTGGCACAGAAAAGGAGACATTTACCAAGTATCTGCTGAAAGAAAAGACAATTTCGGATATTGCAGAGGATCAGGGAATCACCTATGAATCAGCGAGACAGCAGATGCAGAAAATAAAAGTCCGTATGAAAAAGCAGGTAAAGAGATTCATGGATGGACAGCCGGAGGATTGCATAATGGGAATGACAGCAGAGAATATTGCAGAAAAAAGATGCTATACCGTAAAGGAAGTACAGGAAATGCTTGGGATCAGCAGACCGACTGTATATGAGCTGTTGAAGAAAAATGAATTCCGCTGGATCCAGATTGGAAACAAATACCGTATTTCAAAGAAGAGTTTTGACGAATGGCTGGATCAGAAATCCGAAACCATATAATTTACCTTCTAAATGATATGCAGACGTACATGTTATAGTGGGTGAGAAGGAGGTCGCAGTATGAGTGAAGTGAAGGATTTGACAGAGATAAGGCAACAGATTCAACAGCGAAGTGCTGAGCAGAAGCTGACCCAGCGTAGTACCATGTCTGTGCCTGAAATGCGAAAGCTGCTAGGACTAAAAAAGACTGACAGTTACTGGCTGGTCCATAAAAATTTATTTAAGACTCAAATAATCGGTGGGATGATGAGAATTGACCTTGAAAGTTTTGAAAAATGGTATGCCAATCAGGTGAAGTATAAAAAAGTAGGCGGCGAAGAGCCGGGAAAAGAGTTAAGGGAAAAATCTTATTCATTTAAGGAAGCTGCAAATATTTTGGGAATACATGACTGTGACCTGTACGATATTTGGAAAAATGAAAAGCTGGAGTATATTACAGTGGATTTTGTGAGGCGCATTCCGGTTGATATATTTGAAAAGTGGTATGCAGATCAGGATGCATACCGCAAGGTCACACATATTCCAACAGCAGAGGAGATGGAGAATGATTACATCTGTTTGCAGGATGCGGCGGATCTGCTTGGGATTTCACGGGAAAAATTGGCAAAAATCGCAAGGAGCGAAGAAATTGGAAGACTTCTGGATTCCACCATCTGCAATAATAAAAGGTGGATCACCAGGAAGAGTTTTCAGCTATTCCTTAATGCTCAGAATGTATATTACATCCTGGATGATGGGGATGAACAGGAAAAGAGTCAGATGTTACAGGAAAAAGATACAGTATCCTTGGAGATAAAAGAATATATATCCAGGCAGGAGGCAGCGGAGCTGGCCGGAGTGAGTGTATCGACAGTTACCAAATGGATGCAGTCAGGAGAATTCCAGTGTGTCGGAGCCGGAAAGGTTCTGAGGGTTCACAGGCAGCAGTTCCTGAACTGGTTGAATGAGCACAGGGAAGGAGTGATATAACATGGCATTTATCAGGCACCGGGGAAAGACATACTCTGTGGTATATAAAATCCTGGATGAGAATGGAGAAGAACATACAACATCTGAAACATTTGCTACGCAGAAAGAAGCAGATAAACGGAAAAAAGAAATTGAGTACAAGCAGTCTATCGGAAAATTTGAGGTTCAAAAGTGTGCAACATTGAAAGAACTGATTGAAGAATATGTGCAGATATATGGACATGACAAGTGGGGTGTTTCCACTTACTCTGGTAATGTGGCTCTGATAAATAATTACATTCTTCCCACAATCGGAGATACCAAGCTTGCAAGCATCAATACACATTTTATGGAGAAGTATTATAAGGATCTTCTTAAAATGCCGGCGGTAAAGAGTACAAAGAATCCGGATGGTACAGGAACAATCACAGAAAGTACAGTAAATGAGATACATAAGGTATTAAGGAGCTGTTTCCGTCAGGCGGTTAAGTGGGATATGATGGAAAAGAACCCAGCTGTGGATGCAACCGTTCCCAAAGCAAAGAAGCAGGAGCGTGAGATCTGGACAGCAGAGATGCTTATGCAGGCATTGGAAGCCTGTGATAACAAAATGCTCAAAATAGCATTTCATCTTGCATTTACGGCAACACTTCGTATCGGTGAACTTCTGGGACTGACTGGATGATATGGATATTTCGGAAGAGGCGATTGCAGATAACAAAGCCTATGTTATCATCAATAAACAGGTAGAGAGAGTATCAAAGGATGCAATAGAAGCACTCAATTCAAAAGAAATTATCATGATATTTCCAAGCCAGAAGAAAAATAACAGGACGGTCAGAGTGTTGAAAACACCGAAGACAGACAGCAGTGTCAGGAAGGTGTTTATTCCAAAATCAGTAGCACAATATCTGATTGATCTGAAAGCAGATCAGGATGAGATAAAGGAAGTGCTTGGAAATGAATATCAGGATTATAATCTGGTAATGGCGACAACATTTGGTCTTCCTATAGGAGACAGCTACCTAAGGACAAAAATGCAGGAAATCATAGATGAACAGGGGTTGCCAGATGTAGTGTTTCACAGTCTGCGTCATACCAGTGTCACCTACAAGCTGAAATTAAGTGGTGGAGATATTAAAGCAGTCCAGGGAGACTCCGGCCATGCTCAGGCGGATATGGTAACGGAAGTATATGGACATATCCTTGATGAAGACCGGAGAAAAAATGCAGAGATGATGGAGAATGCCTTTTATAATAAGGAAAATCTCAATCCACAGATGAAAGAGCAGGATGAAGCAGTAGTACGATTACTGTGCCAGATGGAGTGGATGCAGAGCTGCTGATGAAAGTGCTGGGAAATCCGGAAATGGCGACGTTGCTTACATCATTGGCAAAGACAATGAAAGTATAAAATTAGAAGAAAGACGATGTTATGCAGATGAAATAGTCTGTATAATATCGTTTTTTATTGCGAACAACTCTGTTAAACTTAAAAAAATATTTTTGAAAATTTTGTAAGAATCTGTTGAACATTGTCATGTATATAGTGAAGGGAGATTTCTATAATGATTAAAGATGAAGAAATCAAAATGATAAATGAAAAACTGGATTATTATATGCTGAAAGCAAGTGATAAAGAGTTTGATGTGGAAGATGTGCTGAAATTGGTAAAAAGATTAGACGAACTTGAATCAATTTCGTTGCCGTGGGAATCAGACGAAGAAGCATTGGAGGACTTTTGGAAATACTGTGCAGAAAGAGAGAAGGAAGAACAAGCGATTGAAGAAATGGAACACTAGGCTTTAAAGATGATATATGTTAATATTATAGTAACTTTTAAGTAATAGTATGGAGGCATGTATCATTATGGATGAATTACAGATTTCACAGCTACCATCAAATTTTTATGTTTATGAGATGAGCGATTATCATTTGTTAAATTGTGATAAAGAGGCAAAGGATTTACTTGATGTTATAAATTCGGCAAAAAAAGAAGGGGATGTACAAAAATATATTAAAAGTAATCAAAAGTGGTTTATTCCGATATCAATAATGAAAGCATATGATTTTGGACATCATTTTTCTTGCGTTGTACCAGAATATCAGCTTGGAGCAGAGTATAGACTAGATTATTTATTGATTGGAAAAAGTTCATTAGGATATCAATTCGTATTTGTGGAGTTTGAAGATGTTAATGTAGACTATAGATTAAAAACTGCAAATTCTGAGACGGATAAGGTCAGGAAAGGACTTAATCAAATTCGAGACTGGAAGCGTTGGATTGAGCAACATAGAGAATATTTTCTTGGTGGAGAGGGAATAAGGAAAATTGCTCATAATGTACCATTATGGGGATTCCGTTATTGTCTAGTTGTTGGTAGAAGAAATAGAATGGATGATATAAGTAATCAGCTACGAGGCGAGTTGCAAAGAGATGCAGGAGTAACTATTATGAGTTATGATCGACTTGTAGATTATGTTGGGTTATTACATAATGGGATATAGGATTTTGGGTATTAACTTTTAAAGAAGATAGTAATATTAACAAGTAAAATGTAAGAGGTCAAATAATATGAAAATTCAAATTGAGGATTCTGTATTTTCATGTAAAAGAGGTGTATATGGTATTTTTATTATAAAGAACGGGTGCAAAAGTTGTTCTTATGTGGGAAAAAGTGAACAATTAGTTATCAGGGCTGAAAAACATAAATTAGATATTGAAAATGGAAAGCATGTTAGCTCTCTTATTGCTGCATATAAGGATCCCAAAGCCACAATTCTTATTTCTTTATTAGAAGAAGTACCATATTGCTTTGATAATTATTATAAGGATGCACAGAGACTTGCCAGTGCAGAGAATTATTGGATTGATAAGTATCAAGGAATGAATCAGTGTCTTGAGCAAGTTCCAGAGGGGAAAAGACCATCAATAGATGCATGGGAGAATATGAAATTGTATCAAAATAACTAGAAAGATATTGTGATAGGGGGATGGCGAGAGGAGTTGATAAATTATGCCTAAACAAATGGAAATAAGTATAATAGGTAATGTTATTGAATTAAGAAGAGAGCAGTGGAAAGGTAAGGTTGCCAGAATAACAAATGATTCAGCTTTACTAGAGGAAGTAAAAAAATATACTTGGACATACAAAGATGGTGAGCATCCTTATTTGCATAATAGCAAGCTGAATCTTTATTTTCATGAATTTGTGTTAGGGTTTATTTATGGAGCAGAAAATATTGATCAAATGCAATCAGAGGGGAACATAATTGAACATTTGGACAATGACGGTTTAAATTGCACATATTCAATCTTCATATTTTATCTGAAGATTTGAATAAGGCTAAAGCATTTACGATTGATAAAAAAGCGGCTGAATTAGATAGAAGTATGGAATATCCTTCATATATAATGGATGTTTATTATCTTCATGATTCTAAACAATTTCAGCTACAATTATTTATGAATGATGATATTTATTTTAACAAGAATACGGGAAAAGCAGCGGAAATGTTTATCTGTATGTATGATAAATTTGAGAACTTGTATATTGACTGGTTTTATCTATTGAATAGTAGGAGTGATAGAAGGTTTGAGGTAGGGACATTACATGCAAAAAAAAAGTTTTTGTAACGGAGCGACCAACTATAGAAATACAAGAAGGAGAAGAGAATAAGCCGTTTATTATAAGAAATGGAGTAAGATATTTGAATTTAGATGCAACCTCAAATGGAAAGCCTATGGTTTCGTTGCAACATACTTCTATGCGAATAGTTTTTGATGATATTAAATAGTTAATATGCTTTGGAAACTATAGTTATTGAACAGATAAGAAAGATGGTATATTTTCATTTATAAATGATGGAAAATTGAAGTAAATAATGGTCAAAAAACAATCGACATCCGACCTCATACACGTTATAATATAGATAATCTAATAAGAAAACAGTGTTATCATTACTGCATTGCTAAATGAGAATGGTAGCCATAAATATGAATTCGTAGGAACGGAATGGTTGAACCCTCAGGGTGACAGTGTCACTCATTTGTCAGCGAGAGGTGCTTAACTTAGATGATTTTCAGTTTTCTTATTTTGACATGGATTTACAGGAAGGGTAGAAAAATCAATGATTTCATTGACTTATCTTAACTCAAAATAATATAGGTTTCCAACGGGGACTTGAACTCCTAAGCGCTAGTTGGGGGTTCGATTCCCCCTGAGAACAGTTGTTTGAAGCAGTAATGATTAAGAAAATTCATTACTGCTTTTTTCATTTTGGGGTGGAAAAATCTGTAAAATTGGTTTTCTTGTCTGAGAAATCAGACCTGAGAGATATAAAACGCTCAGATTAGATTTACAAAAAATCTAGTCTGGGCTTTTTTTAGTCCAGGGAAAAGGAGGTCAAACATGAATATAGGTAGTGAGAAACAGAGAGACCATGATGAAAAAGTTGTGGAGATAGAAATGAAGGACGTTTTTGACGTCTGCTCTTGACATGCCCGAAATCATGTCGTATATATATAGCAAGAGCTGGAATACTGATCCAGATAAGCATTGTTACAACAGACACAATTTCAAAATCAGAAATTGTTAATGCACAGGCAATGTACAGCAATACCATCGGAAACGAGATATGATATTGTTTTTTCATATTTCAAAAAAGAGAATAAAGAAATGTCAGAAAAAAGATGTTATACAGTTCAAGAGTTACAGGAAATCTTAGGAGTCAGCAGGTCTACTATTTATAATCGTTGCTGATGAAGTCGATTCGGAACTTCTGGCAAAAGTATTGGCTAATCCAGAGATGTGGGCATTTCTCAATTCACTGGCGAAGACGATGAAGTAATGAAAAACACGATTAAAATGCGGGATAAACACTGCTTCTAAAGAACATAATATGATTATGGAATAGAGAGAAAAACAGAAGGGAACTGAATTCATATGTTTACGCATGAGATGATAAAATCTTTTAATCAGTTGGAGATGGATGTGTATAATTACATCATCAGCAATGAAGAGAAAGTAGTATATATGAAAGTACGCGAGCTGGCAGAGGAGGTTCATGTTTCAACAACGACAATCCTTCGCTTTTGTAAAAAGGTAGGATGCGAGGGATATTCTGAATTCCGTTTGAAATTAAAACAGGAGGTCAGCAGCAAGGAACAGAAGAAAATCAATTTGGATCTTACTGCGGTTAAAGATTTCTTTGAACGGGTGCAGACACAGGCATTTGCTGAGAATATCCAGGAAGCTGTGAAGTTACTTACAAAGGCATCGTCAATTATATTTGTAGGTGTGGGGAATTCTTCTTTTATAGGAAAGTATGGGGCAAGATATTTTAATAATGTAGGCTGGTTTTCATTTGCTATTGATGATCCGTTCACGCCAGTATTTCGTGGAAAAGGTGAGAGAATAGCTACAATCGCATTGTCTGTATCAGGAGAGACGGAACAGACACTGATGTTGGCAGAAAAGTTGAAAAGAAGAGGGAGCAGCCTGATATCTATTACAAATAAGGCAAACTGTTCTTTGGCGAAGATGAGTGACTGCA
>ENA-OQIO01001604-OQIO01001604.1-human-gut-metagenome-genome-assembly--contig:-NODE-1604-length-10918-cov-10.653230_pt1 | contig 10918 bp, 10 predicted proteins | sample MGYA00242573_ERZ504737 | MGnify/ENA primary metagenome ERZ504737 (study PRJEB26092, sample SAMD00036203) | human gut metagenome | host: Homo sapiens | study: EMG produced TPA metagenomics assembly of... | reverse complement strand
ACGGGAGGGACGATCAGCAGCGGCCAGATTCAAAATCAATGTCGGGGGCAGTTCCATTGCGTCGCTCCTCACTTTTGTTGATAAGGGTATTGTAAAACCCAAATGTCCGCGAAATGTTACAGCGGCCAAAAAATTTCATTGAAAATCGGGGTGAAATGTTACAACGCTCGGACATTTCAAAAAATTCACGGCGGACAGCCGGAAATGGTCGTCCGCCGAATCATACTACACAATCTTTTAGATAGATTGATTGTGAAATAATTTCAATCCAATCACCACATCTATCATAAGTTCCACAATGAGAATTATACTAATGGCAACATTAAAATTACATAGGTTATATAATCCGATATAGATTTCACAAGTAAGAAATACAACTTGCAGACACAAATTTAAGTATGTCACTAAATGCTCGTTAGTTCTATTCCACAATCTAAACAGGAACATTGTAAAAATAGGTTTTCCCGTAAAAGCAAAAAGCACTGACAATACCGGCACCAAAAATACATAGTAAGAATCTACTGCATTGCTGGGGGATGTACCTACCCATTGAATTGCTATTTTATCAGGAACAACGAAAAATAAAACAATAGATAAAATAACATTGATTATTAAGATGATTGTTGTTGCTTTGCAAAAATTGATTTTTTTCATGGTGTTTTCTCCTGTTATAAGTGTGCTTTATTTAGTCGGCAACATAATGGAAAATTCCGAACCCTTGCCCGGCTCCGAAACCACTTTGATATAGCCGCCCTGCCGTGTTACGATCTCGCGGGCCAGATACAGGCCAATGCCCACGCCCTGCTGTTCGTGTACTTCTTCCTCACGATAGAAGCGCCGGAAGATGGCGGCCTGATTGCTTTCGGAAATGCCCTTGCCGGTGTCGGCTACTTTGATTTCCACATACATTTCCCACAGCACCACCGACACAGCGATTTTCCCGCCTGCCGGGGTGTACTTCACCGCATTGTCCAGCAGGTTAAAAAGGGCTTCGGATGTCCACTTGCTGTCATGGAAAACGGTCAAATCCTCCGGGCAGTCCACGGACACGACGATTTCCTTTTTCTCTGCTGCATACACAATTCCACTCATGGCCTGTGCACGGTATCAAAGAGGCGGCCCGGTTTCTTATCCAACTGGATCACGCCCGTTTCCAGCCGGGAAGTTTTCACAAGGGCCTGAAAGAGAAAGTCCAGCTTATCCGTCTGGCTGCGGATTCCCCGGATAAAGTCGGTGCGCTCCGCCTTGGTCATAGGCTTTTCCAGCAGCGTGTCCGTCGCCATTTTCAGATTGCTTACCGGCGTTTTCACTTGATGGGAAATATCCGATACAAGGGTCTGTAACTCCTGCCGTTCCTCGTCCACCCGGCGGCGGTTCTCCTGCATGATCTGATAGAGCCTTGCCAGCCGGTGTCCAATTCTGGCAAGCTGGGTTTCGCTGTCCTCTGGCCGCTGGGGCGCTTCATTCCCGGCGATCATGTGGTCTAAGGTCTGGCACAGGTCAGCGGTAAACTGCGACAGCCGCTTTCCAACGCCTGCGTCAGTACAAAAATCCCCACAAGGCGCACAGCAGCAGCGTCCCGCCTGTCAGCAGCACCGCAATCTGTTTTGTCACAAGAAACAGGGCTATGGTGATCCCGGACATGGAGAGGACAAGCTCCATTGCCACCCGGCCAAACAGCCGCTTTACCGAGAGGTTTTGAAACTTCATTTTACCTCGCCTCCCGTCCATTGATACCCCATGCCGTAAACGGTCTTGATGTAGGGTGCGCCGCCGTCGGCTTCAATCTTGCTGCGAATACGGCTGATGGAGGTTGTCAGGGTGTGTTCGTCCACAAACCGCTCGTCTATATCCCACAGCTTTTCCAAAAGCTGCCCACGGGTCAGCACTTGCCGGGGATTTTTACGAAACAGGTTCAGCATTTTGTACTCCATCGGGGATAGAGTCAGGGGCTTGCCGTTTAAGGAAGCCGTCTGCTCCGAGAAGTCCAGAAACAACCGCCCGTCGTCGTAAATGTCCTTGGCCGGTTTGTGGTGTTCCAGCATGGCGAACATGGCTTTGATTTTTCGCTGCAAGGCCCCGATCACAAAGGGCTTTGTGATGTAGTCCACCGCGCCCACCTCATAGCCCCGTATCTGGTCGCTCTCCTGATCGTTGGCGGTCAGGAATATTACGATGGTGTCCGGGTGCTGGGGCTTTATCAGCTTGCACAGTTCAAAACCGTTCCCGTCCGGCAGGTTGATGTCCAGCAGCACTAAATCAAATTCCCGCTGGCGGATGGCTTCGGCTGCGGTTCTGGCATTTAGGGCAGAAGTCACGCCGTAGCCGTCTGCGGTCAGGTTATAGTCTAACATCTTATTCAAAAAACTGTCGTCCTCGACAATTAAAATCTGCTCCATATTCTCACTTCCTTTGCTTTTTGCAGATAGTATAACAGGCAAATGTCCGAGAATTGTTACAAGGACAAATATATTTATCATTTTACAGCTTTTTTATGTGTACTGCAATTTTATAAAAGAAAGGACAGCAGTATCATCAAATTGCTGTCCTTGCGGTTTATTATAGCTGGTAGTGTATAAGCGTGGGTTCATCATATTTGGTGTGGTATCTTTAACTATGGGAAACTCCACATTCCCACTTGGAAACGGCTTTGTTGGTTACACAAAGCTTTTCCGCTAACTGCTGCTGTGTGAGTCCCAAACGTTCACGGGCTTGGATTATTTTGTTGGAAACAAGGGAGCATCGCATTGGTGAGATCGTCTCCTTTCACTATTGTAGATTGTAGCTATGTGTTGCAACATCACTGCTTATGGCAATATCGTATCATGCTTTTTTCGAAAACACAATCGCTTTACAAGCGATTTGATGGGGCTGTTGCCCCGAAAGACCGTAACAAGAAAATGAAAAAAAGAGTGAGCAAGGATATGTGCGTTGTGCCTTAAAAAAGACGTGTTGGGGATGTGGGTAGGAGAAAACGAAAGTGCCAAGTACTGGGCAACGGTACTCAACGGGCTAAAAAACGAGGCGTGGAGGACATTTTCATTGCCTGCACGGATAACCTGACGGGATTCTCTGCGGCGATTGGGGCTGTATTTCCCAAGACGGAAATTCAGAATTGCATCATCCATCAGCTGCGTAATTCGAGCAAATACGTAACGCCATTCCTCAATCCAAAGACAAAAGCCACAGTTTTGTTTTGAACTGTGGCTTTGCTCAATTGTCTTGCAGCTTTCTTACACGATTCCCATGCCCATCTCCACCAGCAGCGCCACAATTACAACCAGCGCAGAAATGATGAAACCGTGAATCATGGGGCGGATGCCAGCCTTCTTCATGCTGGCGAAGGAGGTATTCAATCCGATGGCAGCCAGTGCGCAGACCATCAGGAACTTGCTGGCAGTCTTGGTGCCGCTCACCAACTGCGCAGGGATAGGAAGGATGCTCGCCACGATGGACATGGCCAGAAAACCCAGAATGAACCAGGGGAAGATCTTCTTGATGGAGAACTCAGCTTTAAGCGCACTGCCGTCCTGCTGGAGAGCCATGGCTTCCTTACGCTTCAGGTTCAGCTGCACAAGGGCGAACACGATCACCGTGGAGATGATCGCCAGCGTGCGGGTCAGCTTGACCATGGTGGCGAAATCGCCTGCCGCCTCGGAGAAGGCATAGCCGGTGGCCACCACGGAGGAGGTGTCGTTCACCGCCGTACCTGCAGATGCCAAAGGCCTGATCCGTCATACCCAGTGCCCGGCCATGATGGGAAACAGCACGATCATCGCCATGTCAAATAGGAAGGTGGCGGACATGGCGTAGGCAACGTCGTTGTCGTCCGCGTCGATGGTGGGGGCGATAGCGGCAATGGCAGAGCCACCGCAGATGCCTGTACCAGCGGAAATCAAATTGGACAGCTTCCAGTTCAGTCCCAGCGCCTTGCTGATGAAGTAACCGCCGCCAAAGCAGGTCAGCAAGGTGAAGACCATTACTGTCAGGGACATCTGGCCTACGTGCAAGATGGCGGTGATGTTCAGCGACAGCCCCAGCAGGATAATGGCGAATTTCAATATCTTCTTGGAGGTGAACTTCAGCCTGTGGCGAACACATCCGTCTTGCGAACGAACTGGTTAAGAAACATGCCAATGAACATGGCAATTACCGCAGAGCCAATCAGGTGGATGGGCAACAGGCTCTCAAGCCAGCAAGCCAGCAGCGCGACGATGATCGGCAGCACAATCCCGGGTAGCAGCTTTATGATCTTCATGGTGAATCTCCTTTTCGCGGAAGGAACGGGCTTGCATTCTTTTCTGGTTTCTGCTACAATCAGTGCAGTGAAAAAGCGACGAAAAGAAACAGTAGCGACAGAGCGCATTCAGAGAGAAAGCGGCAGGTGAAAGCTTTTTGCAGAATCTATCGTGAACCGGTCTTGGAGCTGTGCACCGAAGAGAAGAAAATCCATCAGGGAAAATTTATTTCGTAGGCTGCACCGGGATCTCCCGTTACAGAGAAGGTACAGAGAGCAGAGATCACGCGTATTACAAAATACAAAAATCGTGGGGTACAAATGCTTTGTGTCAGAGTGCAGGAGTTTTCCTGAATTTAGGTGGTACCGCGGATAAAAAAATTCGCCCTAAACTGCAGCTTGCGGTTTAGGGCTTTTTTGTTTGAAAACGAAGCATCGCATTCTCGTTACTTCAGTGATGAGTTAGATGCGTAAAATGTTGACTAAAAGCTTAAAATCGGACAGGCTGGAATGTTCTCGCGTCTGGAAGATTTCAGATGTTGAAAACCCAAAAAACAAGGAGGAAATCAGAAAATGAAACTTGAAAAATTAGTAGGAGAGCGCTTCAAAGAAAGACCTGCTGACTGTGTCATCGACAGCCATGCCATTATGGTAAAAGGCGGATACATCAAATATATGGCAAACGGAATCTATTCTTCCTATCTGCCGCTGCGCCGCATTGTGCGCAAAATCGAGCAGATCCTGCGCGAGGAGATGGACAAAATCGACGGCCAGGAGGTGCAGTTCCCGGTTGTCATGCCGGCTTCTCTGTGGGATGAGTCCGGCCGTTACGATAGCATCGGCGATGAGCTGCTGCGCTTCACCGACCGCAACAATGCCAAAATGGTACTCGGCATGACCCACGAGGAGGCAGCCGTACACCTTGTACGCGAGTATGCACAGAGCTACACCAAATATCCGTTTATGATCTATCAGATCCAGACAAAATTCCGTGATGAGGCCCGTCCGAGAGCCGGCCTGATCCGTGTGCGTGAGTTTACGATGAAGGATGCTTACTCCTTCCATACCAGCCAGGAAGATCTGGAGCAGTATTACGAGAAATGCCACGCAGCATACGAGCGTATCTTCGAGCGTGTCGGCGTGCCGGAGGTGGTATCTGTCAAATCCGATTCCGGTATGATGGGCGGCAACATCTCCCATGAGTTCATGCTTCTGACTCCGGTCGGAGAGGATTCCATCGTTCTGTGTGATTCCTGCGATTACAGAGCCAACATGGAGGCAGCTGAGAATATTTCCGACATCGCAAGAGACGCAGAATCCGCTGCACTCGAAAAGGTTTATACACCGAACGTCCACACCATTGAAGACGTCTGCAATTTCTTCGGAGACGAGACAAAGAACTCCTGCAAAGCCGTTGTTTATCAGCAGAATGTCGATGATAAATACGTTGTCCTTTTCATCCGCGGCGATCTCGAAGTCAACGAGACGAAGCTGGTCAACTTCCTCGGCGAGCAGGTTCACGCAGCCGTGATCACCGAAGAATGCGGACTGAACGCAGGCTATATCGGACCGGTGAACCTGAAGGTGAACGGAGATGCCGTTGTTCTCTATGATAAATCCCTCGAGGGAAGAAACAACCTTTCCTGCGGAGCCAACGAGGCAGAGCATCATTACAAAGGACTCGACATGGAGCGCGACGTTCCGAATGCCGAGTATCACGATTTTGCAAAAATCCAGGAGGGCGGCATCTGCCCGAAATGCGGCAAAAAGACCGTGAAGATCTCCAGAGGTATCGAGGTCGGAAATATCTTCCAGCTTGGAACCAAATATACAAAATCCATGAATATGACCTATGTCGATGCAAATGGCGAGAGCAAGACCCCGATCATGGGATGCTACGGTATCGGTGTCGGCCGTCTGGCAGCATCGGTCTGCGAGGCACATCACGATGAGTACGGCCCGATCTGGCCGAAAGCTATCGCTCCGTGGCAGGTACACCTCTGTGCAGTCCGCGTCGATGACGAGGAAGTCAGAGCATATGCGGACAAGTTGTACGAGGATCTGCAGAACGCAGGCATCGAAGTGATCTACGACGACAGAAGCGTCAGAGCCGGCGTAATGTTTGCCGATGCCGACCTGCTCGGCATTCCGCTGCGCATCATCGTAAGCCCGAAAAACATGAAACAGGGCGTTGTCGAGGTTGCATCCCGCGATAAGACTCTGAAAACACAAATTCCGCTGGAAAATGTAATGGAAGAGATTAAACAGTATCTGTAATGATTCAGAACCATGCGACAGGGAAGAAAAATCGCGATGGGGCTCGGAAGAAGTTCGACAGGAGAAAACACGATATGGAACTCTGGGATATCTATGATGAAAATAAACAGCCGACCGGCCGTACGATGAGACGGAATGACTGGCATATGAAGCCGGGCGAGTTTCACCTGACCGTACTCGGCGTAATCGCAAGACCGGATGGGACCTTTCTTATCACAAAACGTGTCATGACGAAAGCCTGGGCACCGGGCTGGTGGGAGGTTTCCGGCGGCGCGGCACAGGCAGGAGAGAGCTCCTGGGAGGCCGTGCGCCGTGAGGTCAGAGAGGAAACCGGACTCGATGTGAGCAAGGCTGACGGCGGTTATCTCTTTACCTACCGGCGCATCAACCCGGATGAGGGAGACAATTACTTTGTCGATGTTTATCGCTTCGTGATGGATATCAAAGACGAAGATCTTCATCTTCAGGAGGAAGAAACAGACGGCTACCGTTTTGCTACATTGGACGAAATCAAAGGGTACGCCGCAGAAGGTAAATTCCTGCATTACGACAGCATCCGCCAGGCATTTGAACTGTAACAGAAAAATAAGATAAGAAAAACGCGTTCCCGCCGGAAACCACAGGGGTTTCCGAAAACGGGAACGCGTTTTCTTAGCCTTAGAGCGTGTCTGAAAAAGGCTTTTCGCAAGCAGTTTATTGCAGTTAATCGCGATTGAATACTTCGCGGTTGAGCGCCTTTTCCTGATGGCTGACAATCGTTGTGCAGACAGCATCGCCTGTGATGTTGACGGCGGTACGCAGCATATCGAGAATACGGTCGATACCCATGATAAGAGCGATACCCTCCGTTGCAGTCCGACGGAATTCAGTACCATAGCCAGGGTAACAAGGCCGACACTTGGGATACCGGCGGTACCGATGGAAGCCAGTGTTGCGGTAACAACAACCGTTGCGAGGTTTGCCGGGGTCAGATGAATACCGTACGCCTCTGCGATGAAGATGACAGCGACACCCTGCATAATGGAGGTACCATCCATGTTGATGGTTGCGCCGAGCGGAATGGTGAACGAAGAAATCTGCTTCGAGACACCCATCTTTTTGTTCAGTGTATCAATCGACATCGGGATTGTCGCGTTGGAGGTTGCGGTGGAAAATGCAAATCCCATAACCGGAAGGAATTTTTTCACGAATTTAATCGGATTCAGCCGTGTGAATACGAACAGAAGAACCTGATAAATGACGAAGCACTGCAGTGCCAGCGCCAGTGTTACATTTCCCATGTATTTCAGCATCGGTGCGAACGCAGAAAAGCCGACCGTTGCAAAGGTACGTGCAATCAGACAGAAAACGCCGACCGGAGCCACCTTCATGACCGTCATGGTCATTTCCATCATGACATCGTTAAACTGGCTGATAAAGTTGGAAACGACCGAAGCGCGGTTTCCGAGCTTTGCCAGCATTACGCCGACAAACAGGGCGAATACGATGATGGGAAGCATATCGCCGTTTGCCATGGAACCAATCGGGTTCTTCGGGATGATGTTGAGCAGTGTATCCACCAGGCTGACGCTGGAATCTGCTGCTGTCGAGGACAGGTCGGCTTTCTGAACCGCACTCATGTTAAGTCCGAGCCCCGGGTGAATGAGCAAGGCGGTTCCAAGTGCGATGCAGACGGCAAGTGCTGTGGTAACAAGGTAAAAGCCGATCGTTTTTACGCCGACCTTTCCGAGGGTTTTGCTGTCTCCGATGGACATACTTCCGCAGACGAGGGAGCAGAAGACAAGCGGTACGACAAGCATCTGCATCAGGCGGATAAAGCCCTGTCCGATGACATACAGCACACCTTCTACGATGACGGTGTCCTTGATATAGCTGGACGGGATCCAATAGTGAATCACCACGCCGAGCAGCGCACCGGCCAGCAGGGCAATAAAAATCTGGGTGGAAAGCCCGGGCTTCTTTTTTGACTTTTCCGTTGTTTCTTTTCTGTTTCGGACCATTATTCGATTCCTCCGGTTTCTTCGAGATATTCTTTCAGTGCCGTTTTCCAGTCGGGCGGCTCAGGAATACCGGTCAGGCGGAGCATCATGTTGTCCAGAACAGAATAGGTCGGGCGGACATCATCGCGTGCGACAACCGGGTAGAGATCAAGGTCACCGGTTTTTCCGGTATACTCGAGGATGGTTCTTGCAAACTCATAGCGGCTGCAGCTTCCGGGGCAGACAACGTGGTACAGACCATACTCCTCGTTGTCGATAAAGTGGCAGATCACGCGCGCAAGCTCAAAAGCACTGGTCGGAGCCGCATACTGGTTGTTTGGAACCTCCATCGTGCCGCCCTTTGCCGCATTACGGAGTACTTCGTCCACAAAATCGCGGCCGATCCCGTAAATCCAGGAGCTTCGGATGATGACAAAGCGGTTCAAAAGCTGTGTCAGGATTTTCTCTCCGGCCTCTTTTGATTTTCCGTAGATCGTACGCGGATGTACGGTATCAAACTCGTTGTACGGGATGCGGGATTCCTTGTCGAAGACGTCATCCGTTGAGATCTGAATAACCTTTGCGTCGATATCATTGGCGGCAAGCGCTACGTTGCGCACACCGATGGCATTGACACGATAGGCTTCGTCGATGTTTTTTTCACACTCGGCAACGTCGGTCATACCGGCGCAGTTGATGATAACGTCGGGACGGTTGACATAAACGAACTGTGTGACTTCATCGATTTTGGTAATATCAACCTCGTGAATATCCGTTGGAAGAAGCTGATATTCCACACCCTCCAGCAGTTCCAGAAGGGCAGTACCGATGTGGCCTTCGGCACCTGTAATCCATATTTTTTTCATAGGTTCTCTCCTGTCCTTGATTTATATACAGAAAAACTGTAATTGTATTTATTTTACCTGTGGACTTTACAGAAGTCAATAAATTATGGAAAGTCTCTGTGCAGAACCGGAAAAAAGTGGTATCATTTCTGTATATGTCTGCGGTGTAAGACTGCATATCTGCTACAAAAGAAGGAGGAGTATTTTTGAAAAAGAACAAATATGAAATCGACATGTGCAACGGCACGATTATGGACAAGCTGATTTCCTTTTCGCTGCCGCTGATGGTGTCCGGCATTCTGCAGCTGATGTTCAACGCGGTGGATATCATCGTCGTCGGACGGTTCAGCGGAAGCCAGGCGCTTGCGGCTGTCGGATCGACAACGGCACTCATCAACGTGTTCATCAACCTGTTTATGGGAATCTCGCTCGGTGCGAATGTGCTTGCGGCGCGGTATTATGCAGCGGGGCGCGACCGGGAGATGTCGGAAACGGTACATACATCGATCATGCTGGCGCTGATCAGCGGCGTTGTGATGGCGTTTGTGGGCGTATTTTTTGCAAAAGGCGCGCTGGAGCTGATGGATACACCGGCGGATGTCATTGATCAGTCGGCATTGTATATGAGAATTTACTTTATGGGAATGCCGTTTTTCATGCTGTACAACTACGGTGCGGCGATTCTGCGTGCCGTCGGCGACACGAAGCGGCCGCTGTATTTCCTGATTGTATCGGGTGTGATCAACGCTGGTCTGAATATGTTCCTCGTGATCGTGTTCAGTCTCGACGTGGCAGGTGTGGCGATTGCAACGGTGGTTTCGCAGGCGATCTCCTGCGTGCTGGTTCTGCGGTGCCTCTATAAGAGCGAGGGAAGTTATCAGCTCCGGTTTTCGAAGCTGTGCCTGAAAAAGGATTACATCATCCCGATTTTCCAGGTCGGCATCCCGGCGGGTATTCAGAGTACCGTCATCAACTTCTCGAACGTGCTGCTGCAGTCATCCGTCAATTCCTTCGGTTCGATTGCAATGGCAGGCTACACGGCGGCCAACAATGTGCTGGGATTTTTATACACCTCAGTCAACTCCGTCACCCAGGCGTGCATGAGCTTCACAAGCCAGAACTATGGTGTCGGAAAATACAAACGAATGGATAAGGTGCTGATCGACTGCCTGATTCTCTCCAGCGGCATCGCACTGGTGATGGGTGGCGGCGCGTATCTGTTCGGTACGGAAATCCTGAAGATTTACACCGGGGACCCGGAGGTTATCCGCTGCGGTATGGAAATTCTGTCGATCACGACGGTTCCGTATTTCCTCTGCGGCATCATGGACCTCTTCCCGGGAGCCCTGCGCGGTATGGGATGCTCGGCGGTGCCGATGATTCTGTCCGTCATCGGAACGGTCGGAACGCGAATCGTGTGGATCTTCGGCATTTTCCCGCAGCACCGCTCGCTGTATGTGCTGTTCATTTCGTATCCGGGATCGTGGATCATCACGATTATCATGCAGGTGATCTGCTATCTGATTATGCGGAAGAAGTCCACAGCCGGCGAGCAGCCGTATAAAAAGAAAAAGAAACAA
>ENA-OQIO01001602-OQIO01001602.1-human-gut-metagenome-genome-assembly--contig:-NODE-1602-length-10933-cov-2.036184_pt1 | contig 10933 bp, 12 predicted proteins | sample MGYA00242573_ERZ504737 | MGnify/ENA primary metagenome ERZ504737 (study PRJEB26092, sample SAMD00036203) | human gut metagenome | host: Homo sapiens | study: EMG produced TPA metagenomics assembly of... | reverse complement strand
ACTTTGGTGCCTTTGTGGAGATCGCACCGGGCAAGGAAGGTCTGGTGCACATCTCCAAGCTGGACACCAAGCGTGTGGAGCGCGTGGAGGATGTGGTCGCCGTGGGCGATGCCATCGTGGTCAAGGTGACCGACATCGACCAGCAGGGCCGCATCAACCTGAGCCGCCGCGACGCCATTCTGGCACTGGAAGCCAAAAAGGCCGCCCAGCAGCAGTAAAAATCTAATACAGATTGCATAAAATAAGAGCCGCTGTACAAATTGTACAGCGGCTCTTTTGCGTGTACCCCCTCAGGCTCACTGCGTTCGCCAGCTCCACCCAAAAAGCTCCCCCTTCGGGGGAGCTGGCATCGAGCAAAGCGAGATGCCTGAGAGTTCGTGCCCAAACCCCACCCGTGAAAAGGCAATTCTGGAAAATCCGCAGATTTTCAGAATTGCAAATTAAAAAATATATTTTCCGCTGATTATGCGCAGAGCAACGCGGAGCGCATTCAAAATCGTGCTGCGCCCGGCAGGGGAAAGGGCACAAAAATGCTCCCCCTTGCGGGGGAGCAAATTCGGTACACAACGCCACGCTGTGCCGAAAAGAAAGGAGCGCAAAGTCAGTTTTCCTTTTTGCCCTGACGGTTCAACACCCAGCCTGCGGCAAACAGCAGCACGCCGCTGCAGGCCAGCACCGGCACGGGCCAGTTCAACTGGCCCGTCTGGGGCAGAACAGGCTTATCGGGGTTGGAAGGGGAGACCGGGTTATCCGGATTCTTGGGGCTTACCGGGTTGTCCGGGCTGTCAGGACTTACCCGGGTTATCCGGTGGTGCCGGGGCTCACCGGGCGGTATCCGGGGTGTCCGGGCTGGCTCCGGGAGATCGGGGGTGTCCGGTGTGTCGGGCGTATCCGGCGGCGTGTCAGGCACATCCGGGGTGTCGGGGGTGTCCGGCGTTTCCGGGATGGTAGCGCCTACCTTGGGGGTGGCGTCCACATCGTAGATCCAGTTGTCGCCATCGGGCATGGGAATGGACACAAGGAAGGGTTTGATGGCCTCGTAGCCGTGGGATGCTCGTCGTGCACGACCAAGTACAGACCCTGCGGCAGCTTGGTAATGTTGGCATAGCCCTCTTCGTTCACGTCCTGCTGGGCGGCAATGGCGGGCACAGCGGGCAGATACTTTACCAGCTGGTCTGCCAGCGTGCTGTCGGAAAGATCGCCCAGCACGACACCGCAGCCCGTAAAATCGCCGGTATAGTCAAAGTACAGGTTGCCGTTGGTGCGCTTGACGGAGGCACCTGATACAGGGTAAGCTCGCCGCCGCGCAGGGGCACATCGTTGTGGGTGTCGTACAGACGGACGTGGAGCGAGCCCAGACGCCCCAGTACAATGTTGGCACTGGTGGCAAACGCCGGCAGGGCGCAGCATACCACAAGGCACATAGCCAGCAGCACAGCCGCCAGACGATGACGCAGATCAATGCTTTTCATGTTCTTCACCTCTCGTTTTCTTGGGTTTGCGTGTGGAAATCAGCATACCGATCAGCAAGATCAGCAGCATGGGCAGCGCCATAATGGGCGCAACAATAATGGGTTCAATTTTAAGCGCTTCGGCGGTAACGCGGAGGTGCTTGTACTGATCCGGGGTCTCTACGCGGCGGCCGCGCACCAGCAGGCGGTGGGTGTTGATGCCGTAGGGGGTGCAGGTCATCAGGGTGACGTAGTCCTTGCCTTCGGCGATCTTCAACTCATCGGTCTCGGTGGGCAGCACGATGGAGATTTTGTCCACCTCGTAGGTGAGCACCCGGTCCAGCACGGTGATGGTAAAGGTATCACCACTTCCAGCTGGTCGAGGTTGGTAAACAGCTTTGCGCTGGGCAGGCCGCGGTGCGCCGAGATGACCGCGTGGGTGGACGCGCCGCCCACCGGCAGGCTGGTGCCCTCCAAGTGGCCTGCGGCGATCTGCAGCACGCTGTCGCTGGTGCCGTGGTAGATGGGCAGCTCCACGCCGATTTTGGAAATGGTGATGTAACCCATAATGCCGGTGCCGGTAATATCCAGCGTTTCGTTGTAGCCGGAAAGCTGATCCGGGCGGAAGAGGGCGTTTTCGTTGGCGGCCACCTGTGCGTTAAAGGCATCGGCGGCGTCAAAGTAGGCGCTGTAATCCGCATCGGTCATGTTGTCCACGTCCTGCGCGTAGTTTGCCACCGCGCGGGACTGGTTGCGCTGGTTGACGTAATCGCTGATAGTGGGGTATAACATCACGGATAGACCCACGAAAAAGACGAGGATCAATATAATGGTGCTTTTGTTCTTTTTCATGGGCTACTCCCTAACGTTATAGTTTCAGGATCAGGGCAGGGGGCTTTGCAGCCCCGCCCTGTGCTGGGAAAAAGGAGAGCTTAGTGGTTCTCCATGCGCTTTTTGGTAATGAGCAGGATAGCTGCTGCAACCATCAGGCCGCCGCCAACAACGTAGAAGATGGTGGTGCCGATGCCGCCGGTGCCGGGCAGCACAGTGCCGCGTTTGTTCTCAATGGGAACAACCTTTTCTTTATCATCGGTATCCGCAAAATCTTCATCATTGACCATCTTATACTGGACCGTGTAAGTAGCGTTAGTGAGGGTGTTGCAGCTGCTGGTAATCTGAACTTCCACATCAGAGGTCAGGCTGTTGAAGCGACGGGAGTTGCGGTTTCCTTCAGGAAGTAGGTGCCTTCGTCCAGACCTTCAACGCAAACATTGGAGGTTGCGTTAGTCCTAAGCTTACCGGCTTCACTCTCATTTTTAGTCCAGCCGGTCAGCTTGTTGTTGGAATCGAACTTTGCGTACTCGGCCGGATCAGTAGTGTTATTCTTGCGGTACAGCACGAACTCAACATCAGCCAGATACTGCTTTCCATCGTTACTATCGGTGAAGAACTTGAGGATATTGAATTTCCAAGTATAGGTCTTGGTACGTCCGTGGGTTGTCTCGCCATTGTTGCCATACTTCAGCCAAGTCTCGTTCTCGTTGCCGGCAGTACCAACCACAGCATTGCTATTAATGGTAGCGGAGTAGGTTACAACCACCTTATCGTTGGTATGCAGAGAGCCTTCCTTAAACTTGATCTCAAAGGTGCAATCATCGATGGGGGTTTCTATGGTGTAATCAGTAAACGGGTCGCCATTCTTTTTAACAGAGATGGTGCCAGTCTGAAAGGCCAAACCATTGGACATCTTATCGTGCAGAACGTAGTTGGTGGGGTTACCATCGGTCACGTAGATGGTGGTCTGGAAGTTTACGGTATCGCCAACGTTGCCGTCGTTGCCCTCACCCCAAGAGCCGGAAGCGTACTCAACTTCCTTTGTCACAGTGGGGACACCGTTCTTTTCCCTGATGGTCACTTGTTTTGCAGTGGTATCAATGGAGCAGATCGCATCGGTGGTCAGGTCGGAAACCACCAGATACCAGCCGAGGGGCAGGTTATCAAAGATTACAGTGTTCGAGGTTGCTTCTTTAGAGTCGTCAGCAGCGAGGGAAGGAGTATCCGTAACATGCTGACCGGCAGCTACTGCAAGTGCCTTGATAGCAGTGCCATTATCTGCGTTATCAGAGTTTGCCCAAGTAACAACACCGGTCTTGGAATCAACAGCTAAATAGGCCGTCTGCTCCTCAACAAAAGCTCCCCACTTATCATTTTTTTCATAGCGGAAGGACTTAGCAGTATCATTGTACTGAAGATTCAGAATACGGTAGATCTTATAGGTATGACCTATAACAGCGTTATCAATGGTGATCTTACCCTCGCCAGTGGTAGCACCAGCACCACCAGCCGCAAACGCCGGAATCGCCATGGCGCAAACCATAGCAACTGCCAGCAGCGCAGCCATGAGTTTCTTCATTGCTTTCTTCATGGAAAAGCCCCTTTCTTTTTTGCCCCTTGCCGCCCCCTGCATTTTGCACAGGGGGGGGTAGGAGTGTCGTTTTTGTTCGGTCTATCGCGTAAACTTTGCGCTGGGCGGGCGGGGGCTCAGCCCCGGGCGTCCGGCAGGGAAGTGCAGTTTAGTCATCTGCCTCCCTTCGTGTCTGCGCTTGCGGTGGATAAAACTATATGCCAGCGCAGACAGCATCATAGTGCCGCCCACGGCTGTGTACGGGAGTGTACCGGTGCCGCCGGTAGAGGGGAGCTCGTAGTCAGAGAAACCGGTGTCGGTGTTGGTAAAGGTAAGGGTTCCGCCCACCTGTACGCCCTCCGGCTGGTTGTAAACTACGGTAAAGCGGGATGCGCTGACGTTTGTCTCCTTGATAAAGAAGATATAGCCCTCGCGGTAGGGTTCGTCAATGTCCACAGTGGTAGTCCAGTTGCCTTTCTTGGTCAGCTGGAACACATCGCCGTACTTTACTGCGGCGTCTATTTTCTCACCTTGCTTGTAGCAGTACAGCTGTACATCCACTGCGTCCATGTTCACCTGATCTGCCCTCAGGAAGCTGCCGTCCTTATTCTTCCAGTTCTTGATGATGGTCAGGCTGTTGGCGGTGTTGGGCACAAACAGGTCGTTGGACTGACCACTGGTGTAGAAGAGGACCTCGCTCCGCAGCGGGATCCCAGACCCAGGAGGCGGTGTAATGTTGTCGTTATACTTTGTGGCAGCGTAATAGGCGTCAAGTTTGTCGGAGCCTTGCTTTTGATAGATAAAGTAGTAGTGCTTTTTGTTGCCGGATGCATCGGTCTCCACGCTGTAACCATCAGGTGCCTTCACCTCAGTAAGGCGGTACAAAACATTTTGCCAGAGGTCTGTTGTACCGTCTGTGCTTGAGAAAGAGAAGGTGAGGTTGCCGTGATCGTCGACCTTGTACGGCGCTGCATCAGAGTTGAAGTTTTGCCATGTGCTGCCGTTGAGATATTCCAGCGAGAATTCCGCACCCGGCAGACCGTACAGGTTATTGCGCTTATCCACCTTGTGGATGGTCAGGCTGGCCTGAGAGGCTGTGGAACCGCCATTCACCTTTTGTTGTGTTACGTTCGCATCGTCGCTAGTGCGGCCTGCAATGGTGGCTGTGTTTTTCAGTTCAACATCAGCGGTTGCATCGGTCTCGTACACATACTCCAGTTTGAGCGGGGTCTGATCCGGCAGGGTAAAGACGGTGGTGTAGAGGGGGTGACCATCGTTATTGTACGTTAACTCCGGCGGGAGAAAGCCGTACTCAGCCACGGGTACTTCCTCACCGGTATCGGTGTTGGTCAGCTTTATGCTGGTAAGATCAAGTGTTGCATGAACACCCGAAGACTTTACGTGCAGCACATCGGTAAGCGTGATCGTTGTGCCGGCTGCGTTCAGGTTGGCTGCGGCAGGTTGATCGTCAGGGTGTACTTGACCTGTCTTTTCCCCTCTACCTGCTCGCCCACTTTATCAATGGGAGCAACCTCGCGCTTCATGGGGATGGAGACCGAGGCATCCTTGTTCTCTTCTTCCCAGTGAACGTTGTTTGTATAGGTGTTCTGGTTGAATTTAAGGTTCTGCCAACGGTCATCCGCCATCTTGACGCGGTAGCGCAGCACAAGCTCGGTGTAGCCTCTCCCTTAAGCTTTGCAAAGTTGATCTTGTCCAGCCCGGTAATGTTGAACTTGAGGGTCTGCCCTTCGTCCTCGGTCGCGTTGGTCACCTCAAGATGGCCATCATTTTCGAAATAATCTTTAAGGCTGATCTTTTCGCCATCTACCTTGGAGGGGAGATCATTATACCGCGTAACACTCCACATCCCCTTAGCGAATACGATAGAGGCCGACTGCCCATAGTATTTGCCGCTGAGGTAGGTAACACCCTTGGGCAAGGTGTCGGTAAGCGTGATCGTTTTTGGCAGTTCGTTCAGTGCAGAGAGATCCAGCGTGACCTGATACTCGATCTGATTTTTGCGAACATTTTTTGTCATTATCATAGTCCAGTTCGGTCGCTCCGTAGTAGTTGTAGAAGGATTCATAAGACCCATAATTTGCGCCGGAATAATCGTAGTTGCAAGTGTAGATCCGCCAGCCCTTTGTCATGTTTACCGCAGTACTGGGCTTTTTGTAGGTGTATTCTGCATTGCCTGCGTTGTCAATGTAGTTATGGAAGGTAACACTGCTGCCGACAGCAAGGTCGCTTACATCTACCGTTGTGCTGTAGGAGAAGCTCAACTCCTTGAGGTCGAGCTTGCAATTTGTAGTGTCAACTGTGGCAATAAAGGACTTCACATCGCGATCATCACCCAATTCGACCTTGGAAGTATAATTCTGATTAAAATAGTACTCGACGTTAAGGCTGATATTGTTTTTCTCAAGGTCACTGTAGCGAAGCGTTTTTGTCTCTGTACCATCAAGGTAGGTGAGCGTCAGGCTTTCTTCAATAGCCTTCTGTATGGTCGGGGCGTTACCACGCTGAGATGCGCCAAAACTGCTCTCAAAATGATCCTTAATCGTATATACCGCACCTTTACGCGGCATATTTACAGTGATCGTCCAAGGGGCAATAAGCGTGTTGGGGTCGCCCTCCTTTTGGGTAAGCGGACCGGGGGCGGTTTTCTTCGGTTCAAATTTCTGGCCGGGGATCGGGACTTCCTTATAGGCATTGAATTGGCTGTCTCCCTTACCGTATTTGACCGTGTTCTTCACCGATGCAGCGGTATCAGGAACCGTGCTCGAATACTTAAACTCATACTGCTGATCGTTATCGCCCTCTTTGAAGGTGTAGGTAAAGCCAGGGTTTCCATTCTCGGAACGAATGGTTTCTTTGAGGGTAGAATGCCAATCACCGTCATATTTAAATAGCTTTATATCGCCCGTGATCGTAGCTCCATTATCAAGGGTATCCGTTACGGTATAGCCTCCAGATCAGCTTTGGAAGGGTTCTTTACAATAATAGTCCAGTCGATCAGACCGGTGGTTTCATTGTAGTTGCCTCGCTTTTCGACCTTGGGCTCCAGTTTAACCTTGCTGGTATCCGAATCACCCTCGGTTTTTACTTTGTTGTCAAGCTCAGCCCAGTCGGTATAGGCAGTAAGAACATCGTAGCTCAGCACATATTTTTCTCCGGCTTCAAGCGGGGGAAGATTAGTGTACTCAAAGCCCGTGAAGTATTTGCTATCAAGATTTTTGGTAAAGCTATTGCGGTCAAAATTGGGCGAGTATTTTGAGGAGTCTATCTTGGTCTCTTTCCCGGAAGCATCTTTCTTTACCAGCTGGAACGAGCTCGGATCATAGGAAGTTTTATCGGTTAAGAGGTCGCCACTCTTCTGCAGACCGTCTTGGATCCAGATCGGCTCTTTCCAGCCATACGTCGAGGATACAACAACCTCATAGTGGAGGCGGGTTCTGCCATCGGAATCCTCCGTGATGGTGCCATCGGCTATAGAAGGCGTGCTCTTGATAATTTCGATATTCTGCGGATCCTTCAGGGTTACAGTCGTACCGCCGGGGAATTGGATGGGCTTATTGCCGCCGGTCGATGCGTTTTTGTATTCCCAGTCGTAGTAGAACGAGCCATCAAAACTCTTGGTAACATCAAAATAATCTTTATCAGTGTAAAAGGTAAGCGTTGTGGTGCCGTCTGTGTTGAAGGTCTGCTTGCCGATCGGACGCGGGTCGGGTTTGTTATGGTCGTAGATGATGGCATCAAAATCCTTAGGCGGCTCAAGTCCCTTCGGAAGCTTGTAGGTCAAAGTAGGATTGGCTTTGCTCAGCGTGCCGGCATCGATATAGTAGTCGAACTGGGTGTTGACCGCCTTGCCGAATTCCAGAGTGAAATCACCCGTCTGTTCAATGTTGTCGACCTTAAAGGTCAACTTGGTAATACCGCCCTTATTGTTCTTCTTGGTTTCATCAAAGAAGTCAACATATTTAACGGATGTAAGGGTGTCGGGGCCCTCACCCGCCAGCGTAAGCATACCGGGGGCTTTCAGTGCGCCGTCAACGGCAGAGGAGAGCATCTCGTCTGCGTACTGGGCGGCGGCAACATCCACCACGCCCAGAACCTCGGCGTTGGAAAGGGTGACCTCGGCCACCTTGCCGTCCACATCGCCGGAGATGACGGTCAGGGTGTTCTCGTCCGTCTCGCTCACGATGCCCACGGTCTCCACGGCTGAGCGTCAGTCACGGTGGTGGTCTGCGGCTCGGCAGCGGGGGACACCACGCTGGGGATAAGGGTGTCCGCGCCGGATGCAGAGGTACCGGTGCTGTCCACCGGCTTTGCGGCGGGCTGCTCCGGGTTGGCGGTGTCGGGGAGATCGGGGGTGATCACGCTGTCGGCAGCGGGGGCTGCATCCAACGCAGAAGCGCCGGAAGTTTCAAGCTCTGCGCCGTTCTCACCCTCAGCGTCCATGCTGAACTGGTCGTCCAGATCGTCCGCTGCACCATCGGCGCTGCTGTCCACAGCCACGGTGCGGGTGACGTACTTATTATAAATAACGATGTCGCCCACATTGGCGGCGCTGCCGTCCTCGCCGTCCAGCAGCCAATCCATGTCGCTCATGGAGCTGCGCAGGGAAAGCACGCTGGCCTCCTGCGGGATGGCGCTCTGGGGGATACCGGCGTACTTCAGGCAGTAGGAAAGGAACATCACGTCCCACTCGCCGTAGGGGTTGCCGTAAGACTGGCCGTAGCGGGAGTAGTAGCGCAGGGTCACGCCATCTGCGGGGTCGATCTCGAAGTTTTTCTCGCTCTGCTCGTAGCCCAGCTGGGTCTTTGCCACGCTGAGCAGGTCCTCGTCCCAGTTGCCGGTCATCACAGCCTCGGCGTTGGCGGCCTGCCACTCCTCGGGGGTCTCAAGGTCGGCGGAGGTGTCACTCAGGCAGGCTACGGTGTGGTGATGCTCCGGCAGGGGGCAGGTAAGCACTTCCTCGTAGCAGGCGTCGGTGTGGTGGTGGTAGATGGGCTCCACGGTGTCCACCGTCGGCTCCAGTGCCACAGGCTCGGCCACAGCCATAGCCGCCAGCTCGGCGCTCTGGGTGGGCTCCACCACCTGCTCCACAAGCTCGCCCTCTTCCAGTCCACAGGTCAGCTCGTACTCGGTGGTATAGCAGTTTTCATCGTGGGTATGCTCAAATTTCTCGCAGATCAGGGTGCCGTCCTCGGGGTCGAAGCAGTCGTCACCGTGGACGTGCTCTTCCTCCATGCAGGTCAGGGTCTGCACCTCGGTGTAGCAGTCCTCGGTGTGCTCGTGGGGCACAAACTCGATCTGCGGCTCCAGCGACAGCGGCATGGGCTCAGCCTCAACGGTGGGCTGGCTGGTCGCAGCAGCGGCGGCCACCTCGTCCGCATTTTCAAGCTCGCCTTCCTCGTAACCGCAGGTGAGCACCTTGGTGTAGCAATCCGCGGTGTGGGTGTGCTCCTCCTCGCCGCACTGGTACTGCGCGGTCATCGAGATGCCCACGCCATGCAGCTGCCAGTTGACGAACAGGGTGGTGATCATGGCAAGTGCCAGCACAAATGCGGTGTAGCGCCGCAGGGTGTGCCGGTTCTCGCGGAACCGCTCCATGTACGTTTTAAGAATGTCGTTCATAACGAAATACCTCCTCCCGGGGTCAATGGATCAACGAGAAGCTGGACAAGGGCCATACCCTTAGAAAAACCCTGCCCACGATCTGGCTTTTTTCAACGCAGCCTATCACGCTGCTGCGGCTGTCGATGGAGGTGGCACGGTGGTCGCCCAGCACGAAGTAACGGTTTTCCGGCACCTGATAGGGGAACCGGATGTCGCATTCGCCCACGGTCAGCGCGTCCACATAAGGTTCGTCCAGCGCCACGCCGTTTACCGAGACTACGCCGTTCACGTCCATATCGATCACATCACCGGGCTGCCCGATGATGCGCTTGAGCAGCAGCTTGTTCTGCCAGTAAAACCCGCATAACTCACCGTTTTCAATGTGGTTGGATTTTACCAGCAGGATAATGTCTTTATCATTTAATGTAGGGTACATGCTGTCGCCGGAGACCTGAAGCACCGGTAGAAACAGCGTAGCCAGCAGCACAGCTACTGCGGCTACCACCACCAGAATATAGATCGTACTGCGCAGCACCCGCTGGTAGCGGTTCTGGTACGCAAGACGCTCACGTTCTGCGGCCACTTCCTCGGTGGAAGGGATGGAAGCGAACCGGATATCGCGTTTTTTCATGTTTCCTCCGAAGGCAGGCCGTCTGTGCTACGATACTGGTCCAGCAGCTCGTTGGCCTTGTGGTCAAATGCCTGCCAGCGCTGCTGCACCTCCTGCTCGGCGCGCTCTACCATGGCCTTGCAGTCGGCCTCGGTCTGGGTGCGTTTTTGCGCGGCGGCGGGCGGTCATGGCGTCGCATCCTGCTGCGCCTGCGCTTTCAGGCTGTCGGCGTCTGCCTGTGCCTGCTCCAGAATGCGTTTGGCCTCGCTGCGCGCCTGCGAAAGGGTATTGGCGGCGGTGGCGTTGGTGTCCGCAAGACTGGCCTGCACCGAGTGCAGATAGTCATCGGCGGCGCTGCGCGGCGGCGAACACGTTGTTCAGCTCCAGCGCGGCCTGCGCGATGGAACCGGCGCTTTCCAGCCGGAGCTGCCGGTCCTGCAGCTGCGCGGTAAGCGCGGCGTTCTGCGCCTTGAGCTGGTCCTCGCTCTGCTTCAGCGCATAGATGATCTCTATCAGTCAGCGCGGTGCATCCGCCGCAGTTCACGATCTGCCATTTGCGTACAAACTCCCGAATGTAAAGATAACGAAATTCGAAAAAACCGAAACAACTTAAAGGAAATGCCTGATAATTCACTTGTTGCCACGCAATTTGCGCAGCTGGAGAGACCTTTTATAAACTATCTTATTTTAGCACATTCCATGTAACAACAATATAACAAATCAGACACAAAATCAAGAGATAAAGCCGAAAAAATATCGCATTTTTTTTGCTTTTTTATATAGAAAAAGCCCAAAAAAACGACCACTGACCCCCCAAAAGCTTAAAAAAGTTTGTTCACAATTCTG
>ENA-OQIO01001600-OQIO01001600.1-human-gut-metagenome-genome-assembly--contig:-NODE-1600-length-10935-cov-3.364267_pt1 | contig 10935 bp, 16 predicted proteins | sample MGYA00242573_ERZ504737 | MGnify/ENA primary metagenome ERZ504737 (study PRJEB26092, sample SAMD00036203) | human gut metagenome | host: Homo sapiens | study: EMG produced TPA metagenomics assembly of... | reverse complement strand
TGCCAGTGTAGGGCTTGCCGCTCTCTACCTGCACACATTTGGCATCGCCGTCCCAATAAACCTCGAAACCAACAGCCTTGCCGATGTCCCGAAGCCGCACATAGTTGCTGCCGTTGATGACATAGCTTCCATCTGCGCTTCTTTTCCATCTACGACAATGCGATGGTGACTGCGCTCCGCCACGATTCCGGCAGCATACGCCGTGGTGGTGACGCCAGCCAACAGCAGGCAGGTAAGAAAACCGGCTGCAAAACTTCCTCGCTTCATGGTGTGTACCTCCAAATTCTTTGATGGGTTTATGGTATCGCGGATACCGCCGTGTGTCAAAAAATCCGCCCTGATTTTTCAGAGCGGATTTTTAGTTACACTTCGCTGAGCAGGAAGTCCAGCGCCTTTACGATTTTGATACCGTCCACGTCGCTGATAAGGTCGCAGTCCATGGCAATCACGATCTTTTCGTAATTGTCCTGCACAGCTTGCAGCGGCGCAAGCTCCCGTGCGCGGGTTTCGGGGGCATTCATGTTGTCGGTGACTTGGATATACTTTTTCTCATTCATCTTTGTTGCGATGAAGTCAATCTCCTTTTCACCGACCTTGCCGATAGCCACCTCATAACCACGCCGCAGCAGTTCAAAATAAACGATGTTTTCCAGAATGTGTCCCACATCGCCGCCGCGATTGCCTAACAGATAGGTGCGGAGGCCGGGATCGACGATATAGTATTTGCCCAACGTCCGCAAGTAGTCCTTTCCCTTGATGTCAAACCGCTTGACCTCATAAAAGATATAGGACTCCAACAGTGCGTCGATATAGGCAGAGATGGTCTGCACCGCAGGCTTGGTCTTTCTGCCATCGTCCAACAGGCCCTCGCTGACAAGGGTGCGCCCGATGGACGCCGCCGAGGTGTTGTTGCCGATGTTGTCAGCCAGAAACAGAATGATCTTGCGAAGCAGCAGCGCGTCGGTAACGGCCCGCTGTTCTTTCCGTTTGCCGCGTTCCAGAATATCCCGCACAACAACAGCGGAATAAATGCCGTCCAGCAGCATATTGGCGCGCTCCTGATCCAGCTCCGCCTCGGCCAGCGCCGGCATACCGCCAAACTGTGCGTAGGCTTCAAACAGGTCGCGCAGCTCATACGCTTCGCCGTCTTTTCCCTTGGCGCGCTGTTTCATAGTGCCATTGGGCGCTTTGTACTCATCAAGCAGATAGCCGTGGAAGTCCAAAAACTCGCGGAATGACAGCGGCAGCATTTTGATCTCCACATAGCGTCCGGACAGATACGTGGACAGTTCGGAGGAAAGCAGGTAGGCGTTGGAGCCGGTCACATAAATGTCGCAATCCAGATCCACGCGGAAGGAATTCACGGCATCCTGCCAGTCCCGAACCTTCTGCACCTCGTCCAAAAAGAGGTAGAGTCGCTTGCCCTTGGATTCGCGTTCCGTCACATACTGATAGAGGCTCTTGCTGTCCATATCGGCAAACTGCATGGACTCAAAGTTCATCGAGAGGATCTGTTCCTCCATGACGCCCTGTTCCCGCAGATGCGCCATCATCAATTTCAGCAGGCTGGATTTGCCGCAGCGCCGGATTCCGGTCACGACCTTGATGACCTCCATATCCTGAACGGAAATGAGCTTATCAAGGTACTGCGATCTGTTTTTTAACTCCATGATTCTGTCACCACCTTTGTCAGCCATTATATCACCCCCTTTGCGTCAAGTAAAGTTTTTAACATCAATGTGAATAACTTTTTTCTTGTCGAAATTATTCACATCAATACTACTTCTGTCGAGCCTGCACACACCAGCGGTAATCCGGCTGATTCATCACGCAGGTGACAAGGGTGATGATGTTCTCCGTGCTGTCGTTTAGGACGCTGGTATCGTCCACGCCGATCTTACTGACAGAGTACACTTCATAGCTGCGTGTGCCGAGCTGGGTGGTCAGCTTGATGGCGTCCCCAGTATCAAGGGTGTGAATTTTGCCAAAGTGGTTGTTCACGCCCCGATTATGGCCCGCAATCGCCACATTGCCTTCCCAAATGGAGGTGCTGGCAAAATGGCCCGCGCCCTTGCGGAGCGCGTCCGCGTCCGTCCCCTGATACACCTTGACAGACAGACCGAGGGTGGGGATTTTCAGTGTACCGAGGTAGCCGCCGCTGTAATAGAGGTCTTTCGTGACCGCGGTGTGCTTCACCGGCGTGTAAGAACCGGTATTTCCGCTGCTACTGCCCGAAGTCGTAGGCGGCAGGACGGTCACACCGCCTGTGCCGCTGATTGTTCCCGCGACTGAACCGCTCACAAGGTTTGGTGTCAGCAGTTCCCCGGCATTCAGCGTATAAGAAGTAGGCGAGCCAAAAGCAGGTGGGATATAGGCGGCGTTTTTGCTGCGGTCGGTGTTTGCAGGCTTATCCATCGTGACATAAATGGTATCGTCCGAGGTGGGGCGTCCGAACAGTCCTGCGTCCGGGCCGTCAAAGTGATACTCCAATGCCGATGCAGGCATGGAAAAAGCCGCCAGCATACAGCAGGCGGCCATCAGCGTGGTCAGATATTTTTTCATGCGGCATACCCTCTTTTTTTATTGATGTAGTGGCGATAGCCCTTATAACCGGCGTAGCCGCAGCCGCCCAGCGCCGCAGCACCCACGGGGATCAGCAGCCACAGCCAGTTAAAACTACTGCGTCCGGTTTTCACCGCTGCATTCCCAACGCTGGAAAAAACAGCGGTGTAGACCACTGTATCACAGCTTGTACGGGTGATGTCACCTTTATAGTCCGCCGTGACGGTGTAGCCGGTGGCGTATTTGCTGGTGGCGGTGCCGGTGTAGCTTGCCACGGCGGTGTAGCGAATGGGAATGTCATAGCCGTCCGTTGGATCGACTGCCGCCTCCTGCCAGCTCACATCGGCAAGGGTCAGGGTGCGGCCATTTTCGTTCACGGATTTGGGAACAAGGGACACATCCGCGTCAGAGAGGTTGGGATAGGTGCGCTCTGCCGTCACCGTGCGGCTGCTGGTCCCATAGCCCGCTGCCTCCACCTGAATGGTGGTGTGGTCAAGGGACAGGACGCCCTCATAGCCGTCCTCGGTCTTGACCTCCAGCTTCGGCTCCAGCATTTTCAGAATTTCCGCCATATCTTTGGTCTTGCTCTCCAGCGTGACCACCTCGATATGCTCCCGCGTGTCCGTTTCTGTCTGGTCATTTTTCAGCAAATCAAGGAGCGTATAGGTGCGGCCCTCGCGCTCAAAGTCAGCGGTGGGGATCGTGGTGGGATCGTCCTTTGCGGTCAGGTAGTAGACCTTTTCTAATCGGTACACCCCGTTTTCCTCGCTGGCTCTGACCTCGGCAGGATAGGCGGAAATGCCGGGGAGTGTATCTGCGGCAGTAATCATGGCAGTTACCGGATCAGCTCCTTGATGGGTTCAGCGGAAACGGCCAGAACCGTGCTGCTCATAGCGCACAATGTCACTGCTATGCACAGCAAAAGCGAAAGTTTCTTTTTCACAGATTTCACCCCCTTCAACGGACAGGCCGGTTCTGTTCCGGCTGCTTGCGCTCCTGCGGAGAGATCTCACGCTGGATGTCATTTTGCAGCTTACGAAAATACTTTTGCAGGCTGTCCACCACGCCACGGCGATCCTGCACCTCCATGCCGTCAAACACCTGCCCCACGCGGCTCACATCGGCTGCGGGGTCTCCACGCCGAAATTGCGGCAGAGCATATAGCTGACGCTCTCGGCGTCCATGGCGCAGTCCTCACGGGTATAGTAGGGATAGCGTCCGTGGTCATGGATACCGGCGTGGACGATCTCGCGGGAGAGCGCCGCAAAGATCTTGCTGTCGATCAGGCGGCTGGACACCGTAATGCTCTGCGTCTTAGGATCATAAACGGCGTCCTGGTACATAGTGCTGCTGGTGACCACGGGAACGGGGGAGCTGTCCAGCAGTCGGCGCAGGGCGGCGTCCATTTCCGGTGTATTGTCTTTCAGGCTCAGCGCCGGAACACCGGCCTTGCCGTGGGTCTGGGAAATGTCGAACACGCGCCCGATCTTATAGCCGTGATACTCTCTTCCGTCCTTCACATAGGTGTCCGACACGCGGATCTTCATGCCGTTCTCGTCACGGTTAACGCTGCGTCCCAGCCAGTTCCACACCTCCAGACTGTTGATGTAGGTGATCTCCGGGTTCTGCGCCATTGCCAGCATCACGTTGGATGCGCTGTATCGCGGGTTGATGGCCTGCGTGTCCAGATAATGCAGATATGCGCCGGGTTCACTGGTGACGTGCATGACCGCATCGTCGGATAGCTGTCCCAATTCCTCGCGCTCTGCTGTTTTCTTTGCCTTCCAGTCCTCGTCCCTCTGCTGCTTCTGCTGGATCAAATCGTCTAACTTTGCCATGTTCGTTTCTCCTTCTCAAAATCAATTTATTCCCGCGTGGGCATAGCCTTTTGAATGGCTTCCCGCACGGGTGTCCTTGGTGGGAGCTGTGCCGTCCCGTTCTGCCGCGGCTTGCAGCGCCATCAGGCGGCTGCGGACAGAGGGGCGGGCATCAACTTTCTCCGCAGCCGGTTCCGTAGACACTCTCGCACCAGTCCCGCGCTCCTTGGAGCTGTTCCCGGACGGAGCGCGGGCGTTCTCTTTTTTTGCGGCAGTATCCTCCTTCACCGGGGCGGGATAGCCCATGCGTTCAAAAATGCGGTTGATCTGCTTGGCGTCCTTGGCTTTTGCCATAATTTCTACCGTCCCGGTCTTTTCCACCTTGTTGACGATGGGATAAAAGAGGACGCCATAGCGTTTGGCCTCCATCTGAAAGCCCTTCAAGTCCTCCTGCTTGACAGAAAAGATCGTCAGCTCCTCGCCGTCGTGGATCAGGCGCTTGAGGTTGGTTTTACCGGCGAGCTTCTGATTGTCGTTGGCAAGGGCAATCAACAGGGCGGCAAGGTTTTTCGCCCCCAGCCCTGCCAGCTTAAGGGCACTCTCGGTGATCTGGATACCCTCACGCACCATCAGGTCAGCGGTTTCACCGTTGGTACTCATGCTCGTGTTCCTCCTTGTTCTTTAGATTTTCCTGCCGTTCAGCCTGCGCCTGCTGGCACTGCTGGGATACCCTCGGAATGTCTGCCTGTATCCTGCGGCACAGACGCAGTTCCCCGCGCTTTTCCCGCAGGGCGGCAGTCTGCTGTTGGATCTCCGCGCTGTACTTGGCTTGTGCTTCTTCATCGTTGGTATTCCTCCTTTCCTGATAAAGTGGTTTTCTCTGTTCCTCCAGCAAGCGAATGTCCCACTCCAGCAAACGGATGCGCTGCTCCAGCTCCGCTTCGGTGGTAATTCCGCTTGATAAAAGATATTTGAATTGCTGCTCATACCGCTCCAAATGAATGACCTCCCGCTTGACGGAAAAGGGCAGTTTGGGCGGCAGCTTTTTCCGCCTGCCCCCACGCAGCAGATAGAGGTAGCGGAGATAGAGTGCGTGAAAGCCGGTGATTTTCTTTTTTCGGACGGTCGCCAGTTTGCCCTTCACGCGGTAACGCTTGGCGGCATGGGTGACGGTCGCGGGGCCATGCCACCGTGCCGTTGTTTGGAAAGCCGCGCCATAATGTCCGCTTCGGTGTAGCCCTCGCCCAAGCTGTCCAGGCGGATCGCCCGCTTTGCGCCGGGGGGCTTGACCGTGGTGTATTTCCGATTGGGGCTGCGGCGTACCTCGTAACCGTTCTTTCGCAGCAGCATGAGAAAGGAATCGTAGGTGTAGGCTTGCCCAATGATCGTGTCAATGTCGGCGCGGATGATGCCGCGCACGGTGGGCTTGCCGCCCTGCTCCGCTTTCCACTCGGCGTAATGCTTGCCCTTGCCCTGCGGGGCGATGACGGATAGGTCGTTTTCCCGGCACAGTGCGTCCGAGGTGCCGCGCACATCGTTGTAATAGCTCTCCGGGCTGGAGTGGTATTTCTGCCCATCTACACAGGACACGGAATTGACCACCAGATGATTGTGCAGGTGGTGCTTATTCAAATGGGTGCTGATAACGACCTCATACCGTTTACCAAACAACCGCTTGGCAAATTCCAGCCCAATAGCGTGCGCCTGCTCTGGTGTGACCTCCCCCGGCTGAAAGGATTGGATGAAATGGTAGCCGAGGACACCGCCCATTTTGCCAAACTGCTGTTTGGTTTCCATCATTTCAGAAAGAGCGGTGTCCACGCTGCTGCAATTCAACGCAGAAGTGAAAAAGAATTGCTCCGTCTTTTCGGGATTAGAGATGTAGGTGATGCCGGACGCCAGTGAGGTCTTTTCTCCGTCTGTGATGTAGCGCACACGGTCGTCTAAACGGACGCGAATGGCAAAAACTTTGGTAACAGCCATTACCCCCGCTTCACCGCCCTCCACAATGCCGCCTGCATTTCCATGATACTTTGAATGTCCTCCTTGCGGACATAGCCGGAGGCATTGGCGACTTTGGCGATTTGGTTAATATTTGTGCCGATGCCGGAAAGCTGACGCAGCAGCTCCGGCAGTTCATCAGGCGGACGGGGACGCAGGTTCACGCCCATGATAAGCCGCCGAATCGCAGGCTCCATTTTCAAGCCGCTGTCCTGGGAAAGTTGTTTGACATGGGCGTATTCGTCAGCGGTCAGGCGAATGGTAATTTGCTTGACATTGTTGCGTTTCATCGGAAGTTCCTTTCCTGTTGAAGTGGGGATATTAAGGGGTTTACCCCTTAACAAGCGCATTTTGATGTCAAAATGCTATGCTTGCGACTGCAAAGCAGCCGCAGGCCGCTTGCAGTCCTAACCCAGCCGAAAAACAAATCAGCGGCTTCGCCACCGCGTGTCTTTACCTTGCCGTTGATCCCTTTCACAAGCTGGAGCTGGTCGTTGTAGTCCTTTCCGCGGCGGGGTGGGTTGTCAATGACCTCATACTCAGAAAGTCTCTTTTGAATGGCCGCCGATGCCGCCCGTCCCGGCCCGTCATTATCCAGACACAGCACGATCCGCGCAACGCCAGGGTTGTCCTTCAGGTATTGTTCCAGTGCCGCGGGGAATCGGATCGAGCCGTCCTTCCGCGGCTGATAGATGCCGGAGAGGGACAGCGTATTGGCGGCGCGCCATTCCTGCCCGCGCAGCTTCAGCAGCGTCAGGTAAGAAAGGGCGTCTATGGCGGATTCAAACACGCAGAGGGTTTTGCCACCGGCGCGGAGGGGAACGGCAAAGGAAAACCGCTTATCGCTGCCGGGGACTTCACCGGTGAAGGTGGTGTCCGAAAGGGTCCCGCGCAGTGCGCCGTAGGCAGGGGTTCCATGTTTGTAGCCCACAAATACGCAGTTATGACGCTCGGCGTCTCGTAAAGCTGCCCGTGCTTGATGCAGTGTTGATAATTTCCGCGTCAATGCCGCGGCTCCGCAGATATGCAAAAACACGCCGGTTGTCGGCGTGTTTGGGTGGGAGGGTAAATTCAGTTTTCGGGAGCGGTGCGATTGGCTCTGATTTGGGCGGCACATGGAGCGGTTCTCCGAGAATACGCTGCACGGCGTCCAAAAAGGGCCCCCCTCCACCATTGTCAGATAGTCCAGCGCAGTTGTGCCGCCGATACCACGCGACCACCAGCACCATTTTCCATTGGAGATTTTCAGGCTGTCGTGGGTGCGGGTGGCATAGGTGTCTCCGCCGATATGCACCAGCTCCTCCGGCTCAAACCGTCGCAGATAGGTCAGCAGGTCCATCTCGCGGGCGGCAGCGATCTGTTCCTTAGATAGGTAGGGCATGGCACTCACCTCCCAGCGATCTTTTCTCAGTCCTCTGGATAAAGAATAGAATCAGCACATTTTTGATATGGGTAGTTAAAAACATCCTTGTGATGAAGCAAATAGTTCTGGATATACTCATAGAAATTTTCAACTGCATACAGCTTTTCGATTTCTGCTTGGCTCAGTCTCCGTGCTCTCAGGTACTCTGTCATCTCGTCTTGCAGAACATATAGATGCGCATATTTATCAATACGGACTTTCTGATCGGCAATTTCTTCTTTACCAATGATCTTGTAGAGTTCTTCGCGTTCTTTCCTCAATTTTGCGTATAGGTCATTTTCTGTAATTTTCTTGTTCATGTGCAGTCCCTTTCTATCGTGCCAATCCCGCCCGCATCCGGTGGGCGTAATTGGCGACGCTGTATCGTTTCATATAGGCGTTTTCGCTGGGGGTCGGACTATCAAAGTCCAGCCCCTCCATGCGGGGATCGTCGGTGCCGTTCAGCACCTCTTCCACCGGGATCACGCGAAGCCTGCCGGAGCATTTCAGCTCGCCGCCGAATACCCCTGCGGCACAGTGAAAGCCGCGGTCGCCGCATACCCACAGCAGCTTCTTCCCAGCAGGAATATCCCCAAAGGCTGTTTCAAAACAATGACGGAACAGGGTTCCGCCCCGGCTACCTCATAGTAGCCAGACTGCTCCGCCTTTTCGTATGCCTGGATCAATTTCTTGAATTTATGCTGCGGCTCGATGTAGAGCCAGCTCTCCTGGTATCCCATAAAGACCTCCTCATAATTTTATCGTTCCATCTGCATTGATGGGCGCTCCCGTGGGCGTGGTGCCTCATCCGGCTCGGCGTCTACGATCTCAGGCTCCTTGTGGTCTAAATTCAGCAGGGTATTCAATTCCTCCAGCCGTGCCGTTTTGGTGTTCAGCTCCGCCTCGCGGGGAAACGGCTTTTGTACCTCCACCTTTGCGGTTTCAACTGCGTTTGCAGGTTGGATAGCTGCTCCCGGCAAGCCTGCTCCTTGATGGGCAGTCCCTCCAACGCATTGTCCATGCGCTGCAAATTGCCGAACACATCGGTTCCCAGCGTGACCGTGTGGCGGAGCTGCCCGATCATGGTCAGGCGGTATTCCCGCGCGAAGGTATCGAACGCCAGCTCCAGCGTCAGTCCGCGATAACTGCGACCTGTGTCGCCTCCGGGGAGAGCATCATTTGGCACATGGTCAGCAGCGCCGCGCCCGCCTCTTTCTTGTCAGCGTAGGTGACGCCTGCCAGCGTAAGCGGAGAGAAGCCGTCCACGTTTGGGTGGGTGTTTTCCTTGACCGTGGCAATATCCGCGCCGTAACCGGCGATCCGTGCCTGCGTTTCCGCGATTTGTTTTGGAAAACCCTTGCTGATGGCATCCTCCAGCGCGTATTTCTGAGAAAGATGGTTGGCTTTCAGCAGCTTCAGCTTGGACACCTCAATGTCAAGATCCATCTTTTCTTTGATCATAGGGTTGCCGCTGGCCAGCGCCTTGATCTCGGCATAAGAAAGCGCCTGCTCATCCACATCTTCGGCGGAGCGAACAGGCGATTTGCTGGTCATAATTTGCGATATAAATTTCTGTTTGGATTCTACCAACTGATATAAGTAGGCATCGAAGGTACCCTCGGTGACATAGCTATAAATGTCTACCTCCGGGTTTTCGTTGCCCTGCCGGATAATGCGGCCCTCCCGCTGCTGCAAATCGGACGGACGCCACGGACAATCCAGATGGTGCAAGGCGATGAGCTTTTGCTGGCAGTTGGTGCCAGCACCCATGCGCTGGGTGCTGCCCAGCAGGATACGCACCTGACCGCTCCGCACCTTGCCGAACAGGTCTTTTTTCTGCGCCTCGCTCTTGGCGTTGTGGATGAAGGCGATCTCGTTTTCGGGAATACCCAATTCCAGCAGCTTTGCGCGAATATCATCATAAACGCTGAATGTGCCGTCATCCTTCGGTGTGCTGAGGTCGCAAAAGATCATTTGGGTGGAAGCTTGTCCGCGGTGCGCTGCCAGATCTCAAACACATTTTCCGCGCACTTGGCGGCTTTGCTGTTGGGGTCGCTGGGGAGCATGGGGTTGACCAGCCGCTGATCCAGTGCCAGCTTGCGGCCATCGTTGGTGATGAGCAGCATATTGTCCACACTGCTGTCCACCTCGCGGTTGCGGACTTTTTCAGCACGCTCCGCCAGCGACGCCACGATCTCTTTCTGATACTCCGACGGTTTCAGGGCGATGTTGTGGTAATGCGCCTCCGGCACGGGGAGCTTGAGCATATCCGCCGTCTGGATGTCCGCCACATTTTTGAATACGGACATTAGAGCCATTCCGCCTCTTCCTTTTCGCTGACTGCCTTTCTGACCTGCTCCAGATAATCCTCAGCCTGCCACTCGCTGGAGAAGGTCTCGCTGACGCCCTCGCTATCCACATAGATTTTGTCCCGAATATCGTCCCAGACGGCGTAGCCGTCGTCAGTTTCGATCACGCTGAACCGCTCATAGGCGGGCGGCTGCTCTGCGGCAAGCCGTGCTGCATCCTCTGTGACCTGCTCCACAAAGCTGCGTTCCTGCTGAGGAGCATCATGCCGGTGATTGAACAGACTGAACTCACCGTTTACATAGGCATAAAGTTGAAAATGAGTTTCATGGACAAATTCATAGTGGCGGTCATCTTTTTGCATTTCACCCAACCGGGCATTCAATGCGTCCATGAGCCACATTGCAGTGGACTTATCCTGCAATTCTTCTTCAATCAGCGGTACCGCCTGATAATAATCCATGTCCATGTAATAGGGACGCGGCACATTGTCCGGTGCATTGTACAGACTGGAGTAAATGGCCCGCGCCACCTGTCTCCGCTCATACTCCGGGATCTTTGCGATGGCGTCCTCGCCGGGGAATCGTTTCTGCGCGATCAGGCGCTCATACTCCTTGACCACATTGGGGATGGTCAGATGGACGGTATCATATTTCTTAAAATTATAGTCGCGCTCATACTCCAGCCCTTTTGATGTTTTCGTGTGCTGGTATCCGGCACGCTGCCGCCGCTATACTCGCCAAAGCTGCCCTTGATGAATTCTGATGCTCCTCCGGCGTGTGGGGATGAACAGAAATGGGAGTAGACCGCCAGACGGCTTTCTGTCTCTTCCAATTCAAAAGTACT
>ENA-OQIO01001599-OQIO01001599.1-human-gut-metagenome-genome-assembly--contig:-NODE-1599-length-10942-cov-1.953398_pt1 | contig 10942 bp, 12 predicted proteins | sample MGYA00242573_ERZ504737 | MGnify/ENA primary metagenome ERZ504737 (study PRJEB26092, sample SAMD00036203) | human gut metagenome | host: Homo sapiens | study: EMG produced TPA metagenomics assembly of... | reverse complement strand
TACCGGAACAGTTGGAAATACCGTTTGAGTAAAGATTATTGTAAACGATGTAAACGGAACTTGAAGAAAAAACTTAAAAAGTTAACTTTTAAAATCTTTTGAGCACCGTTTACAAATTCCGTTTACAGACTGGAAAGGAGCAGAAAATGATGAAACAGGGAAGATTGGGATATAACAGCAGCAATGGAAGATATGGATTATTATCATCAGACTTATGGATTGATACAGGATTTCACTGTGGAGAAGGTCTGGAAGTGATGGTAGATGATGAATGGGTACAGACCAGAATGGAAATGAATCTGGCAAGAGAATGGTATCTGGTGGGGACACCTTATTGTGGAGATCTGGAATATGTGCAGGCTAGGATACCAGAATAAACAGATCTACGATTCACTTCGGTCGTTGCAGAACAGACGTCCATAAGGACGTTATGCCCCCGGCAGCGCAAGGGGACTTTTGATGGACGGTACGGCTGTCGAAAGTGCTTTTGCGTTACTTTTGACAAAAGTAACAAAACCGCCGTATCCGGCGAAAGGTTCTTAAATATCGCCATGTCTGGCGTAAATAAAAATTATGTGCCATATCTGGCACTCAAACAGAGAAGAGGTGAGAAAACATATGATAAAACGAACAATCAGTGGCATGATCGGAGCCGGTTCACTGGCTCATAACAGACGGGATTTTGTAGCAGAAAATGTAGATCCGGACAGAGTACAACTGAATATTTGTTATAGGAATGAGAATCTGAAAGAAGTTTATAAAGAGCTGTTTGATGATGCTGTGGAGAAATACAATGTCGGGAAAAGAAGGATCGGCAAATTGCAAATTATTATGAAAAAATACGACAGGGTAAACAGGAGAAGTTGTTCCATGAAGTAATATTCCAGATTGGTAATCGTGAGGATATGGCAGTTGGCACGACAGAAGGAGATTTGGCTGTAAGGGTACTGGATGAATATGTGAAAGACTTCCAGAAACGGAATCCGACACTTCGGGTATTTAGCTGCTATCTGCATCAGGATGAAGCTACTCCACATCTGCATATTGACTTTGTACCTTATGTGACCAACTGGAAGGGAAAAGGAATGGATACCAGAGTTTCATTGAAGCAGGCGTTAAAAAGTCTTGGATTTCAAGGTGGAAATAAGCACGACACAGAACTGAATCAGTGGATAAATCATGAAAAAGAAGTGCTGGCAGAAATTGCAAAACAACATGGAATTGAATGGGAGCAGAAAGGCACACATGAAGAGCATCTGGATGTTTACAATTTCAAGAAAAAAGAGCGTAAAAAGGAAGTACAGGAACTGGAACAGAAAAAGGAATATCTGACAGCGGAGAATGAAGACCTGACTTCTCAGGTCGCAGAAGCAAGGGCAGACATTAAGCTGTTGGAAGAAGAAAAAATCCAGTTCCAGAAAGATAAAGAAACAGCAGAAAAACGTGCGGAGAAAGCAGAAACGGAATTGAAAAAACTGGAGGACAGAAGAGAATTCCTGCAACCGGTGATGGATAATGTCAGTAAGGAAATACAAGAATATGGAATGATCAAAACATTTCTGCCGGAAGCTACAGCATTGGAACGTGCGGTAACTTATCGGGATAAGAAAATAAAACCATTATTCATTGAAATGAAAAATAAAATCGGTGCGATGGCTGCACAGGTGAAAGAACTTACAAGGGAAAGAGATAACTGGAAAAGCAAGTTTCAGAAGAAAAAGAAGGAGTACGAAGATACAAAAAGTGAACTGGCGGAAGTTCAGAAGGATTATCAGAAATTATCCAGTGAGAAAGAAATTCTGCAGGGACTTGAGGACAGATATAATCGACTTTTACGCATACTGGGGAAAGATATGGTAGAACGACTGGTGCAGGACGATATCCGAATGCAGGCGGAACTTGAAGCAAAAAAGCAGAAAGAGCAAATGCCGAAAAAAATAGGTGACCGCATACAATGGGCAAAAGAACGAAGTGAAGAACACAATGCACAAATTAAGAAGAATAAAACAAAGTACAGAGGAATGGAGTTGTAAGAATATGAAGAAACAGATTTATGATGAAAAGAACGGACTGAGCTACATGTTGCATGGAGATTATTATCTGCCGGATTTGAAAATCAATGAGGAAGAACCTAGATATGGGAAATATGGAATAATACGAAAGCAGTTTCTAAAGGAACACAGGAGTGCCAGGTATCAGTATCTGGTACTGACTGGTAAATTGACGGAGCATCTGAATCAGGTCGATAAGGAAGCAAGAGAAAAAGTCGAGATGCTGGTGGAGCAGATGGCTGAACGGTGGGGAGTGACGGAAGAATTGAAGATGCAGGATCAGATGGAGTGGGCGAGGAGGATGAATAATATTAAGAATATTGCGGAAGAAATGGCAATAAAAGAATACATAGATAGTATATAAAAGATAAATATAGTGAAACTTCGGCTAATAAAATCAAGTCTTCTTTTGTGAAAAGACAAATGGTATAATAAAGAACACAAGGAGACTTGATATGAAAAGAAAAGACGTAATTAAAATAGTTATAATTGCAGTTGCTATATCATTAGGACTTGCATTTGTGGTAAATCTTTTATTTAAAATCCATTCATCTGGATTATTGAGTGCAGAATGGGATGCAGGAGATGCATTGAATTATGTTGCAGCAATAGCAGGTTTTATCGGAACAGTTGTATTGGGATATATTGCATATAGTCAGAATGAAATGTTAATGAGACAAAATAACAAACTTCAGGAGTTGGAAGAAAATAGTTATATTGTAAATAACAATAGCATGATAATTATAGAGAAAATTAGGATAGCAGAAAAAGCATACATACCAGTTAATTTTGAGATACATGTTGAACAAATTGTAGCTGATACTGATGCAACGACAAATTATGTTGGATATGATTTTCAGATTACAGCTAAAAGAATAAACGAGCATACTCCAGTTTTAGTGCACATAGAAAAATGTGATTTATTTTGTGAGGAGGATAATCAAATAATTACTTATATAGAAGCAAAAAATTGGTGTGATAAATTTTCGAGAATTGCAATACATAAAGACGGAATTGTGAAATTTGGAATGGAATTCATTATAGATAGTCAGAAAAAGCAAGAATTTGAAGAAGCTATAAAGAAGTCGACGTGTAATTTGGTGGTAGAAATAATGTTTCAAATTATTGCAAATAAAAATGTTGCTACTAGATGCAAATGTAGAGCATATTTGAATAGCGAGCAAATTGGAAATGATATCTCGTGGAAATCAGAGAATCCAATGGTTTTTTATTATGGAAATTTCATGGTAAAAGAATATGAAATAGCGGGAGAGAAAAAATGTTAGAACAGATTATAGAAAAAACTAATCAGTATATTGAAGAAATGCCCAAAAAAGAGCGAAAAAAATACGGACAGTTCTTTACGAGCATTGAAACAGCTAGATATATGGCTGGATTGTTTGTTATACCGCAGCAGACTACAGTAACGTTGCTAGATGCTGGTGCGGGATCAGGGATTTTAACATGTGCCATGATCGAACGTTTAGATAAAATAGAGGATATTAAAGAGATTATTGTAACCTGTTATGAGAACGATGAGAATGTATTACCATTATTGCAGGAAAATCTTCTTTATATGCAGGAATGTTCAAGTAAAAAAATAGATATAAAAATTATAACTGAGAATTATATAACCAGCCAGTATCTCGATTTTAATCATATGTTAGGTGGAAATTGGAATCCGGAAAAATATGACATGGTGATTGGAAATCCCCCATATATGAAAATATCAAAGGAGGCTCCAGAAGCGACAGCAATGCCTGCAGTTTGTTATGGAGCACCTAATATGTATTTCATTTTTGCATCAATGGGATTATTTAACTTAAAAGATGATGGGGAAATGGTTTATATAATTCCAAGGTCATGGACATCAGGAGCTTATTTTAAGAGATTTAGAGAATATTTTTTGTCAGAAGGAAAGCTCATTCATATACATTTGTTTGGTAGCAGAAATAAAGTATTCGATAAAGAAAATGTTTTACAGGAAACTATTATAGTAAAAGTTAAAAAGACAAAGGTGCAGCCAGATAATGTTACTATTACATCTACGTATACAAATAAGGATTTTGACCAGTGTACCACATTGGTAGTTCCATATAATCTTGTTGTTTCTGGAAAAGAATTGTATGTATATTTGGTTACAAATGAAGAAGAAATTTCCGTATTGCAAAAGTTGCATCAGTGGGATAAAACACTTCCGGATATAGGATTAAAAATGAAAACAGGACTGACTGTTGATTTCAGAAATCGGGATATTTTACGAGACGATGCAGAAGAGGGGGCGATACCTTTATTTTATTCACAACATATAAAAGAAGGTGTAGTTCAGTTCCCTATTAAAAAGGAGCATGAATATGTTGTGACAGAGCAGAAGGGTTTAATGCAGGATAATCACAACTATTTGTTTGTAAAGAGATTTACGGCTAAGGAAGAACCGAGAAGATTGCAGTGTGGGGTATATTTGTCGAAAAAATTCCCACAGTATTCAAAGATAAGTACACAAAATAAGATTAATTTTATTGATGGGTTGCTTACAAATATGTCGGAATGCTTGGTATATGGTTTGTATGTGCTGTTTAATTCAACGATTTATGATGAATATTACCGGATTTTGAATGGTTCAACGCAGGTTAATTCAACTGAAATTAATGCAATGCCGGTTCCTGATATTAATATTATTCAGGAAATGGGAAGAAAAATAATGAAAAGCAAAGATATGTCAGAAAAGAATTGTAATATAATATTGGAGGGGTACTGTGGATAAGATTGAAGAAGCACGCGAAATATTGAAATTTGTAGGAATGCCAAAAGCACAGCAGGCAGATATATGTTGTTATGTTTTATTAGCGATTGTCTGGAATAAAACCGGATATGTCATGGAAGAAATGCAAACAAATGATTGGATTAGGATTCATGATATTATTCAGTTTGCAAATCTTAATTACGAAACTAGTTATGCAGAGAATAGTAGAGAAGCAATTAGAAAACAGGCTTTGCATAGATTTAGAACAGCTGCATTAGTAGAAGATAATGGAAAAGCGACGAATAGTCCGAATTATCGTTATCGATTGACGGACGAAACACTGGAACTATTAAAACACTATCAGAGTGTTGGTTGGACTGAAATATCTTCTAGATACATGATGTACCATGAAAGATTAGTTGACATTTATGCGTCGAAAAAGGAAATGAAAATGATGCCTGTGAAAATAAATGGGGATGATTTTAAGTTTTCCCCAGGGAAACATAACGAATTACAGAAAGCAATTATAGAAGAGTTTGCACCGAGATTCGCTGAGAATGCAGAGTGTCTATATGTGGGAGATACGATAGAGAAAGATTTAGTGAAAAATATAGATAAACTGAAGAAACTGGGCTTTGAGATTACACTGCATGATAAAATGCCGGATGTTGTATTGTATAGAGAAGATAAGAATTGGATTTACTTTATTGAATCGGTAACTTCAGTAGGTCCAATGGATCCAAAACGTATTCTGGAAATTACAGAAATGACAAAAGATGTAACCGCTGGGAAAATATTTGTTACGGCATTTCTGGATTTTAAAACGTATAAAAAGTTTTCGGAGGAACTGGCCTGGGATACAGAAGTATGGATAGCTGAAATGCCGGAGCATATGATTCATTTGAATGGTGACAAATTTATGGGACCAAGATAAACTGTACAGTTTGATTATGAAGAGAAATCGTCCAGATATTAGGGGAGGAAAAGGTAATGGCTGAACAAGTTATTATGAATTATACAGTGGTGGAAATGCTGCATAAATCATCTTTATGGGGAAATGTTGTGTTTAAAGTAAAACCGCAAGATAAAGAAAAATTATATGTACTTAAGTGTTTCCCGAAAATCGAAAATGGTTTACAGAAACTTATTTTTAAAAGAGAAATTGAAGCTTTACGAACCCTGAATGCTTGTGAAGGAATAGTAAAATTAAGAGATAGTAGTACGGAACTATATCCTTTTGGGAAGGAATGTTATGTTGGTATTCTTATGGATTATGTTCCGGGCGAAACTTTAGATAATATAAATTGGAATAAATATACGCAACTAAAAAAAGTATGAAATATGTCTTCAAATTTTAAGAGCAGTAAATAATGCTCATTCGAATAATGTGATTCATAGAGATTTGAAACCTTCAAATATAATTTATGATAAATGTGCAGATAAGGTTACGTTAATTGATTTTGGAACAAGTAAAATAAAAACAGTTATGGATTCCGAAACTACCATGCCATTATATTCAGAAGGCTATTCTGCACCAGAACTTATATTGGGTAAAAATATCACAGAAAAATGTGATTATTATTCAATAGGAATAATAATGAGTGAAATTTTATTATCACAAAAAAATGAAGATGATATTACTAGTAGTATTGAGAAGTGGACTGGGAGGAAAGAGATAAAAGATATTCTATTATCACTAGTCCAAGAAAAACCTGAAAATAGACCAGATTCACTGGAAAATGTAATGGTGGTTTTGGAGCAATTAATAGGAAATCTTAATACATCAAGTTGTAGCTATAGCATTGCAATTGATTCTAGAAAGCTGGTTCAATTAAAAAGAATTTCTATTGTTGAAGAAAGGATGACAATGGTACAGTTTACTAATTCATTTCTTAAAAATGAATTTAAACAAGCCTATGGTTATTATGATGTAAAAGATCAGCAGTATATAATTACTGGTGAAAAAATGATTTTGAAGTGTGGATATGAAAATGAGCAGAAAATGTATGTGACATACGTTGGAAAAATTTCAGCAGATAGAAGAAATATTAATATTAAAGAAGCTTTAGAATTGTTGGACAAATGTCCTTTGTATTAAATAGCAGAGATAATGGGTATGATCCACAAGACAATCACAAACTGGTTGTTATGTTTAAAAATCATCAAGATGATAATAAACAATATCAATTGCAAGAAGAAAAGTTTGAAAATTTATTTGGTGGTTGGGAAACTGGTCTTACAGAGGCTGTTGAAACAGAAAAAGGAAAATCTGCGGTTATAAAATATGATAAATATGAGATTAATGGTGGTCAACTTATTTTTAATTTGATTGATTGCGAGAAAAAATCAATTGATGAATTGATGCCACCAACTAGATTTGTTGTAGAAAGCCAAGGACCAAAAGGAGTTATTTATACAGAGGTAGGAATTTTTTGAAGAGGTTATATGTGATGATGATTCAGTAAAAATTGTCTTATCGCTAACAAAAGGGAGATTGAAACCAGCAGTAAGACAATTACTGAATAAAAACACACCACTTCTTGAAGATTTTCGTGCGAAGACTATGGCGTATAAACGACAATTTAGAGCGATTTTTGATTTGAAAAAAGATGAATATTCTGCGAGAAGTTTAAAAGACATTATTTTATGTTTGGATGAACCAGAGGAAATAAAGACAATCTCACAGCCTAATTTTATTTCAAAAGTATTAAATCAATCACAGAAACAAGCTGTGATGAAGGCTTTAAATACGGAAAATATTTGCTTAATCCAAGGACCGCCTGGGACAGGTAAGACATCTGTTATAAAAGAAATAGTTGGGCAAATTATAAAAAGGGATATAAAGATGACGGATAGTCCTAAAATACTCATTGTTTCGCAGTCACATACGGCAGTTGATAATATTTTAGAAGGACTGGGGAAAGTTATTGATAATCCATTGGAGATAATAAGAATTGGTGCAGAAAAGAATATTTCTGAAGAAATTGCGACAAAATATACAATTACTGCACATAGAGAGCAATTGGTTTCCGAAATAAAAAATAATGTTCAGCAATATGTAAAGCAAAAAAATGATTTAATGAATACTATAACCGATAAAAACGAGGCGAAAAAATGGGAAGAAGTTAAGAAAATACAGGAAGATTGGATAAATAGATTAGTAGATCAGAACAGTTTAGACTATCAAATGATCCGAAGTGCAGTGGTTATTGCGGGAACATGTGTAGGATTTTTATCTAATGAAGTAATAAAAGATATGTCATTTGATTATGTAATTATTGATGAGGCTGCTAAAGCAACAACACCAGAATTACTGGTATCGATTATTAAAGCAAAAAAGATTATATTAGTAGGCGATCAAAATCAGTTGCCGGCATATGCAGATGCAGAGGTATCACCAACATTGGCTAAACTGACTAAAAATCCAGACTATAGATTATTTGATATTTTATACAATTCGTTACCAGATACACATAAACAAATTTTGACCACTCAGTATAGAATGATTGAAAATATAGGAAATTTGATAAGTAAAGTATTTTATGGAGGAATTATTGATACAGGATGTAATAACGATGAAAAACGACATGGATTGACCAGGTATGTTGGAAAATCAATAGTGTGGTTTGATACTTCTGCAAATAAGAAAAAATCACAGAAAAGAACAAAAGGTGGTTCATATATAAATGAAGAAGAAAAAAGAATTATTTTAGAAATATTAGATGATTAAAAAGAACTGGAGAATTGAAAGGGGTTAGATATAGGGATTATTACAGGGTATAGTGGTCAGAAAAGAATTATTGCGAAAATCTAATTAAGGCTACAGGACTTGACAAAATAGCATCAAAAATTGATATCAATACTTAGATGCATTTCAAGGAAGAGAAAATGATATTATAATTTATAGCACTGTAAGAACAAGAGACTCCATTGGATTTCAAAAGGAGAAGGAACGAGTTAATGTAGCTTTTTCTAGGGCAAAAAAATTATTAATTGTGTGTGGAGATAAAAATTTCTTTTACAATTTTGACGATCAGGATAATAAATTTGTTGAAATAATAGATTATATCTCTGAAGGAGAAGAATGTGAAATTATACAATGCGATGGAGGAAAGTTATTTGAAAGAGAATCTAATTCATAAATGGGTAACAAATATTGTTAGGCAAAATGATGGATATGAATTTTTGTTTGATGATGAAGTATATTTACCAGTTTATAAGTATGCACTAAAAATTACAAAAAGAAAAAACTGTAAAGCTAAATTTGGTAGAGGAAAAAGTGTTACAGATTGTTTCTATAGGCGTTCACCAAGTGGATGAGATTGCAAAAAATTTTAGGAATTACTAGGCCGTTATTGGATGTTACTCTCGCTGATTTGCACGTAAAAGATTTAATATCTGTATCATCTGATATTTGCTCGTTATTAAAAAAAGGTGAACAAGCCCTAAGCAATTTGGAAAGAGTTGAGAAACAGCAAGATATTATGAAAGATATCTATATGGATTCTTTTAAAGGGAAAATATTAGATGATATTACTAGATATCAAGTTGTTGAAAAGGGGATAATTGATGATAACAAACTAGAACCAATTGTTCAGGCAGAAGATATGAAGGTTATAGTCAGTAAGTTTGAGGATATTCAAGAAATTTTTCAAAACGAATATTCTGCAACACAAATTGCTGATGGAATAAGAACTGAAACACAGGAACTTTTGACAATAGATGGAATTGAAAGTGTATATGTAGTATTTATAAGGATTCCATTGCAGATTTTTGTAAGTACAAATGGTTGGGACATAGATATTGTAGCAGCAAAAAAGAAATACAATGAGTTATTGTTAGAATATAAAGATGAAATTATTAGGCAAATAAATAATAAGAAGTATTACGGGTTCATTGGAAAAAGAAGACAATACAAGAGCCATATAATGGAGAATGTCTAAAGGAAGTTGAAGGATTAGTAGAGACAATAAGGGCGGCTGATTATAGAAGAAAAAAGAAACAAAAAGAAATAGATGAACTTCAAATGAAAATATTTTCATCAAGGAAATTGTTAAATGGAGAGGCGAAGGTTTTATTGGATTATCTTGCCGAGAGTGCACAACAAGTTGAGCTAAGTGTAGATAACGTTGATGATTGGGCATATGATAAAAATTTTGTGGGAAAATTATCACATTATATTGGTAAAGCGATTTTGAAAATCAAATATCAAGGTAGTAATAATATTGAAAAGGCAATTGAAAAAATAAAAAGAGGGCATAATATTGCCGAATATAAAAAATGTAATCATGGGTATTTTTTTGCTTGAAATATGATGATAATTATGAGGTTTATGGAGTACCTGTTGAACGAACTGTTATAAATAGTGATACAACCTGTATAAAGATGAATTATTATTTGCGGAATTTGAGAATTGAATAATGTGTGATAACACCATGATAACAAAATCACCAAAAACCACACGGACAAAACAGAAAATCCGGATTTTCCCCACGAATCACACGAAAAATCACTATTTGCACACCGCAATACACCGGTCTGATATCGTGAAGGTGGACGTACTGTAGGATCAGGCCGTGTTGCTTCTATCATCGAGTAATCACTGATTAGCAGATAAAATTATATATATCGTTATCGTAAGATAACATTGTGTCCAAACGTAAGATACCCCGGAACCGCAAGGGTTTCCGGGGTTTTTCTGTACTCTAAGAAAAGAAATGTTCGTAAATTTATCAGATTAGAAACAGTGAAATGTTTATCAGCAAGATGAAATACGGATAAATTTAAAATTGAAAAATAAGGCATGCGGTGCCAAACGGTGCCAAAAAGAAACTCCTGCGAATGTTTGCTATTATGGCAAGTTACAATTATATGATGAGTGCTGATGAAGTGGCACAGGATCGTTCATTTACACTTTTGTATATATTGGAATAGCACTTTAGAAAACACTATGGTAAAATAAAGTGAAGAAAAATCGGAATTGACAGAGGTAATGAACTAGAGCGTGTCTGAAAAATCATTTCGAGACTGTAATTAATTCTGTGTAAACTCTAAAAGAGCTATATATCCTCTTGGATTGATGTTAAAATAAATATCAATTCAGGAGGATTTTCTTATGGCACGAAGAAGAAAAATGGATCCGGAACGC